>Ga0209541_10016522_pt1 | contig 10906 bp, 16 predicted proteins | sample RifCSPlowO2_01_FD_184027 | JGI IMG/M metagenome (GOLD analysis project Ga0209541, IMG submission 184027) | Groundwater microbial communities from Rifle, Colorado - Rifle CSP2_plank lowO2_0.1 (SPAdes) (version 2) | ecosystem: Environmental > Aquatic > Deep subsurface > Groundwater | place... | reverse complement strand
GCATCACACCAGCTATCCTCACTGGGTGAATCCAATAGTAACCCATCAATAAAACATTAATCCCAAATACTGCCAGCCACCACCAAAACATTAAATTTATTGTACCACCAGTTTACCTACCATACCCATGACCCGATGGTTGCCTATCGAACAGTAGTAGTCAAAAGTGCCGCTTTTATCGGCCACGAATTCCACTTCCTCCTCTTCGCCTTCTCCCAACTCGCTGGTAGCTACATCCAATCCATCAATCACTAAATTATGCAGGGAACCCTGGCTTTTGAAGTTAATCCTCACGGTATCACCCTTTTTGAGGGTGATAGTATTTGGAGAAAATTTAAAGCTAGACCCGGTCACCGTAAATTCTTTCACTGATCCCGAAGCTTCATCCCCTGTGGTGGATGTCGGTTCTACTATGGAATCCTGGACGGGTGGGATTAAAAGAGAAGGAGAAGTTGCCGCTGGACCCGGTAGGACTTTGGGCCGACTGGCCATATATAACCCGCCGCCAATTCCAGCCAAGACCAACACCGCAATTACAATCCCTACTACTATTCCTTTATTCATGCCTCACAAAGTATAAGTGTTTGACAAAGACAAAGTCAAATCTCTATACTGAAACAGTGAACTCCATATCAGACCCTATTCCTCTCCCCGGACCAATCAAATCAAAAATTAAGTCCCTATTGCCCGTTATCGGTTTAGTGTTAATATTGCCGGTAATAGTTGGGGCAGTAAAACTGCGCCAATTAATTATTCCCAAAGCCTCAAACACCTTATCCGTTCAAGTTAGCCCCGGAGCCATCAACCAATCTCAAAATCCCCAAATTGGCAAGACGGTTTACTTGTCCGCCACAGTAGTCGACGACATGGGCCAACCCATATCTGGGTCCACATATTCTTGGGGTCTAAGTACAAATTTTCCTATTTCCCCCAAGTTTAACTTCTCAGGTCCGCTTGCCAACTTTACTCCCACTTCCACTGGATCTGCAACATTGTGGGTTTTAGCCAATACCTCCCAAGGTTCAGCCACCAAAAATATTGATGTCTGCATCGGCGTCCCTTGTCCAGAATACTTATCGAGTCCTACACCAGTCCCCGTTCCCAGTAAAATTATCTCTATTCCTCAAGTCACAACTAGTCGATGGTTGGCAGATGGCAGAATGTACAAACAAAGACTTTATAACCCTTACTATCAAATCTCTATCTCCTCCGTCTCGCAATTCCTCATGGGTGGATATGGCAGCACTAGCCACTTCATTATTTTGAAAGACAATCTTGGTCTGGTGGGAGAAGAATTAGGAGTATCAGCAGATTTCGTCCACGACTTATCGTCTAGTGGAAAATATTATTCTGCCGAGTTTAATCCTCCGATTGTCATATCAGATCCATACTTTTACGTAGGCCTTGTTAAAACTAGTGGCACCGACCAAACTACCCTTAGCTACCGCACTGGAAACGACAATAACGGTCATACTTGGCTAGTAGATAGCGTCAAAAATAGTTATACAGATGATGCTGCGCTTGATGTCTATGGTCAAATCATACCTGCTCCACCAACACCAACTCCCACACCAAGACCTACTGTACCTCCTCAATGCAATAAATTGTGTAACCTCAATAATGATTGTCCAGACGGTTATTATTGTTATGGCTTGGGAGTAAATCGGGGGTGTCGAAATGTACAATGTCTCACTAATGCCAACTGTCTCTGTCAAATCCCCACTCCTACGCCTGCATCAAGTCCTACCCCAATTCCCAAACCTTACGTCCGCGTAATTTCCCCCAATGGGGGAGAAACAATTAGTGAAGGAGAGAATTATACTGTTTTTTGGGAAGCTTCATCAAATCTAGACAAAATCAACCTAGTCTATAAATCTCCCCCCTTGCCCGAAGGAAATAGTTATACCTACACTCTCGTTTTTAATCTTCCCAACATCGGCTCAGCATCTGTCAAGATAAACAACCCTGATTCCAGCCGATGGAAAAAATATAAGCTTCTGGTAGTCGGCAGTCAAAGAGACAATGATCTTATCAAGGCTTCTGATGAATCTGACGAGTTCTTTACCATAATTCCATCCCCATCTCCCACCCCCACTCCTACACCTACCCCTGATCCCAAGTTGACTTGCGCCCAGACCGGCGGTACCTGGCGCGAATTTCCCGACTCTTGTGCAGACACCTGTCCCTCAAACCAACCCCGAGTTTGTCTGACCGTTATCACCTCCAGCTGCGACTGCGGTTCCAAGGCATGTTGGAGCGGCACGGCTTGTATTCCCAACCCCCCTTACTCTTCCCCCACCCCTACTCCCACTCCCGTTGCAAACAGTGTCCCAGAAATAGTTACCAGTTCTCTTTCTCCAGCCACTCTTGGATTATCGTACTCCACCAATATTGAAGGTAGGGATGCTGACCTGAAAGATGTCCTTAAAATGTCACTGCAGATCCCCGACGGATATGGGCTGCAGCCCGGACCTTGCGCCGTACTCGTCGCTCCTATCAAACCCGAAAGTAATACTATTACCTGTATCCTGTATGGAACTCCCATCAAATACTCCCCTACCCCCATTCCCATCGGTGTTGTTATTTCCGATAATCGGGGTGGGTCGACAAGAAAATCTCTGCCCTTAACCCTAATAGCCGACAAGCCACCAGTTATTGAAACCAAAACGCTTCCCATCGCTAGGCAGTTTAAGTTGTACACCGCCAATGTAGTCGCCAAAAGCCCAATTAGTAATGAAAAAGTTACCATTAATATTTCCGGACTGCCCCTTGGTCTGTTTTATTCTTGCTCTATTAAGAGTCCAGTCACCAGATGCAAAATCTACGGCTCAGTTATTTATCACAATGCCTCCGGTTATCCTATTACTGTCACTGCAACCGACAGCCGAGATGCTACAACCAGCACAGTTTTACGACTGAATACTAAACCGTGGAGATGATGGCATCTGTTTTGTTATGGCGCGGCGGTTGGCTGCGGTCCCTGACCAAATCTGGCAAATTCTGCTTGCCGCCACTTGTGGTAGTCCCACAGCGTAAACAAGATTCCCCCAACAATTAAACCAATGACTATCCTAAATGCTATACTTTTGATATGAAATTTATTTTATCACTAGTGCTGGCCCTATTCTTGGCTGCTTCTCCTGCTTTGGCTGCTAGCCCCACCGCTTCACTGCGTACTGATAGTCTGCGCCACTATGTGTATCTGACATTTTCAAATCTAAAAGGGGTGTCGCGAGTGAACTACACCTTAGTGTATGACACTAATCGAGGCCAAAAGGGAATTGAGGGCGGGTTTAAAACTGGTACTCGAACTACTACTTCCACCCGCCGGCAAATACTGGGGACTTGCTCATCTGGCCGGTGTGTATTTCAAACTGGAATTAAAAATCTACAGCTAGATGTAACTTTTTCTTCCCGCTCTGGAGGAACTACCAATGTCAGCAAATCCTTACTCTAATCCCAGTCTCAAAGACCAACTCTCCACCACCGTCTCACGCAACTTCCCCCGTTGGACCGTGGTCATTTCTAGAGGACTCTCTGGTTTGACCAAAAGTCTGTGGGTTTTTTTAGTCCAGTTGTTTCGCGATGCAATTGGCCATTAACCGAGCACTTTTTTGACTACATCGGCCGGAATGGCAGCGGCACTGGACAAAGCTGATTTAACCACAGTTAATGAGTCGCCCCCGACTTTATTGGCGGCTTTAACGGCTCCAGACAAGGCAGCTTCGGCAGCGTCTGTGGCACTTACTCCTACATTACCTGAGGCTTGGATTGCTCCTTCCACTGCGGAAACGGCCGCCGTACTAATATCGGCTCCGACAGAAACAGCTCCTTCAATTGCTCCCTCAACCACATCGGCTAAAGCCATGGTCACATTGGTTGCGTCTTTGGCTACTCCCGTAAGCTGGGTAGTCACTACTCCCCTGACAGCCGTGACTATATCTCCCGCCCCTTTGACGGCAGCCACAACTGCATTTTTAGTATCATCAATCAGTTGAACTAGCATAAATCACCTCCTTTCATAACAGGATTTATATTAGCGCATTTTTTACTTCTTTGGCAAGGCCGGGTATAAATGTCCGACCAGACCGATTGCCACCAGCACTAATCCCCAGCGGACAGGATGGCCCCCAACCAAAGGATACGTAATCAGAATTCCCAATCCTACCCCAATCAATATGTGAACCATTGAATTATAGGCGGGAAATTTTTTAAAGTAGGCGGTTATTTTTTTCACTCGCTTCACCCCCATCCCCACTTCATTGTATCTCAAAAAGGAATTTTTTGGATAAATAAGTTAAAATGACCACGTTTCTACTCATTCCGCGGTAGCTCAATGGTAGAGCGCCTCGCTGTTAACGAGGATGTTCGGGGTTCGAGTCCCTGCCGCGGAGCCAGGCACTCAGTAATATAATTTTGGTATAATTGGTTTCGGCAATGAAATACCTTAAACAAGCAGAGAAATTAAAACGGGGAAATCTCGGTTTAAAAGAACTTATTCTAGCTATACGTAAGTATTTGAATAACCACTTCGATAGTCTGGGACGATCATACGAGGCCCACAGTATTTTAGAATCGAGATTTACTCCTGCTGAAATAGCTTTTAACATTGGTATGAGTAGCTGTGGTTCTAAAACCAATATTGCAACTGAGATGCTTAGACACATTGGTTATGAGGTGAAAAAGGTTCACGGCTCTAATACTCAATCACCGGATCATGCCTGGATTACTGTAAAAGATCTAGGTGGTAACAAATGGAAACAGTTTGACATTACACAAGAGGATTGCGAAATTACTGCCCAACATAAGGTGATCAGTATTTGCCACGACTGGGGAGATATAAAAAGCGCTATCGAGAAAGCTCACTTGGGCGGACTTACGTCTGACGAATAATAGTCATATAGTATTACTCAACCTTACCCGAAATGTCGAGGGAGTCAGATAGAGAGAAGTTGCTTAGTTTGTTCCAAAAATAGCCCCGGGTAATCAATGAGTTCAGACCAGTCGGCCTTTCGGTAATCGTCCCATTTAGCGAGCACTAGTTTACAGAAATAACCATAAAATTACATTCAGTTACATCCACTCTTCTTACAACATTTAGCCAAAACACAACAAACTGCTACAATCACGATACTGATACCTTTTGTAAAACATGGACAAATTTACAGTTACAGGACGTATAAACGCAAAAGTATTTGAGTTGTTCGAACAGCATCCAGAGGGTCTACATTGGTCTGAACTGCTCTCAAAAATTGAGGTGTCAGATCGTAGCTTTCATCCGAAAACGGTCAACGGATGCGTTTGGAAACTTGTCGAAAGATTTCCTGACAAGGTCTACAAACCATCTAAAGGACTTTTCCGTCTGCTGAAATATAAATCCAAAAGCAATAATGAATGAGGCCAAAAGAGCGAAAAATTAAATTTACTAAAATTAAAGAAGATGAAGTTAGATAAAAGTTTCTATTTTCTAAGACCTCGATTACTTAATGTTTTTCTCACCATCCTCGTTTTGTGCTTGCCTTTTTTAAGAGAGCAATATAACCAAGGCCAATACGTAACCTGGTATAGACCAATAGTTGTGATCTTTAATCTCCAAAATCTACAGCAACCCAAATTACTTTTAATTACGACGTTATTTGTATTTATTATTTACTTCCTTGTATCTTTGGCTTTGGTTGGCCTATCGAAGTTTATACTTCCTATTCTAAAGCGGTATAGGTGACTAGTTAATTTCACACTGAAACTGCAAGGCTTGGCTTCACTTTCTCTATCTCTTCTCTAATTTGAGCTATCCTTCGACTGCGCTCAGGACTATAGCAAACATAAAGTCAGAGAAAGCCTTGATAATACTTGGTTATGCAGTTATATTATGGTTACGATTCTCGAGCACTTCGGCAAGCTCAGTGTTATAACTAGTTGGCACTTAATATACCCAAATTATGAAAAGAATAATATTGTTTTCTACACCCACAGAGAATAATACCAAGACTTTATTAAACTTAATTTTCCCTAATTCAATAAAAAATAAGGTTTTTGCGTATATGCCGAGTGATGGGGCAAATTGTCCACAGAAATATATTGATGAATGGAAAAGATATGCTCAAGAATACAAGACAGAATTTAGATATATCGACAATTCAAAGGAAAAGTCAACGGAAGAAGTAAAAAAACTTCACGGTTCGAATATCTTGGTTATTACTGGTGGAAACACCTTTAAATTATTGGATAATCTTAGAAAATCAGGTTTGGATAATGCGATAAAGAAATTGGCAAGCAAGGAAGAATTTGTGTTAGCTGGTTTTAGTGCGGGTGCTTTAGTTTTAACTCCAACAATTAAGGTTTGTAACTTACCTAATTACGATGAAAATCTTGTGGGGATAACAGATTTAGTTGGTTTAAATCTTGTAGATTTCGAAGTATTTCCCCATTACGAGGAAACCCAACATAAAAGTGATCTTAATAAATATCGGACCACTACAAAAAATGAAGTTAAGAAAATTACTAATGATGACTATTTGGTTATAAATCTTTAGCTTTCTCTATTTCCTCTTTGATTTGAGCTGTCCTTCGACAAGTTATAACAGTGAGTCTGTCGAACTGCTCAGGATTACATGGCAAGGTTTTAGAGAAAGTAGTTTTCGATCGCAAAACGTTGTTGTTCTAAAAAAATTCTTTTTAGATGGTAAAGATTATTTTGTTCATAAAAAAGAATCAAAGCCTTTTTATATTCAACTTCGTCTACACTTCTATAGGAAAGAGGATAGTAGCCATTCGCTAGTAAAATGGCATTACTTATCATTCTGGAGGTTCTTTTATTACCGTCAGTAAAGGGTTGCAAATAAGCAATAACGGCAAGAAAAATTAGAGATTTTTCTGGTACTGATTTGTTTTTTTTTGTCTGAACTATTAACTCATTTAGAGCTTCCTCTATTTGCCATTTATTATCTAATGGAAGATATTTTGTTCCGGTAATTCCCACAGCAGATTCCCTAATTCCAGATTTAATATCCAATTCTCTTACCAGTTCCGAGTGAATCATTCTAATATCCGCAACTGTGATTTCTTTGAAGCTCTCTTTTTTTTCTAAAATCGTGTCAAAGGCCATCTTGTGATTAAGAATCATTATTGCCTCACTTTTATCGTGCCCTTTTGCCTCCTTTCTATTTTTTATTAACTCCTCGGTTTCGAGAAGAGAATAGGTGTTGCCTTCTATTTGGGAAGATTTCCATGAAAGTTCAATCGTGAACCTTTCCAGTTCACGTTTTAATATAGTTTTGTCCAAGGAAGAAAATTTATTTCCCAATTTGCCCCTTCCCTGTTTAAACAGCTCCAATTCGTCTTCGGAAAATAATCCCGTCAAACGATTAATCAAATTAAAATTAAACGCAGGATATTTGACTTTTCTAGTATCGGTTATTGTTGAAAAGTATTTTTCTAGATCTATGGGAATAAGTAATTCTTTTTCTGACTTGAGACGGTATTCCACATATTTACCACCCCCGACCTGTTCGATTAAACCAACACTGACAAGATAATTTAAGTCTCGAATTACGGTTATTCGGGAAACATTATCATCTTTCAAGAGGTTTTCGATTTTGGACCTTGAAGACGGAGAGTTTACTAATAAAAATTCCAGTAATTTAGTCTGCCGGTTGTTTACTTGCGTATCATTCATATGTTTCTAGCGTATCATAATGATACGCAGGAATCAACTCCCCGCAGACTTGACGATCGTCGGCGTGATCTAATATCTATGCAAATCTATGCACTTGAGAGGATGTTTTGCTATTATTAGATTTGAAAATCCAATATGACCATCCACTTAAAAAATTCGGCACAGTGTTAGTGTCGCGTCCTTCTGGTAAAGAAGCTTGGCTGGCTTTTCAACCTACCTTTAGCGATGCCCAAGAAAACGAAGAGGTAACAGTTGATTTTTCAGATATTGCAGTATTTACTCCCTCCTGGGCAGATGAGTTCTTAACCCCCCTACATAGTCGTTTTCCTGGAAAAGTAAGACTTATAAACACTGATAATGCCTCTATCGAAGCTACTTTAGCTACACCTGCTAAACAACAGCCAGAATAGCTGTTTGATAAATTCCCTATTCCTGAATGCGTTTACCGGGGGGAGAAAATTTATTTGACAATCTCTTTGAAGTTACCCAATATAATAAATAAGGAAATGGTTGTCGATGTAAATTTAATCACCTCTCGCTGGCCAGCAGACTTACCCGCCTTTATGAGAGAAGTCATGAGATTGGGAGGGAAGTTTATACCAATACACCATTTTACCAGAGGGAGTAGAAAAAGCCTTGTATAGATTTTTCTCCCACTCCGGGATGGCAAACGCTACGGATATAATTTGAGTTCCCTTAAGACATTCCTTTTGAATTTTAGTGCCCAGTTTTATTACTGCCTCAGGATAAAGGTACATAAACACCATAGTGGCACTAGTTAAGGGGAAGTTTTGAAAATTTTGGAGTATAAAATGAGCCTGGCTGTCTTTTTTTAATCGCGACAGAATTCGAGAATAGACTACTAAAAAGGGATTAATTTCAACTCCAATGCTGGGTATGCCCAGGGTTTGGGTCGCTATTCGCACCACCCGACCATCGCCACTGCCCAAATCTACAAAGACATCAGATTTTTTTACTTTCAGGTGCTTAAATATTACATTTAAGTCTTTTTGGACGAGAGGAACAAAAGGAGCTCCAGCTATATCTCCAACCATTAAAAAGATTGTGTACAAGACCAGAGCTAGACAAACAATGAAGGTAAGCCAAACAATAAACATTTTTCCTTTGTATATATAGTAGTACAATTTGTATATGGTAGAAAATGAAGGTTGTCCAATATGTCACGCTGCTGTCCGGCCCACTGACTATTTTTGTTTTAACTGCGGCAAAAACTTGAAACCCCCACCGCCTTCCATGTCCATAGCTAGCCAGGCCCTGCTTTATCTGAGAAGTCTGTTGTTACCTCCCCTGGGATTTGTTTGGAGCTGGCGGTACTTGCGTCAACCAAATAATAATTCCAAAATAGTCGGAGGGGTGGCTATTTTGATCACTCTCGTCTCACTGATAGTTATCGCCCGGCTGGTCACAACTACTATCAATACTGTAAACAATCAAGTAAACCAACAACTGCGCCTGCTTCAAGGTTTTTAATGATATGGGTTGGATTATTTTTCCTTGACTTAAGATATATCGCTTGGTAGGCTAAATGTATGTTTCGTTATTTCGTCTGCCTGAGTTTACTCCTCTCTGGCCTGCTGCTTACTCCCGCAGTCTTGGCTGAAAATAATGCCTCCGCGGCGGCCAGAAACACCCGGAGGCAGACACATTTGACCGAAGTTAAACTTAAAGTCTGCCAAAACAGAGAAACTGCCATTAAAAAGAGGGTAGAAAACCTCGGCAAGTTGGCCAATTCCATGCTGGAAAAATTTACCGTCCACGCCCAGCGGGTGGAAGAATTTTATACTACCAAAGTTGTCCCGGGCGGCAAAACAGTAGCCAACTACGACAACTTGGTATCCGACATTCAAGCTAAAAAGACGGCTGTGCAGACGGCCCTGGCTCAGGCCCAGAGCAGCCTGAGTAGTTTTGACTGCACTGGCAATGACCCCAAGGGGCAATTGACTCAGTACAAAAACGACATGTTGGCAGTTAAATCTGCGCTGAAAGATTATCGCACTTCCATAAAAAATTTAATTGTCGCAATTCGTTCCCCCATATGAAAAACCTGATAATAATATCAGCAATTGGGGTGATTATTGCTATGACTTCAGTTTTCCTCTCAGCTCAAAAGCGAGATCTTTCTCCGGCCATCCAAGGCACCACAGACCTCAATACTGCGGCTGCCGAGTTGGACAAAGACGACCTAAGTGGATTTGATAAAGAACTAGACCTACTTAACGCCGATGTTACCAAATTTTAATCCATATGGACGAAAAAGAAGTCTGTCCAAAGTGTGGTAGCCCTTTGGGAGAAGTGCAGGAGACACAGACAGGAAGAAAACTGCAGAGATGTAGTACGGCCGGACCGTGGAATCCCAAAGTAAAGCCGACCGGGTGTGATTATGTAAAGTGGATTGCTGCTGAACCACAAATCCTAGACGAAAAATGTCCCAAGTGCGGTTCTCCCCTGGTGCTGCAGGTCACCCGTTTTGGTAAAAAGATGAAAAAATGCAGTACTGGAGGATGGGATAAGGAGGCTAAAAAGGCTACTGGCTGCGATTACATAGAGTGGATTGGAGGAACAAGTGAGCCGCTTGATGAGAAGTGTCCCAAGTGCAACGAAGCGCTAGTCCTATTTACTACCAGTACCGGCAAAAAAATGAAAAAATGTTCCACTTCCGGCTGGGACAAAGAAAAACGCCAAGCTACTGGCTGTGATTACGTCCAATGGCTAAATAGTACCAACTACCAAGCTCCGTCCGGCGGGGAAGAATTCTTACCCCCCGAAAATTATGGGCAGATTTAAAACGGTGTCAGCAGGTAAGCCTGAGATAAACGGCCACGTAGTGGGTATTGTTTTAAAAGAACTTGTAAGAAGAGCCATCGTTGTGGCTCGCCGCCAGATTACGACATTTGAGGTAGGGATAAAAGAAGGCTACGGAGGAAACATGGATGATATTTATACAACCGCGGACAGCCTCGCCCAAGCTTCTTACGTCAAGTCGTTACAAGAATGTTTCCCTGGAATCGGAGTTGTAGCAGAAGAAAATTTATTGGCAATTAGCGCTGACAGTAAAGATTATTTCACTATCGATCCCCTTGATGGAACCCGCGCGTTTGTCAGGCGTCAGTCCCACGGCATTGGGTCCATGATAGCTATGATAATTAGAGGCGAGGTAGTGTCAGCATACGTCGGCGATGTAGTCAGTCAGGAAATCTACGGATATCGACC
>Ga0209541_10016518_pt1 | contig 10907 bp, 15 predicted proteins | sample RifCSPlowO2_01_FD_184027 | JGI IMG/M metagenome (GOLD analysis project Ga0209541, IMG submission 184027) | Groundwater microbial communities from Rifle, Colorado - Rifle CSP2_plank lowO2_0.1 (SPAdes) (version 2) | ecosystem: Environmental > Aquatic > Deep subsurface > Groundwater | place... | reverse complement strand
TTTTGAAGACAGAGGCATGAGCAAAGCGATCAAAGCCGTGGTACCGCTTTCGGAAATGTTCGGCTACACAACAGAACTTCGTTCTATGACGGAAGGCCGCGGCAATCTAAATATGGAATTCTTGCGTTATGACGTCGTGCCGCCTAACGTTGCTGAAAAAATTGTGGCAAGTAGAAAATAAGCAAGAAATTACTATTTTTCCTTATTTTAGTGTAAACTATAATCATATAGGTTTTTATTATTTAATTTAAACAATTTTTTATGGAAAAAAATATAAAACGTTTTGTTTTTCTCGCCGCTGTAGTTTTTATTGGCTTTTTAATTATCCAAGGAAGTCAATCAAAAGGCTTTTTTGAAAAAAATATAGCCAACAGAAAATCGGCAGATCTCGATAGCGTTCTAGGATGTATGGATTCTTGTCGAGGAATGCTCGATGGTTTAAATGGAATGAATCCAGAGCGAGAATCTCGAAATTATTTAAAACAAGTTGCGAAACTTAAAGATAAATCTGAGCAGTGTCTTGCAATGAATGACTTGGCCGGAAATCCAATACCTCAAAATGATATTTTGTCGGCCTGTGGTCAGCCTGTAGAGAGTGAACAAGCTCGACTTTTTGTGGATTTTGATGAAACAAGTATAAGTTCCGGAGAAGGTTGGTTGCCGATCATTGGAATGTTTGGCGCTACCCAAATTATTAATTGTTCCACTGTCTTAGACAACCTTCCTCCAGAATGTGAGAGCGATATCGAATGTATTATCAGTCAGTGGCCGGATGAATGTGAAGCAACATTGCCGTTAGGATCGGAAGTGACTGTAGATGCTTCTATGGTAAGTCCTGATATTCAATGGTTAATCTTTGAAACGGATTCTTTAACAAGCACACCGGAAGGATCTGGTTCTACCGATCAGCCGCTTTCACTTACGCTTGATAAACTTTTCACTTTTGTGAGACTGAGACTGCATGATCTTACTCCTGAACCATTGCCGGGTTGTACATCTGATGCTCAATGCAAGACCGGAAGTGTTTGTGTAAATGGCACTTGTGTTCCTGCCGGTTCTTAGTCATTTATTAGTTTTGTAGTTGTTTTTGAAAATAAAAAAACCGAGTTATGAGCTCGGTTTTTCGTTGCGTTTTTTCGCAGATTGGTCCTTGTTTGGGAAATAGTTGCAGTCAAGAATACACTTCTGGTCCAATTTTACATTTTTCGGTTTTGGGCTAACATCTAATTCAACATGACGCGGCAAACCTTTCTTTGTAAGTTCGGAAAACCTTTCTTTGTCAAAATTAATTTTTAAATCATACTTGCCATCGTTATCGGTGTCTGCATTGATGGTGTAACCAGAAATAAAAACTTTTTTAAAAAAAGGCAGAGGCAGAGCATAAATAGTGTCTATGACTTCAAAAGCATAAATGGTTTTGAAGTCTTTGCCGCTACAAGATTTTTTCTCAAAAAGCGATAGTCCGCGGTATTTACAGCCAACGGTTGTTAAAAAACAGCCGATAATTATTGAAAAGAACAGCGTTTTCATAAAAGAGGATTTTGGTTAGTATTTTATGAGTTATTCTCATAATACAAGATTTGTTTTAATATGTCAAGTTTCTGTAAAAATCACTTTACAATTTTTAAGTCCTTTGCTACCATAAGTAAGCAATTTTGCGCTTTTTTTATTAGTCATTTATAAAGCGAAGGAATAGACTTTTCAAAAGCGTATTCCAAGCTATATTATTAATTTAATTTTTTGATAAAAACATGGCAGAAACATTTAAAAGAGATAAACCACACATAAACGTTGGTACAATTGGTCACGTCGACCACGGCAAGACAACGCTCACCGCCGGCATCCTTCATGTCCTTGATATGGCAAAAGACAAGGGTTATGGCGCTCGCGTTGAAAATGTCGACAATATTGACAGCGCGCCAGAAGAAAAGGCTCGCGGTATTACTATTGCGCTTCACCATTCCGAGTATTGGACACCGGCTCGCCACTACGCTCACATCGATGCGCCTGGTCACGCTGACTATATTAAAAACATGATCACCGGTGCCGCTCAAATGGACGGCGCGATTATCGTCGTTGCGGCAACTGATGGCGTTATGCCTCAGACTCGCGAACACATCCTCTTGGCTCGCCAAGTTGGTGTTCCGAAAATTATCGTCTTCTTAAATAAGTGCGATATGGTTCCGGATAAAGAATTGATTGATCTTGTTGAAGAAGAAGTCCGAGAATTGCTTACTAAATACAATTTTGATGGCAAGAACGCTCCGGTTATTCGCGGTTCCGGTCTTAAAGCCCTTGAATCAAAATCAGTTGATGATGAATGGGCAAAGAAAGTTTTGGAACTCGTTGATACGCTCGATACTTATCTTCCGATTCCAGAGCGCGATAAAGAAAAGCCGTTCTTAATGCCGATTGAAGACATCTTCTCAATCGAAGGTCGCGGCACAGTTACAACCGGTAAAATTGAAAGAGGCCAGCTCAAACTCGGCGAAGAAATTGAAATTGTCGGTATCAAACCAACAGTTAAGACAACTGTTACAGGTATTGAAATGTTTAATAAATCGCTCGATTATGGCGAAGCTGGTGACAATGCTGGTATTTTGCTCCGCGGTATCAAGAAAGAAGATATTACTCGTGGCCAAGTTTTGGCAAAAACGGGCTCGGTTACCCCGCACACTGAATTTGAAGCTGAAATTTACATTTTGAAGAAAGAGGAAGGCGGTCGTCATACTCCATTCTTTGCTGGTTATAAGCCGCAATTCTTCATTAGAACAGCCGATGTTACTGGAGAAGTAACACTACCGGCCGGTGCAGAAATGGTTATGCCGGGCGATACTGCCAATCTTAAAGTTAAACTTATTGTACCGGTTGCGCTAGAAGATAAGCAAAGATTTGCTTTGCGCGAAGGTGGCAAGACTGTCGGTGCCGGTGTTGTTACTAAAATTACTGTTTAATAAAAATTAATTAATATAAGAACATGGCCGAAGTGAAAAAAATAACGAAAAAAGTTTCTGCAAAAGCTAAACCAAAAGTGACGGCTGCTAAAGCTGTCAAAAAGGAAACAGCAGCGGCCTCACTTCGGCTTCGTGTTCGAGCTTACGACAACAAAATTCTTGACGCTTCCGTCAAGCAAATTATCGATACCGCAATTCGGCACGACGCAAAAGTCGTTGGTCCCGTACCGCTACCAACTGAAATTAAAAAGTATACCGTTAATCGTTCACCTTTCATCTACAAAAATTCTCGCGAACAGTTTGAAATTCGGCTTCACAAGCGCTTGATTGATATTTTAAACCCAGGCGCAAAAACAGTGGAAGCACTGACTAATCTTGCGCTGCCAAGTGGCGTTGATGTGGACGTTAAAATGAACTAACATGAAAAATTTTGCCTTAGGCACCAAAAAACAAATGCTGTCTTTTTTCACGTCTGACGGGGTGGTTATTCCAGCTACCGTTATTGAAACAAAACCTTTGAAAATAGTTGAACTGCGGACAGAGGAAAAGAATGGCTACAATGCGATTGTTGCTGGGCTCGGCAGTCATAGAAAAGAATTTAAAATGTCGGTTGATGAATTAAAAGATTTGAAAGTCGGCGATGAAATTGCAATCAAATTAGCCGCCGGTGACAAAATTAAAGTAACCGGTATTTCAAAAGGCAAAGGCTTTCGCGGTGTCGTGAAGCGCCACGGCTTCGGTGGCGGCCGCCGCACGCACGGTCAGAAACACTCTGAAAATGAGCCGGGTTCAATTGGCGGTGGTTTGCGTACAAGAGTTCCGAAAGGCATGCGTATGGCTGGCCGAATGGGCGGTGACACAATTGCGGTTCGAAATTTGAAAATTCTTGAAGTGTTGCCAGAGGCGCTTCTTATTTCTGGTGCAGTGCCGGGCAATCGCGGAACAGTCCTTAAAATTGAAGCTTTGTAACAAATTTAATATATTTATCATGCAAAGAGATGTTTATAATTTGAGCGGTAAGTCAGTTAAGAAGGTTGATCTGCCAATCGAGATTTTTGGCCAGAAATGGAACGCTGATTTAGTGCATCAAGTTGCTACAAGCATGCTTTCCAATCGTCGCGCCAGTCTTGCGAAAGTCAAAGGTCGCGGCGAAGTTCGTGGCGGCGGCAAGAAACCTTGGCAGCAAAAAGGCACTGGTCGGGCGCGTCATGGCTCGATCCGTTCCCCGCTTTGGAAGGGCGGCGGTACTACTCATGGTCCGACAACAGAAAAAAGTTATAAAAAAGCAATTAATGCAAAAATGAAAAACAAAGCCTTTATTACTGCTTTGTCGAAAAAGCTTCATGACGAGGAAATTTTGTTTGTTGACAAGGCCGAGTTTTCCGGTAAAACAAAGGAAGCGGCTGGAGCTTTGAAAAATTTGAGCAAGATTAAAGGTTTTGAAAACATGGCTAGAAAAAAAACTTATTTTGTTCTACCGACAAGAGAAGTTGGCGCTTGGCGCGGTCTTAAAAATTTGAGAAATGTTTCTTTTGATCAGATTAAAGACGTCAACTTGCTTAAGCTTCTTAGTAATAAATTCTTAGTATTTTTTGATGACAAAGCGACGGTTGATTTTTTGACCAATAAAGTTTAAGCTATCAGAATTTTAAGAAAAACATGAAAAAAGAAAAAACAAAAACTGAAAAAAAAGATGTGAAAAAAACTTTGAGCAAAAGTATTTCACAACAGCGTATTACTGAAAAAGCGACTACTGGCTCGACTTCAGGTGTTTTTACTTTTGATGTAACACCGAGATCTAACAAAACAGAAATCCAAAAAGAAATTTTCTCGCTTTATAAAATTAAGCCGATTAAAATTAATATTATTAATATTCCGAGAAAAACTACTTCTTTCCGAGGCAAAAAAGGTTTTAAAAGCGGACACAAGAAAGCGCTAGTATATTTAAAAGAAGCTGATCGCAGCAAAATAACTGTTTCATAATAAATATTTATGGCAATAAAAATTTACAAACCAACAACACCGGGCCAGCGCGTGAAAACAGGCATTATCTTCAAAGATATTCTGACGGCGACAAAACCGCATAAGTCGCTGACTAAAGGATTTAAGCGCGATGTCGGCCGAAGTTATGGCCAAATTTCAATGCGCCATAAAGGTGGTGGCCACAAGCGGCTTTTTCGCGATATTGATTTTTCTTATGACAAGAAAAATGTTCCGGCTAAAATAGAAACCATTGAATATGATCCAAATCGCAGCGCTTATGTCGGTCTCGCACTCTATGCCGATGGCGAACGCCGCTATGTTGTTCTTCCAGAGGCGGTAAAAGTAGGTAGTACTTTTATTGTTGGTGAAAACGCTCCGCTTGAAGTAGGAAATCGTTTGTCATTAAAAAATATTCCAGTCGGTGCTTTTATTTACAATATTGAAATTAAGCCAAACGGCGGTGCGAAGCTTGTCCGTTCAGCTGGCAGTTTCGCTCAAGTGCTCGGTCAGACTGAAAAATACACAATGATCAAAATGCCTTCAACCGAAGTTAGAAATATTCCGAAAGAATCTTACGCTTCAATCGGCAAGGTTTCCAATGAAGAGCATCGCTTAGTTGTTTTTGGTAAAGCAGGACGAAGTCGCCATAAAGGCATTCGGCCGACCGTTCGCGGTAGCGCGATGAACCCTGTTGACCATCCATATGGTGGCGGCGAAGGCAGACAGCCGCGCGGTACGAGACGACCAAAAACAATGTGGGGCAAAACGACTGGTGGCCACAAGACTAGAAATAAAAAGAAATATTCTCAAAGATTTATTGTCTCCCGAAGAAAAGTTGGCAAGAAAGAGGCTTAAAGCAAAGGAGCTAGCGACTAGTAAAAAAATAAGAAATAAAAAAAGCGGGAGAATGTCCCGCTTTTTTGCTTTTTACAAAGCAATTATTTATTGATTTGTTCCTGTGCTTCAAACCATGCCAGTTTATTTTTTAACAATTGATGAAATTGGGTATTTACAAGCGTTGGTTTGGATTCAACGACCTTCAGTAGTATGATGAGTGCTTTTTCATAATCATAAAAAAACAAAATGCTATTACCGAGCATCTCATTCTGCCAATCTTTATTAAACAACGAACAAACAAATGATGATAAGAATTCCCCAGCATCATCACCACTGTGGCTGCCATAACTCATCAAATCAAGCGTTTTATAAAATTCACTGGCCTCATTATCAGGGTCAGCAATTTTAATGTCTTCATCAAGGAAAACTTTTGTTTTAGCCGGACCGAGATGATAAAACCAATCTCTCCATTCTTTGTTCACGCTTAAATTGAAATAGTGGTCTAAGAGATGAATTGTTTCGTGCTGGGCGTTTGTTTCCGGATAATACAATTTGCAATCATTATATGTCCGAAAGAAAATTTTATTTGGGAATCTCCCCCAAAAACAACTATTGTTTTTTCTTCCGAAATATAATTCCTTCACTAATGAACCGCCTTCAAGTCCGAAAAATCTTTCTGTTTCAAAACAATTTTTGAGATAAGGTTTTACAAAATCATCATTAATGCAGGTCAAAGACATTTTATCGGACGAGATTTTACAATTTTCTCTCCGCATCACTTCCTCGCTTTCGATATGCCGATGCATGAGGTCAGTTAAAACAATGTCTGAATTATTAGCCAAGGCCAAAAAATCAAAAGAAACATTATCATTTATTTCTGTTTGGATGTCCTCGTCTTGTAAAGGCATCTTTACAATAATAATCCGTGCCACATTATTTCTTTTAAAATATGTTCCCTGGTCAATTTTTCCAGCGCTTTTTCCATACAATTCATGGTTTGGATAATATACATCAATCACTTTGACGAGGTGGTCAAAACGGTCAACATATATTTTTTTGTAAGCCGTATCTATTCTGGTTTTTAAAACTGTATCTAATTCAATTTGTACAAGTTTTGATAAGGTGAGGTCTTTATCTGTTCCTTTAACAAATGCCATCATTGTTATTGGACCAGCAAAAACTTCGCCCTTTGTTTTCAAACAATCCAAAGGCATTTCCACAAATCGGTAAAGGTCATTGTAAAATGGAGTTACCGTTTCAAGTTTCCAGCCGGCTTCTTTGACTTTATCAATGGCATAACTAATTTTATTCTGTCTCATTAAATCATCGGTCTCCTTTAATTTTGATATTTGAGATTGAGATAAAAGAATTTTTACCTGAAAGAGCAGGCTGACAATCAATAAATTTTTAAGGTGCTTCATGAGTGATAGGGATTAAGTGAATAGTTATTTTTCTGGTTCAAATATTAACATTTTAAAAACAACCTGTCAAATTCATTATTTCCGGGTTGTCTAATCTATAAATAAGATATTAAAAGAACCTCCCATTGCTTAATTAGAAATGGAAGGTTTTATTTCGACAAGCGAGGAGCGCGTGAGCGAGTAATCTTGCACACAGCGTCCGAGCGATGTCGAATCAAGGTAATCCTTATTTTATGAAAACGCGCGTGCCGGGTCCCCAGGAACGCAATTTGTTTGCCCGCAAACTCCAAACTTGGTCAGCTCTGTCCCACCAAGCGCTGACCGAGATAGTTCTCTCTGGAGACAGGCGAACATAAAAGACATTAATTGGGCCATTTGTGGATAGGGTGCCATCTTCACCATCTGGCTGTGCTGCTAGCATCTTTATTAATGCAAAGCAAAATTCTCCTAGATTAAGAGCTACAGCATCAGATGCGCAACGAATATCATAATCTGTCATCGGTCTCTCAAGTTCAAATATACGAATTGTAAAACCGCTCAAAGTATATTTGTCGCTGATCTTTTCAAAAATCAACAACTTAAACTCCTCATTATGCCGCAGTTTGGCGATGGAATTTTCGCCTCCGGGTTTTAATTTATTCTTTATGCCGCCAGATAAAATATCGCGCTGGATATTAAGTGGAGCATGTGCGATTTTAAAACTGCTATCAAAAAAAATTTGTGCATAATAATCACAAATAAGACTATCACCCAGAAATCCGTCATAGGAATTGACTTGAGCATCAACTCTTGTAATACAATAAGAGAATAATAGAAGCACGATTATATTTTTCATTTTAAAAGAATTTGGTGTTGAAAACATAATACTATATAAATAGTCTCGCGTCAATGTGCGCGTGGTCCGATTTGCTTTTCCTAAAATAAATGTTAGGATGGCGGCAGAATCATTTAAATAACTCAAATCTCAAAAAACTTTTCTTATGGAAACACAATCGAGTACGTTGGCTAAAAAAATCGCCAGAACAAGTATCGCCAACGGAGCAATTAAACTTAATATCAAAAATCCGTTTGAGTGGGCTTCCGGCTACCGGATGCCGATTTATAACGACAATCGTTTATTTTTGTATCGCTCGGAACATCGCAGATTAATTACCAATGCTTTAATCAGAGCCGCTGAAATAATGGGTGTGAAAAAAATTGATGTTATTGCCGGGACCTCCACCGCGGGTATTCCTTGGGCGACCAGTTTGGCTAATGAACTAGGAAAATCTCTGGTCTATATCCGAGAAAAACCAAAAATCCACGGTTTAAAAAATCAAATTGAAGGCATTGATGTCCATAAAAGTTTGGCCGGAGCAAGCGTCATCGTAGTGGAAGATTTGATTTCCACAGGTAGAAGTTCGGCTAAAGCCGTTCAGGCGGTGCGAGATGCTGGTGGAGAATGTCGGGCGATTGTTTCAATTTTTAATTACGGCTTTAAGGAAGCCGAGGAAATGTTTGCCGGGTTTCGTACTTTTGACGACAAGAATCCTGAGCTACCTAAACTCTATCCACCTTGCGAAGTATTTTCTCTTCTGGAATACAATGAATTAATGAGCGTGGTTGAGGAGGAAAAGTACATCTCTAAAGAGGAATTGAGTTTGCTTAAAGAGTGGCGGCATGATCTTTGGTATTGGGGAGAAAAAAGAGGTTTCCCGCGAATAATGAAAAAATGAAATGAGGGCATTGAAAAAGGACGAATTCAGTTTACTGAATTCGTCCTTTATTTTTGAATTGAAATTAATATATTAAAGGTTTTAAAAGTTTAAATGAAAATGTTTTTTAAATTTTTTTTGGTTTGGGTTTTTCTGTCTTTTCTTTTGAATGCGCTTGTCGTCATGCGAAAATTTTCTTTTTTCTCTGATGTTGCTTCTTCGTGCCAGTTCTTCAGCTATTATAAGAGCTTCTTTTAATGACTTCATTTCATCGAAGTCGAGAGTATCATCTCCTTCGTCATCGCAGAAAGGGCAGTCGAGTTCATCTTCACCGATGCCTCCGCGACCGCAATTAGAACAGGTCCTTGTTTCCATAGGTTTATTAGGATTTAAAAGTTAAAAAATGTTATTTATTTAATCTTTTTGAGTTAAGGAATATAACTGGCTCTACAATAGCACAAAACATACAGTTTTGTCAAGTTTGCCTTGCGAAAAATAAAGGCAAATGATAATATCTTCTAGCAAGCCAAGTCGGCTTTTTAATTTTCATCATGACAAGAAGTCTGAAAAAAGGGCCATTTATTAACGCCCGATTAATTAAGAAAATAACCGGTAAAAAACCAGCTGATGCTGGCGTTATTAAAATTTGGCAAAGAGCTTCAGTTATCAGTCCGGAAATGGTCGGATTTACCTTTGGTGTTTATAACGGCAAGGAACATCTTCCAGTTTTGGCAACGGAAGATATGGTCGGCCATAATCTTGGCGAATTTTCACCAACCAAAAAGTTCTTGAGACACGGCGGTAAAATGCAGAAAGAGCTCGAACAGAAGAAGAAGGAAGCCGAAATTGCTGCCGCTCAAGCTGCTAAAGTCGTTGTCGCTGATACTACGAAGAAGAAATAATATAGAAAGAACATGAAAGCAATACTTAAAAATTATCGTCAGTCGCCACGCAAAGTCCGCCTTGTCGCTGATTTAATAAAAAATCGTTCCGTTGTTGATGCGGCTGTAATTTTAAAAACTTTGCCGAAGCGTGCCGCGGAGCCTATGGCGAAGCTACTTAATTCCGCGGTGGCAAATGCAAAAGCTACTGGCGAAGATTTGAAAGATTTGGTTGTCGCCAATATTACCGTTAATCAAGGCGTTGTCTTGAAAAGAATGATGCCGAGAGCTTTTGGCCGCGCTTATCAAATCAAGAAGCGTACTAGTCATGTTTTAATAAATTTAAAGAAAGTTGAGAAGAAAGCAGAGAAAGTTGAAAAAGTGGAAAAATCTGAAAAGACAAAAACTGAAACAGCGAAAGTTGAAAAAATAAAAAGTGAAAAGGTAAAAAAAGCTAAAAAGAAATAATTATGTCAAAAATAGTCCATCCATATTCACATAGATTAGGAATCATTCGCGGCTGGCGGGCGCATTGGTTTGCGTTGCCTGGGAAAATGGCGGTCTTTTTGAAGCCGGACGTGCTTTTGCGCGATTATTTAGAAAATCGTCTGCGCGGCCTTTTTGTCGCCAATCTTGAAATTGAGCGCCGCCAAAATTATTTTAAAATCATTATTCACACTTCGCGACCGGGCGCAGTCATTGGCCGATCTGGCGAAGCGATGGCAAAACTTAAAGAAGATATTATTAAATTTATGCGCCATAAGAAGCTCACTTTACCGACCGAGCTTAAAATTGACGTTTTGGAAGTTGCTGATCCGGAAGCCAATGCCGCCATTGCCGCTTATATGGTTGCTGAAGGTCTTGAAAAAAGAATGCCTTTTCGAAGAGTTGTTAAGCAGGTTATTGAAAAGATTATGGCAACGCGCGGCGTTAAAGGTGCTCGTATTGCGCTCTCTGGCCGTATTGACGGTGCTGAAATTGCTCGTCATGAAGAAATCAAAAGAGGCAGTATTCCGCTTCAAACAATCCGGGCCGATATTGATTATAAACGCGAGCGCGCGCACTTGCCTTACGGCGATCTTGGCATTAAAGTCTGGGTTTATAAAGGCGAAATTTTTAATTACCCAATATGATATT
>Ga0209541_10016517_pt1 | contig 10908 bp, 11 predicted proteins | sample RifCSPlowO2_01_FD_184027 | JGI IMG/M metagenome (GOLD analysis project Ga0209541, IMG submission 184027) | Groundwater microbial communities from Rifle, Colorado - Rifle CSP2_plank lowO2_0.1 (SPAdes) (version 2) | ecosystem: Environmental > Aquatic > Deep subsurface > Groundwater | place... | reverse complement strand
TACGAGCGGAGCCAAGGGGTATGTTCCAGTTCTCACGGATACCCCAAATCGAGTAGGGGCGCCGATCCTTGTCCTGCATATCCACTCCCTCCTAACCGTGGGGTTCGGCTGACTGCTCGCGGAAGTCTTCGATGATCCCCTCCTGCCACCGCCAGACGACAACCTCCGAATCCTCATCGACGACCTCGATGAGGCTCGTCGGCGGATACCTGGGATCGAGTTCGGCTTCCTCGCTCCGGAGCCAGCGGACGGCGAAGGCTATCGCTTCGTCGGCGTCGGCATGAGAAGAAACCACCGGGGAGCCGTTGCTCAACCTGATCCGACAAGCAAAATCCATCTTTTCACCTCCTCGATTCGTATCGCTTCAGTATGATTAAACTTTCAACGTGCTCTTAACTTAAAAGTAAGTAGAGCATAAAGAAGTTATTCTGTCAACAGGGATTAGCTACCTTCTCGCGTCGTTGAATTCAGCCACAAATTCTTTATAGTCTTCGCTTAAAAAGATTAATTTATCAGCTCTTTTTCTTGATAAAGAAAGTGAATTTTCAATATCTTCGCTAACATCCGTTGTTCTTTCGCCTTCAGCCCATTTTTTGGTTGCTTCGAGAAAATCTTCAGTGTATTTAGCGTAATCTGTCGTAGTCTTGAATATGTCGAGGCCTTTATCAATCGCCTTGAGGCCGGTCTCGACTGCTTCGGCTGGTTGGAGATTGCCTAAATTTTCGGCCATAATTCTTAAATCAGCGGACAACTTATATCCCTTCTCTTTTAGGACATTGTTTCGCTCGGTCTCGGCCGAAACCGTCTCGAGAACCCGGTCGTAGTTACCGGCTTGTCTTTCACCATCAATCACTCCAAGCGCTTCTTTAGAAGTATTAGTTAAAGAAATTATCTCCCCCAAGCTCGTATCAAAGCCACTCCTGGCCTCATCAAACTTATTCTCGACTGAGTTGCCCCACCAGCCCCAAAGCTGACTCAAAGCCAAGGCGGCAAAAATAACTAGGGCCGAGACTAAAATAATGGCCGGCCATTCGTGGCGATATTTCCTAAAGTATTTCTGGAATAAATTCTTAGCTTCTGCTTTTTTAGGCATAACCAGTTCTTTACAACGCAAGATTAATATCTTAACTTAGAAGACGTTCACGGTACAGGCGGGCCTGCCTCGCCGAGTCAAGGCGGGTGTCGTATAGTGGTTATTATGCGTGCTTGCCAAGCACGTGACGGCGGTTCGATTCCGCTCACCCGCTCCATGAAACCTGGGGAGTTTAGTTAAGTGGCATAACAGCGGTCTCCAAAACCGCGGTCGGGGGTTCGATTCCCTCAACTCCCGCTGAAAAAATAGCATGCCTTTAGGGGGTATACTTATTTTTTTCGAGTTGAGGGAATCGAACGGGAAAGGGGTCGGGAAAACGGGAGTTTCCCCGTGGCGGAGCTCACGGCAACGCTCGGGTTCGTGGGAGCGAATGGAGATGAGCGACGTGAGATCCTCCCTCAACTCCCGCCGAGAACAACTACTTTTTAATCCTGAGAAACTTTCTTTTGCCGACCTGAAGCAGGACGCCGTTTGTCGGCAATTTAATAATAAACTTAGGGTCAGAAACTGATTTTTGATTCACTCTTACTCCGCCTTGTTTTACAAGGCGAGTGGCTTCGCTTTTGCTTGAGGCAAGACCCCCTTTAACGATAAGTTCGATCACCCCCATACTTCCGCGCTTGACCTTGATCTGAGGAATTCTTTGGGGCGTCTCTTTTTCTTTAAAAACGCGGCTAAACTCCCGGGCGGCGGCGGAGGCGCGAACCGCGCCGTGATAAATTTTGGTCACCTCCAAAGCCAGAATGCGCTTGGCGTCACGCGGGTTAATCGTCTTTTTCTTTAGGGCAGTCTTAAGTTTGTCAATCTCTTTTTGAGGGTAGAAAGTCCAAAGTTCGAGCGCTCGAGTAATAACCTCGTCAGGCAAAGCCATCAGTTTGCCATACATTTCGGGAGCCGAGGCGCCGAGACTAATGTAGTTGCCGGCGCTTTTTGACATTAGTTGGCCTCCGGTTTTCGGGTTAGCCAGAATGGGTTTGGTAATCACAAATTTTTCTTTATGACGATAAATTCTGACCAACCGACGGCCAACTAACATGTTGAATGTTTGATCCGTGCCGCCGATTTCGACATCAGCTCCCATCGCCACCGAATCGTATCCCTGGAGTAGGGGGTAAAATAGTTCCGGAACTCGAATCACTTTTTTCTCTTTAATCCGCCGCTCAAACATATCCCGTTCAATCAATTGAGCGTGGGTAAAGTTAGCGGTTAAGCCGAGAATGTCGGCAAGGTTCAATTTTTTAAGCCACTGGCTATTGAATTTTACCTCAGCCGGATTGTTCTTCGAGTTAAAATCTAAAATTTTAGAGGCTTGTTTCTTAAGGTTTTGGGCGTTTTTTGAAATTTCCTTGTCCGAAAGCGATGGCCGAGGATTCAAACGGTCGGTCGGATCGCCAATGCGACCGGTGAAATCGCCAATTAAAAAAATAGCCTTGTGTCCCAGTTTTTGAAACTCCCGAAGAATAAAAAGAGCGTTTGAATGGTCTAGGTGAAGATCAAGTGCCGTTGGATCAGCTCCCCAATAAATGGTTAGCCTCCGACCCAAACGCAGGGTCTCTTCGAGCTTGGCGGCGCTAGGATAAATTTTATCGATGAAGCGACTATCAGTAAGTTCTCGGATGCGCCTTAGGTCGGTGATTACCTTCATTTAGCCTTCTCAATCACCTCGTCAACAATGCCATATTTCTTAGCCTCATCAGCCGAAAGCCAAAAATCCCTGTCTGTATCTTTCTCGATCCGGGCAAGCGGCTGACCCGTATGTTTGGCTAAAAGTTTATTGATTTTCTCTTTGGTTTTAATAATTTGCTTGGCCGCAATTTCAATTTCGGTCGCCTGACCTTCGGCGCCGCCCATTACCTGGTGGAGTAAAACCTCGGAATTCGGCAAGGCAAATCTTTTACCCTTTTTACCGGCGGCCAAAAGAAAGGCGCCCATCGAAGCGGCAATGCCGATACAAGTGGTGCTCACGTCCGGCCGCACGTACTGCATCGTGTCATAAACCGCCATCCCGGCCGTGACCGAACCACCCAAGGAGTTAACATAAAGCTTAATATCCTTACCCGGATCCTGACTTTCAAGAAAAAGCATTTGAGCAATAACGGCATTCGCCACCGGGTCGCTGATGATACCGCCAAGGAAAATAATCCGGTCTTTTAAGAGGCGGGAATAAATATCATAAGCCCGCTCACCAAAAGGCGATTTTTCAATCACGGTTGGGATAAGGTACTGATCCCAAAGTTCTCCGTCTTCTGCTTCAACCATAAACCTTATTTAATTATAGACCACTAAGCACTAAAGAAAAGGAACGAGTAAGAGGGCAATAATATTGATGATTTTAATCACCGGATTGATAGCCGGCCCAGCCGTGTCTTTGTAGGGATCACCGACCGTGTCGCCGGTCACTGCCGCTTGGTGGGTTGGCGAACCCTTACCACCCAAGTTTCCTTCTTCAATATACTTTTTAGCATTATCCCAGGCGGCGCCGCCGGAAGTCATCGAAAGGGCCACGAAAATACCGGTCACAATCGAACCAACAAGCACGCCGCCAAGCGCTTCCTTGCCAAGGAGAAAAGCGACGGCGATTGGCATCGCTACTGGTAAAAGAGCCGGTAGAATCATTTGGCGAATCGCCGCCCGGGTCAAAAGATCAATGCAACGCGCATAATCAGGTTTAGCTTCGCCCTCCATTAAACCAGGAATTTCTTTAAACTGACGCCGTACTTCTTTGACCACGCTCGATGCAGCCCGACCGACGGCCCGCATTGAAAAAGAGGCAAATAGATATGGCACAAGCCCGCCTAAAAAGAGGCCAATAATAACTCTTGGATCGCTTAAGTCAAATCGAAGATTAAAAAGCCCGCCTTCGAAAACCGCCTTTTCTTCCAAGTCTTTAACATAGGAGGCAAAAAGGACAACGGCCGCAAGGCCAGCCGAACCAATGGCATAACCCTTGGTCACGGCTTTAGTGGTGTTGCCTACGGCATCGAGCGGGTCAGTGACTTTTCGGACCTCGTCGGGAAGGCCTGCCATCTCGGCAATACCGCCGGCATTATCAGTAATCGGACCAAAGGCATCAATCGCCACCACCATACCGGTCATACCAAGCATACTCATAGCCGCGAGCGCTACTCCGTAAATGCCGCTTACGGCATAAGCTGCTAGTACCCCGCCGGCGATTACTATGACTGGCAGAGCGGTGGCTTCAAGACCGACTGAAAGACCGGCAATCACATTGGTGCCATGCCCGGTTTCGGAAGCCTGAGCGATCGAACGAACCGGTCGAAATCTTTTTGAGGTGTAGTATTCGGTGATAATGACAAGTAAAAGAGTGACGAGCACCCCAATCGCCAGCGAAAGGAAAATAGCGCCGCCGGATAGAGTTTGAAAAACTTCAGCGAACCGCCCCGCTATCAAAGCAAAGCCGAGAAGAGCCAGAGCACTCGAGGCCGCGAGCCCCTTGTAAAGCGCGGCCATAATTCCTCGACTTTGCTCGGGACGAGTCCCCTGCTTCTTACCCAGGCGGACGAAAAATGTCCCCGCAATCGAGGCTAAAGTAGCGATACCGCCAATAAGCAAGGGGAAGAGAATCGCCTGTTCCTCGCCCGGGAAAGTAAATCTGCCCAAGATCATGGCGGCAATGGCTGTCACCGCATATGTTTCGAAAAGATCAGCTGCCATCCCGGCATCATCACCGACATTATCGCCGACGTTGTCGGCAATAACCGCCGGATTCCGAGGATCATCTTCCGGAATACCGATTTCAATTTTACCGACGAGATCGGCGCCCACGTCCGCCCCCTTAGTAAAAATGCCGCCGCCAAGCCTGGCAAAAACCGAGATCAAGCTACCGCCAAACCCAAGACCGATGAGCGCCACAACGTCTCTCGTCACGGCGTAAAATACTGAAACCGATAAAAGAGCGAGGCCGACAACCAAAAGTCCGGTGACTGTTCCTCCTTCGAAAGCTACTTTGAAAGCCTGGTTGAGGCCTGATTTAGCCGCCTCCGTGGTCCGGACATTGGCCCGAACCGCGACATTCATCCCAACGTATCCGGCTAAGGCCGAGGTTATGGCACCAACGAGAAAACCAGCCATCGTTACTAAATTAATAAAGAAGCCGATCAAAACGGCAATGACGAGAGCCACGAGAGCAACGGTTCGATATTGGCGGTTTAAATAAGCCCTGGCTCCCACCTGAATGGCCTGGGCCACTTCAACCATTTTCCCTTCCCCTTGGGGATAGCGGTTAATCCGAAAAGTCAGCCAAAAGGCAAAAAGAATAGCGCTGACGGCAGATCCTATGGGGAATAAAAGCATCATGGATTATTCGTCGTCATCCGCAACTGGTTTATGATAGACCGGCTTCTCTTCTGGCTTAACTTCTTTTCCCTCTTCTTCGGCCTCGTTGTTTTTACCTTCAGTTACTTCAGCCACGCCGCCCTCCAGTTTTTCTTCGGGCCTTACTTCAGATCGGACATCAATTTTCCAGCCGGTCAGTTTAGCGGCCAAGCGAACGTTCTGGCCGCCCCGACCAATGGCGAGACTCAACTGATCGTCGGCCACAAGCACCTTAGCTTCCCGATTATCGGTGATTTCCACTGATCTGACTTTAGCCGGATTCAAGCTATTAGCGATAAAGTCCTCGGGTTTTTCCGACCAGGGAACAACATCTAATTTCTCCTGTCCCAGTTCATTTGAAATAGCCATAATCCTCGTTCCTCGCTGACCAACACAGGAACCAACCGGATCAATCTCCGGCACGTTTGAGGCAACCGCCGCTTTGGTCCGTGAACCCGGTTCCCTAGCGATGGCTTTGATCTCCACAATGTTTTCAGCCATCTCCGGGATTTCCATTTCAAAAAGTTTGGCCACAAACCGCGGATGAGCCCGGGAAAGAATAATACCCGGGATTCTAGTCTCGGATTGAACCGCTAAAACATAAAACCGGAGCCGCTCGCCAGCCCGGTAATGCTCGCCGGGAATTGATTCATTGGCAAACATAATACCGTTCGTCCGGCCTAAATCAACATAGATATTGCCCCTTTCAAAACGCTGAACAACACCGCTTACAATCGTGCCTTCTTTGTCCTTAAACTCGGCCATAATCGAATCCCGCTCGGCCTCACGCAGGCGCTGAAGGATAACCTGCTTGGCAGTCTGAGCCGCAATTCGACCAAAATCATCTTCTTGAACCAGGGGAAAAGTTAATTCATCGCCCACTTTAGCATCGCTTTTTAACACCTCGGCTTCCTTAATTAGAAGATGGCGGTCAGGATTGTACCGGGGGAGTTTTTCCTCCTCGGTCTCGGCTGCTTCAGTAGCCTCGGCGGCCACCTCTTCGTCAACAAATCGAACCGAGTTCTCATCAACCACTTCTTTAACTTGGTAAAATAGAACTTCGCCGGTTTTAGGTTCAAGTTTAACCCGAACTACTAGAGCTCGGTTACCTGATTCTTTGCGGTAAGCGGCAGCTAAGGCATCCTCAATCGCCTCGAAAACTTTATTCGATTCAATGCCTTTTTCTTCGGCAATCTGATTAACAGTTTGAACTAATGCTTTTAAATCCATGGTGTCTGATTTTTAAAAGCCCGCCTAAGGGGCGGACTTTTGCCTACAACAGAAATAATTCTAACCGATCTGGGAGTGAAGTCAACCCCTACTCGAGAAGGCTAACGGCCTTAACAAAACCGTTATAGGAAGTGCCTAAGACAAGATAATCCCCCACCCAACTATAGTTAAAAGAGGCGCCGGCGTTAGAGTAGGCTAAGTATCTCGTCACGGCCGTACCGGCCTCCCCGTCTTTAAAGCCGGCGGCCGCCGGCGTGCCGGGTGAGACTAGGTAAAAGCTCGGGAGATTGGTTGAAGATTCAAGAAGAACGGCCCTCTCTTTCGCCACTACCAGATCCTCGCCTTCTTTTAGTTTAAAAACATAGCCGGGCCAGGCGCCGTTCGAGTCGGCGTAAACAAAGGCGGTGAAATCATCCTCAAGTACGGCGCTCAAATTATTGCCTGGAAGCATCAAGGCCAAGAAATCCTCGGCATTAGCCGGGCTACCGTTGACGGTTAAGGCTACCTCTTTCAAGGTACCGGCTGTTTGATCGGCTGCGTCAGTCCCGAGAGCGGCGACGAATTCTGCCTGGGTCAGAACGCTAAGACCAGTAACTTCAGTCGCATCCGGAGCCTTAGTGAAAAAGCTTTGGTGTTGGAAGCCGGCCTCCGGCGTCTCAGCTGGTGGCGGCGTCACTACCGGAACTTCAGCTTCTTCTTCGCCAGTGAAAAGCGGCAAAAGAAAAAAGTAGGCCACTGCTCCGGCCAAAGCCAGGAATGCCACAACACCGGCCACAACGGCCGCGATCTTTTTAGGATGCTTAACCCCAGTTATCACAACATTGGCATCAAGACTCGGCTCGGTCACTAAATCGCTGGGGCGGAAAACTTTCGGTTCCGGGCCTAGGCCGCCGGTTTGCTTCAGCGAACTAACATCGCTCGCCATGGTTCTCAAATCAACTTGCGAGGCGGTCGATGGCGGCGGTGGGGGTGTTCCAGGAGTTGGCGGACGACCCATTGAGGGTGGCGGAGGCGGTACCGGCGGTCGAGGCGGCGGCGGAGGAGGCGGGGGTGGCGGCGGAGGCGGTGGAGGAGGTGGGGGTGGCGTAAAACCGCCGGGTGGTATCCCTTGATTTTTTTCCGGCGGAAATGGAGCTGATCCCGTACCGTTCATTACTTTAAGAATAGCACAAATATATCGTGGATAACTAAGAGGCGGGAGGACTCGATTCTGCTTGGCGAAGCGAGAGAGAGATCCGGCCGTTTTCGGTTTTGATTACCTTAACTTTTACCCGATCACCCATTTTTACTACGTCTTCAACATTTTTGACAAAACCATCCTTGAGCTCTGAAACATGGAGCAGACCCGACCGGCCCCCGCCCAAGTCAACCAAGACGCCGAAGTCAAAAAGTTTAATCACTTCACCCTCGACCACATCGCCCACCCCGAATTCCCGGACAATCGCCTTTACTTCAGCCGCCGCCCGCTCGGCTCGATCTGGTTCATCAGCGGTGATAAAGACCCGTCCGTCTTCGTCAATATCAATTGAGATCACGCCGATCCGCTCAATAATACCATTAATCACCCGGCCGCCTGGACCGATCACTTCTCCAATATGGGTCGGGTCGATCAAGAAAGTTAAAATCTTCGGCGCCAAAGGCGAAAGCTCGGCTCGGGGTTTTGCCAAAACCTTATCAGTGAAATCAAGAATTTGCAGCCGGGCAACTTTGGCTCTAGCTAAGGCTTCTTCCAAAATTTCGAGGGTGATACCCTGAACTTTTACGTCCATCTGGATAGCGTTCACCCCGCCTCGGGTACCGGCGGCTTTAAAATCCATATCACCATAGTGATCTTCCGGCCCTTGAATGTCGGTCAAAAGTTTATAGCGTCCGTCAGGAGCCAGCACCAGCCCGACCGAAATGCCGGCCGCCGGGGCTTTAATCGGCACGCCAGCATCCATTAAGCCCAAGCTGGCTGCCGAAACCGTGGCCATCGAGGTAGAGCCATTGGAAGAAAGAATGTCTGAAACAACCCGAATGGTATAGGGGAATATTTCGGCCGCAGGAATAATCGGACGAATCGCTTTTTCAGCCAAAGCGCCATGGCCGATTTCTCGCCGCCCCGGTCCCCGCGAAGATCTCGCCTCGCCCACCGAGAAAGGCGGAAAATTGTAGTGGAGCATAAAGCGTTTCTTCCCAGAATATTCGATAGTTTCAATTAATTGTTCGGCTCGGGGCGGGGCCAGGGTGACGGCAGCCAAAGCCTGAGTGTTACCCCGGACGAAAAGAGCTGAACCATGAGCCCGGGGCAGAAATTTAACTTCGCTATAAAGCTCTCGAACCTCGTTAAGGCCTCGGCCGTCGGGACGCTTCTCGTTTTCGAGAACTTGCTGGCTCATTAGTTCGTCAGCTTCTTCGTCAAAAATCCGGTCAACCATTTTTAACTCATCGATTGAAAAACCGGTCTCGATAAGATGCTCTTTAAGTTCCTGTTTTAACCTAGCTACCCTGCCGGTTCGATCAACTTTTCCGCCAACATAAAGAGCTTCTTCCAACTTGCCTTCTAGAAATTTTTTAACCACCTGGACAAGTTCCGGAGTCGGCTCCGCGAGTTCAAGCTTGCTCTTCGGCCGACCGACCCCGGCGGCAATTTCTTTTTGAAAATCAATTAATTCTTTTATTGTTCCGAGGGCCACCCGAGCGGCTCCGAGCACCCTCTCTTCTTGAGCCTCATCGCCGCCGAGTTCCATCATGTTAATTACCCCCTCTTTCCCGGCAAAAAAGGCTTCGAAGCCGACCTTGTTTTCTTTGTCGTGAAGCAGGCTTAAAACAGGATTCAGTTTAAATTCACTATTAATCTCGCCGATTGAGACGCCGCCAACCGGCCCATCCCAAGGAATATCGGAAATAGCTAAAGCAGTGGAGGCGGTGACGAGTGCCAAAAAATCCGGGTCATTTTCTTCGTCGTAAGAAAGAACGGTGACGACCATCTGAATAGCTCGTCTTATCCGCTCATCAAAAAGCGGCCTTAAGGTTCGGTCAATCAGTCGGCCAGAGAGAATGGCCTCATCCGAAGGTCGGCCTTCGCGCCTAATAAAACGACTGCCCAGGATTTTACCGGCGGCATAAAACCGCTCCTCGTAATCGACAGTTAGAGGAAGGTAATCAGAACCACTATCCTCGTCACCCATCACCGCGGTTACGAGAACCATGGTCCCGCCATAAGTGCCGAGAACCGAGGCGTTGGTCTGCTCGGCGAGGCGCGAAACTTCCAAGATCAAATCTCGGCCGCCGATAGACTTAACGAATTTCTTTCTCTCTAAGTCCATTTATGGTGAGCCCGTCGAACTATCAAGCTCTCCTATTCGCTGCTTTTGTCGATTTAAAAACTAACCGCGGTAGGGTATCGAGGTCAAGAAAACTATCAGCCGCTTCCCGCAGCCGGCTCGAGGTAGTTCTGCCAAAAGCCGCCACCTCCACTCCTCGCCCCAGGCCCCATTGAAGGTAGTTAACCAAGGGCAAAAAGTCACCGTCGCCGGAAACAAGAATCACAATGTCAAAAAGGCCGGCCATTCTGATGGCATCGACCGCAATCCCAACATCCCAATCGGCTTTCTTGACCCCGCTCGGGAAAATTTGGATATCTTTGCTTCGGAGCTCAATGCCGGCCTTGCCCAAGGCTTCAAAAAAAGTTTCCTCGCCAGTGGCCGGATCGGATTTGACCACATAAGCCAAAGCCCGAACCAAGTGCCTGTCCTTCACTAATTGCTTCAAAAGCTCCCCGTAGTTAACCCGGCCGCCGTAAAGATTTTTAGCCGAGTGATAGAGATTCTGAATATCAATAAAAACGCCGACGCGCTGATCTTGATTGGGAATAATGGCCATTTATAGTGAGCTTGTCGAACTATTACTTTTTAAGCCCGAGCTTTTTCAGCAAATTAGCGTAGCTTCTGGGTGAATTTTGGGCAAGATAACTCAAAAGCTTCCTCCTTTTGTTAACCATGGCGAGCAGTCCTCGGCGCGAATGCTTGTCTTTGGGGTGGCGTTTCAGGTGACGAGTTAATTCTTCGATCTCCTGGCTCGTCACCGCTATCTGAACCTTGGCCGACCCTGTATCTTTTTCGTGAACTTGATGTTCCTTAATGATTTTTTCTTTTACTTTAGCTTTAATCACCACCAAATTATACGCTGATTTTAGCGGTCCGTAAAGTTGTAATGGACTAATTTGAGAAAAGTGGTAATTTAGGTTTTAGGTAGGCCATTTTGTTTTG
>Ga0209541_10016516_pt1 | contig 10909 bp, 11 predicted proteins | sample RifCSPlowO2_01_FD_184027 | JGI IMG/M metagenome (GOLD analysis project Ga0209541, IMG submission 184027) | Groundwater microbial communities from Rifle, Colorado - Rifle CSP2_plank lowO2_0.1 (SPAdes) (version 2) | ecosystem: Environmental > Aquatic > Deep subsurface > Groundwater | place... | reverse complement strand
GCCTTGGCTATATCGTATCGCAGGTCTTATATTACACCGTGTTCAGCCCGAGTTATTATATCGCCTTGATGGCCGGTGGCATCTTTAACGCTTCCATCGGTTTTTCTTTGTCCGGCGAGTCTTTTCCAACGGGCGAAGATTCAATGATTGCAGTCGGGTGGAAAATGGTGAGAGATATGCTCAACTTATTTTTTATTTTTATTCTTTTATATACCGCCATTTCCACTATTTTGCAATACGGCAATACGGCCAAAAACGCGATAGTTAAAATAATCATTGCCGCCGTGCTGATAAATTTCAGCCTGATGATGACAAAAATGATAATTGATTCTTCTCATATTTTGGCCTGGGGATTTTACGACAAAATAGAAGAAAGGCAAATTACGGACAAAGACGGGAATAAGGCGGTGGCGCCGATAATACCGGAAGAGATTACGGTAAAAGGAATAACAACCAAAAATCTGGCCGGGGTCTTTATGGCCGGATTTAATCCTCAAAGATTAAATATTCCATCCAATACGACAAAGGATAGCGTAAGCAAAGGAGCCTCGGCGGCAATGGCGGACGGGTCGGGCATACTCGGAATAATTTGGCAAGCGATTTTAATAATGATTTTGGCCAGCGCGCTTAACTTTATAGTCGCTTTCATTCTTTTTGCCGGCGCCATTATGTTTATAATTCGGGTGGTCGTCCTTTGGTTCACGCTGTTGTTCTCGCCTTTGGCTTTTGCCGGTATGATTATGCCGGCTTTTCAAAAGTATTCCGGCCAATGGTGGGACGCGCTGATAAAGCAAGCCTTTTTTGCTCCGGCATTTTTGTTTTTATTTTATTTAGTCACCAAAATGGTGAACAACGGTTTTCTTGAAGCGGTGATAAAGGGTTATAAAGATGCTCCTTCCGCCACTATTTTATTTTTTGATACCGGCGGCACCATCGTGGTGTTTTTCCATTTCTTTGTTGTCGGCGCGCTGTTGGTCGGCTGTCTTTATCTGGCCCAGCAAATGGGGGCGCATGGGTCTGGCGCGATGATGAGTTGGGGCAGTAAAGCCGGCGACTGGGCCAGAAATAAAATTGGAGACAAGGCGGCTTGGCGAGGGACAAGGTATGGACTTAGATACGGCGGCGGAGTGGCGGGGGACAGCAACTGGTTTGCCCAAACAATAGGGAGGATTCCGGGCGGGAATATTCTGGGGAGAAAGTTGGGCGCGATGAAGAAAGCCGATGAAGACAAGGCGAGAAAAGCGGCGGAAAAATACGCGGGGACATTGAGCTCTGCCGGACGAACATCTTTGGACAAAGACAAAGAAAGAGGTCTTGTTGGCAGAGCAATATATGGAGGTGGAGTGACTAAATCAACCAGAGAGGGATATGAAAAAGTCATAGCCAAGAAAAGAGCCGATAAATATGAAGAAGAAAAATACAGAGATAATTTGGCAATGTTGGCTGGAATTAATGATAGTAAAGATAGCAGTGGTAAGGTTATTAAGAAAGAGGTCATAATTAAGGGTATGCTTGACAGGGGAGAGAAGGAAAAACTTGATGAGATAATAGAAAAAACAGGAGAAAAAATTGGCGGGTATCTTGGGAAGGCCTTTAAATTAATTGAAAAAAGAATAGCAGAAATTTCAGTTGATTTGGCCGAACAAAATTCAAGATTATACAAAGCCATACAAGACGGTGATCCAGTTGATGATATAAAAAAGGAAATAATAAGACTTGAAGGAAAAAAAGTCAAAATGAATGGAGTAAAAATTGTTTTGAATGAGAAGAAAGCAGAAAGAGAAGCCACAGAAAAACATGTGGATAAACATGAAATCAAACAAGAAACGGAAAAATTGGGAGCGAAGTTTAGCAGTTCCGGCGCGGGAGGAGGCGGCGGAAAGGGTGGCGGAGGAGGCAAAACAACTCCGTAAAATAATTTAAAAAATTTATGAAAAATTTTACCGAAGAACAAATAGCCCAAATGTATGACAATCTTCCTGAAGATTTGAAGGACTCTATTTTTGGTTTGGAGATGAACGAGATTGTGGAAAAAATCGGCCGGGAAAACCAATTGAACATTGAGCAGATTGGCGACCTTGCCAACGAAACGGGAATGGTAATGCTCGGTGTTACCCACCCCAACGAGTTTATAGGCAATTTGGCCGACAGGCTGGAAGTGGACAAAGAAAAAGCCCGGGCGATAGCGGGGGAGATAAACGAGCAGGTTTTCAAGAAAGTGCGAGATTCGTTGCGGAAAATTCATAATATGAGAGAGGGCGGAGAAGAAGAACAAAAAACCGAAATCGAACACCATCAAGGACCGTCCTTGATGGTGGGACAGAACCGAGAGGATATTCTTAAAGAAATAGAAAAAGACCATAGCCAAGAAAATCTTATACCGGATATTATGAAGGGCAACGCCAACCCGTTTGAGGAAAAAATGAAAGAAGGAGTGTTGATAGCTCCGGTGGAAGAAAAGCATTATATAGAAGAGAGCGCGAAAACGGCGCTTTTGCCCGAACCGGAAAAGCCGAAAAAATATCAGGGCTTTGACCCATACAGAGAACAACTGGAATAAATCCGAAGCACGAAGCACGAAGCACGAAATAAGCACGAAATTCGAAATCCGAAGCACGAGACAAATTCAAAATTCAAATGACAAAAATTAAAAACAGTTTTAAATTTAAAATTTTAGGACTTAGATATTGTTTCTAATTTCGATATTCGGATTTAGAATTTAATTTAAAAAATGACAGAAATTAAAAATACAAAACGATATGATTTAGAGAAAAGAACAATTGATTTTGCCAAAGCCGTTAGGATTTTTATTAAAAAAATTCCTAAAAGTATTGCAAATTTTGAAGACGGAAAACAGGTAATAAGATCATCGGGATCAATAGGGGCAAACTACATTGAGGCAAATGAAGCATTAAGCAAAAAAGATTTTGTCATGAGAATTAAAATCTGTCGTAAGGAAGCAAAAGAAACAAAATACTGGCTAGAAATTATTGATACCAACAACGATAAAGTTATAGAAAACGAAAAACGAAAATTACTAAACGAAGCAACCGAATTAATGATGATTATGAGTGCTATAATGAGGAAGTCGATATAGAATTATGTTTATATTATTTGAATTTATAATTTAGATATTGTTTCGAATTTCGATATTCGAATTTCGAATTTAAGCATCCTATGCGTTTCCAAGTTCCCCAATTTATAGAAATAGAGAGCAAAATTTTCGGGCCGCTGACCTTCAAGCAGTTTATTTACCTTGCCGGCGGAGCGGGCATAATTTTTCTTATCTACATAACTTTGCCGTTTTTCATCGCCGTAATGCTGATTGTTCCAGTCGGCGCTTTTGCCGTCGCCCTGTCTTTCTATAAAGTTCATAACCGGCCGTTTATAAAAGTTACCGAAAGCGCTTTCAGATACTTCACGGCGCCGAAAATTTATGTCTGGAAGAAAGAGAAAATCCAACAGCCGACATCTATTGACAAGCTGACCCTGAAGCAGGCGGAAAGAGGAGTAAATCCTCAATACATACCCAAGCTTACCAAAAGCAAGTTGAAAGATTTGGCCTGGAGTCTGGATATAAAACACAATATAAAATAACTGCTATAATAAACAAAAATGGCGACAACGACCAAATCAACCCAAGAATTCATTCCGATAAAAGAGATACGCGACGATGTCTTTATATTGAAAGACGGCTCTTTGCATATGATTCTTATGGCCTCCACTTTAAACTTCGCCCTCAAGTCGGAAGAAGAGCAAAACGCCATAATTATGCAATATCAAAACTTCCTTAACTCTTTGGATTTTTCGGTCCAGTTTTTCATCCAGTCCAGAAAACTCAACATTGATTCTTATATCGCTATGCTGGTTGAAGCCGAGAAAAATCAGGACAACGAGCTGATGAAAATCCAGACAAAAGAATATATTGAGTTTATCAAAGGTTTCGTCAAAATGAGCAACGTGATGGCCAAGGCTTTTTACATCTCCGTTCCTTATTCCACGGCCGCCATGGAAGTCAAGAAAAGTTTTATAGGAAATCTTGCGTCCGGTTTTTCCAAAAAGTCGGCCGGGCAATTGTCGGACCGATTTGAAGAAAACAAGATCCAGCTTCAGCAGAGGGCGGATATCGTGTCGCAGGGATTGGCGCGTGTCGGAGTCAGGGTGGCGCCTCTTAACACCGAAGAATTGGTAGAATTATTTTACGAACTGTTCAACCCGGGCGAGAAGGAAAAAGGAGGAATTAAAAGATAAATCCGAAGCACGAAGCACGAAATTCGAAACAAAATTAAAATTCAAATGACAAAAATTAAAAACAGTTTTAAATTTATAATTTTAGTAATTAGATATTGTTTCGATATTCGATATTCGAATTTCGTATTTATTTTTAAATTATGGATATTCTAAACAATTTATTGGGCAAAAAAAATAAGGCGAGCGAACGGGAAATCCTTCCCGTCATTCCCCGCGAAATCTACGAGGCGGGGGTGTTGAGGCTACAAGATATTATCGCTCCGTCGGCCTTGGAGATAACTTCCAACCATATAAAAATAGGAGAAAAAGTGGCTCGGGTTTTGTTTGTGATGTCTTATCCTCGTTTCTTGGCGTCCAATTGGTTTTCTCCGGTGATAAATCTGGACAAGGTTTTTGACATCTCCATCTTTATTCATCCCATAGACACCGCGTCAGTCTTGAGGCAGCTGCAAAAAAAGGTGGCGGAAGTTCAGTCGCAGATTCATTTGAAAGAAGAAAAAGGCTTCATTCGCGACCCGATTCTGGATACCGCCTTCCAGGACTTGGAAGACTTGAGAGACAAGCTCCAGCAAGCGCAGGAAAAACTTTTTAATGTCGGAGTTTACCTGACCGTCTACGCCGACAACGAAGAAGAGCTGAACCAAACCGAGACGGAAATAAAATCCATTTTGGAATCAAAGCTGGTTTACGTTAAACCAAGCTTGTTCCAGCAAAAAGAGGGATTGGAGACTGTTTTTCCGTTAGGAACGGATAAACTGGATGTCAGCACCCAACTTAATTCTTCTCCCATATCCAGTCTTTTTCCGTTTGTTTCTTTTGACTTATCGTCGGACAAAGGAATTCTTTACGGCATCAACCGCCACAACAACAGCCTCGTTCTTTTTGACCGGTTTTCTTTGGAAAATTATAATTCCGTCATTTTCGCCAAAGCCGGTTCGGGAAAGTCTTACGCCACCAAATTGGAAGTGCTAAGAAGCCTGATGTTTGATACGGAAGTGATAATCATAGACCCGGAACGGGAATACGAATACTTGGCCGAAGCGACGGGCGGAAGGTATTTCAATATATCTCTTAACTCCATCCACCACATCAATCCCTTTGACTTGCCTCCGGTGCGGGAGGACGAATCTCCGGCCGATGTCTTGCGGTCCAACATTATCGCTTTGGTCGGTCTTTTCCGGTTGATGCTCGGCGGACTTTCCACCGAAGAAGATTCCATAATGGACCGGGCGATTACGGAAACTTACGCCTCCAAAGACATCACCGCCGAAACTGATTTTACCGGCGCTACGCCGCCGACTTTGTCCGATTTGGAACTGGTTCTGGCCGGAATGGAAGGCGGGGAATCTCTGGCTCAAAGGATGGCCAAATACACCAAAGGCACTTGGGCTGGATTTATCAATCAGCCGACCAATGTGGACATAAACAAAAAAATGGTGGTTTTTTCCATCCGGGATATGGAAGACGAGTTAAGGCCAATCGGAATGTATCTTATCACCCACTATATTTGGAATACTATCCGAAGAGACATAAAGAAAAGACTGTTGGTCATAGACGAGGCTTGGTGGATGATGAAGTACGAGGACACCGCTTCCTTCTTATACGGCATCGCCAAGAGATGCAGGAAATATTATCTGGGACTGGCCACCATTACTCAAGATGTGGGCGATTTCTTGGCGTCTCCTTACGGCATTCCGATCATTACCAACTCTTCCATCCAGCTTCTGCTCAAACAGTCGCCGGCGACCATAGACATCGTCCAGAAAACTTTTAATCTGACCGACGAAGAAAAATATCTATTGTTGGAATCGGATGTGGGCGAGGGAATATTTTTCGCCGGACTTAAGCATGTCGCCATCAAAATAATGGCTTCTTACACCGAAGATCAGATAATCACCTCCGACCCGGCCCAGCTGATGGCGATAAAAAAAGCCAAAGAAGAATATAATTTGACCCAACAATAACGCCAATGGATATCAATCAAATTGAAGAGGAAAGAAAGGGGCGGCTGAATCAGGCCAGAAAAGCGGTCGGTTTAGCCAAAGATGTGGCAAGCGCCGTGATAGCGAAAAATCCCAAGGCGATACTGTCTCTGGGAAAAAGATTTGGCAAACACTGGCCGATATTGATAGTGGCCGCCATTTTTGATTTAGTCGCGCTTATCCCGTTTATAAGCGTGGTTGTTAATTTTTGTTTTGGCGGAGTTATGTTTTTGTATTTTGGAAGAAAAAGAGTCGTAATGGGAATAATTGCGCCAATAGTCATGGGTAGTATTGTTGATTTTTTAATAAGCTTACTGCCTGTAAATCTTGCCGCCGCGTCAATAAGAATAGCGTTAAAGGAAACGGCGGGGTAAAATGAAGATGATGAAAAAAGGATTTACTTTTTTAATAATATCGCTTTTGATTTCATTTGTTTTTTCTTTGTCGAAAAACGGACTGGCGCAGGAGATAAACGATTACAGTTCCGATTTTTCCATAGAGTTGGTCCCGGACAATCCTCGTCCCGGACAGGCGATTTCAGCCAAAATCGTGAGCTATCAGTTTGACATCAATAGAAGCGATATAACTTGGATTTTGGACGGGAAAACCGTCGCTTCCGGAACGGGCAAAAAAACAGCCGATTTTGTTTTGCCGTCTCTCGGCCAAGAAACCGTTTTAACGGTAAGCATTATTACTAATGAAGGCGTCAAAACTTCCAAAACGAAAAAATTTTCCGGCAGCGACATAGATTTTCTTTGGGAAGCTCGGACTTCCGTTCCGGCCGGATACAAAGGGAAAGCGCTGGCGGGACGGAAAGCTTTCGTCAAAATAACGGCTTTGCCCAGTCTGTATTCGGTGTCCGGGGCGATATCCCGCTCAAATCTTGTCTATGATTGGACTTTTAATTATAAAAATTTGCCGGACGATTCCGGCGCCGGCAAAAACACTCTGCTTATAAGATTGAACGATATGGGCGATTATGTGATCGGCGTGAAAGTTTCCACCAAAGACAAGAGAACAAGTTTCCAAAAATATCTTCATTTATCGGCGGAAGCCGTATTGCCAAAACTTGTTTTTTACGCCGACAACCCGCTGGAAGGGCCTTTTTACGGGAGAGCCTTAGGAAATAAGATTAATTTGAAAGCGAAGGATATAGCCATCAGGGCGGAACCGTATTTTTTCAACCAAGAAGACGGTAAGACAACTTACAAATGGAGTATGAACGGCAAAAGTATTAAATCCGGGAAAAAACCGAATACGATTTCTTTGGTGTCGGAAGAAAATTCCGGCCAAGCCAGAATAAATTTTGAAATGGAAAAAGAGATAGAAAACAATTTGCAATCGGCGGACGGCGGAGTAAATATCGCATTTTAAGAAACAATGAAAACAAATTTCTCAAAAAAAGCAATAAAAATTTTAACGGTTATTTTTCTGACTTTCTTTTTATTGTTTGTTTATGTTAGAGCGCAAGAAGATAATAATCCATACACTAATCCGGGAGAATCAACGACCGGATTTGAACAACCTTCAGCAAACAATAACAATGGCGAAAACAACAATGGAACGAACGATTCTTTTGAAATTGACAATCCCGCCGATTATCAAACTATGAAGGCTATGAAGGGCGGAAGCGATACAAGTGGTGACAAATTCACCTACACCCTTTTGCAGTCTTTGCCTAAAGAAGGAACGGATTTAAGTGAAAATGTAACGCTTGAAGAATATCTGACTTGGGCTTTTCGGTTCGTTTTGGCCTTGGCCGGATTTTTGGCGGTGATGATGATCGTGATAGGGGGAGTGGAATATATTATCAGCGGAGCCAGCGAATCAATGAGGGAAGAAGCCAAAAAACGGATAGAAAACGCCATCTGGGGCTTGGTGATGGCGCTGGTTTCTTATCTGGTTCTTTATACCATAAACCCAAGTCTGGTTAACTTTGAAGATAATTGCTTTTTCAAAGATTGTGACACAAAAACAACGACAAGTGATGGCTCTAATTCTAAGGGTGGCAACGATGGTAAAGGTAGTAATGTCGGAGACATCAATAAGGGGGTTACAGATGTAAAAGATCTTCAATTTGATTTTGATGATATAGATAACGATGCCGGATATATTGACGATGTAAATTATATAGGTTTTTAGTTATGAACAAAACGACAAAAATAATCATAACAGCCATAATCATCATAATGCTTGCCGCGGGATTTTTCGCTTTTTTTGCCGGTAAAAAACCGGTTGAAACGACAAATGAACCGACGACTGCCGGCGGTTTTCCCGATACGGGAGACAGCGCCGGAAAACGATCTTCCGTAAGTTCTGGTGGAGGGGCAAGCAGTTCCAGAATCGGCAAAGAATCTCCAAAAAATATCCTCACCCAACTGACCGAAAACGCCATAAGCGGGGCGGCCTATTATGGCACAACCACCGCGCTATATATGGAAAGAGCCACCGGCCATATTTACAAAATAAATCTGGACGGAACAAATAGCGTGAGATTATCCAACGCCACGGTACCCAAGAGTTTTGAGGCAGTATGGTCTTACAAGTCGGACAAAATGGCCGTGAGATATTTTGAAGACCCGGCGCCGGGAAGCATCAATCTGGCGGTCAAAACTTTTCTGGCTTCCATCGGCCACTTGCTCAAAGCGACCAGCACCTCGGAAGCGGAGCTGAAGGGATTGGCTTTGCCGTCAAGCGTTTCAGAAATTGCCGTTTCTCCGGCGGAGGACAAAGTTTTTTATCTGAATAATTTAGGAAATGATGGGGTGGAAGGCGTGGTGGCCGATTTTGGCAACAAAAATCAGAAAAAAATCTTTGAATTGCCGTTCGGCGAATTTAATATAAGTTGGCCAACCAAAGACAACATAGTCTTGCTTACCAAGCCGTCGGCTAAAGCGGAAGGTTATTTGTATTTCTTGAATCAAAAAACCGGCGTCTTGACCAGAATTTTGGGCGGAATAAAAGGATTGACGGCGGTTGTTTCGCCGGATGGTGAAAAGATTGTTTTCAGCGGTATTGGCCGAGAAGGGACGGAATCAAAAGTTTATAATGTGAAAAACAAGACTGTTTCCAATTTGGGATTTGCCGTTTTGGCCGATAAGTGCGCTTGGGGCAGAAAAAATAAAAATATGATTTATTGCGCCGTTTCAGCAAAAAAACCGGATAACAACCAGCCGGACGGCTGGTATCAAGGCGTTGTTTCTTTTGATGACGGCGTTTGGAGCAAAAATATTTCCACCGGAGAAAGCAAAAACATTTTAAGCCGTTTTGGCGCCGACATTATGAATATTTTCGTCAGTAGCGACGAAAATTATCTTATTTTCACCGACAAAAACGACGGAACACTTTGGAGTTTGAAGTTAAAAGAATGACGCAAGCAATGGCAAGGTCTCGCCTTGACTGTCAAGGCGAGACCTTGCCATTAGCTGGACGTTGACCTTGCGTTAAATAATTTATGTGATAGCATATTAGCATATTAAGCAATAGCAATGGACAAAGAAAATAAAATCTACGAAATAAATTATCTGATGACCCCCCTTCTTCCGGAAGACAAATTGGCGGAGGAGACGGCTGTCTTAAGGAAAATAATTGAAGACAATAAAGGATTTGTGGTCGGGGAAGATCAGCCCAAGACGCAAAAATTGTCTTACTCAATCAAAAAATTTGATAGCGCTTATTATGGTTGGTTCAAATTTTCCGCTGGAGCCGAATCTGTTGATAACATAAAAAACGGTTTCAATAAAAATGAGAAAATTTTGCGGGCTTTGGTTACTGAAGCCGGAAAAGAAAATATCGTCCAGTTTGCGCCCAGATACGGCGCCGCTATGCCGAAATCGGAAGCCGTATCTTCGGAAAAAGCGGAAAAAGTTGAAATCAAGCCCGAGCAAATAGACAAAAAACTGGAAGAAATATTAAAAGAATCATCTTCTTAAAATATGAATTTAAACAAAGTTTTCATAATGGGCAACTTAACCAGGGATCCGGAGCTGAAAACTCTTCCTTCCGGTTCTTCGGTGGCGAATTTCGGAATCGCCACCAACCGAGTTTGGAGAAACCAGCAAGGAGAAAAGCAAGAGGAAGTCCAGTTTCACAATGTAGTCGTTTTCGGCAAGCAAGCGGACACGGTCAGCCAGTATTTGAAAAAAGGCAGTTCTGTTTTTGTGGAAGGAAGGTTGCAGACCAGAAACTGGGAAGCTCAAGATGGGACAAAAAGAACCAAAACGGAGATAGTGGCGGAAAGAGTTCAGTTCGGACCGCGAAGATCGGGCGGAGGATTTGTCGGTCAGGAAAAAGAAGGAGCCGGCAAAGGAAACGTCAAGCAAGAGGAACAATTAGAAACGATAGAATATCCGGAAGAAGACATTAAGCCGGAAGAAATACCCTTTTAAATTTTATGAAACAGTGTTATTTTTGCGCAAACAACATAGACAGCATTGATTGCAGGAAGGCCGAAAATTTAAAGAAATTTTTGAGCCACCACGGGCGCATTTCCCCCAAGTCAGAAACCGGAGTTTGCGCCAGGCATCAGAGAAAATTGGCGACAGCCATCAAAAGAGCCAGAATCATCGGGCTTCTTCCGTTCGTTACCGCTTAGGTTATTCTCCGTAAATTTCATTAAGCTTGGCTAAAGTTTTTGGGCCGGCGAAACCGCTGGCTTTTTCCGTTTTTCCGTTTCC
>Ga0209541_10016515_pt1 | contig 10909 bp, 14 predicted proteins | sample RifCSPlowO2_01_FD_184027 | JGI IMG/M metagenome (GOLD analysis project Ga0209541, IMG submission 184027) | Groundwater microbial communities from Rifle, Colorado - Rifle CSP2_plank lowO2_0.1 (SPAdes) (version 2) | ecosystem: Environmental > Aquatic > Deep subsurface > Groundwater | place... | reverse complement strand
GCCTTGTCTAAAGCACTCTGCACTTCGCGTATCATAGCTAGGGCTTCTTTTTTCTTACCAGCGGTAACTAATTTTTTAAGAGATTTAATGGAACGAGAGACCTTGTCCTTACGGCGCAGATTGAATACTCGCTTGCGTTGAGAACTTCTATGGGCCTTCTTGGCTCCTCGTGTGATTGACATTGGAGAGATGCTACACTAGTTATCATATGATTTCAAGCTTATTGGGCGAGGTGAGGCATAGGGATTTAAATACCGTTGTTATTCAAGTCTCTGGCATTGGCTACAAAGTTTTTGTCCCCACAGAGACTGCTATTGAGATGACAACCGGCTCACAAGCCTTCCTTTGGACTCACTTGGTAGTAAGAGAGAATGCGCATGAGCTCTTTGGCTTCTTGGATAAGGAGGCTTTAGACACTTTTGAGCTCCTTATTACCATCTCCGGCATCGGGCCGAGAACTGCCCTTAATATTCTCAACGTTGCCAGTCCTTCAACATTGAGACAGGCGGTGGCCAGCGCTGACACTTCTTATCTCACTCGAGTTTCTGGCATTGGCAAGAAAAATGCCGAGAAGATAGTCCTTGAACTTAAAGATAAGATGAAAGTAAGTAAAGACGATAAATCTCTTGACACACGCTCCGAAGGTGATGCGCTTGAGGCACTTGTATCACTCGGTTACAACGAACGCGACGCCCGTGATGCTCTAAAGAAAGTGCCTAAAGAAGTAGTGGGCGCAAGCGAACGCGTCAAATCTGCGTTGAAGCTCCTATCACAACATGCCTGAACTGCCGGAAGTTCAAACCACGGTCAACGGACTAAATAGGACAGTCAGAGGGAGAAAAATCGTCAACATTGAGACGACTTACAATAGTCCGTTTTATAAAGGCAAGGAGGATATTAAGAATCCAGAATTTTTCAAAAAGTTTAAGAGAAAGATAATTGGACAAAAAATTTTAAAAGCCGAGCGTAGAGCTAAAAACATTTTGATTCACTTATCTGGCGGAGAAACAATACTAGTCCATATGAAGATGACTGGACACTTTGTCTATAATCGCCCGGATTACCCTTTCACCCGCCTTGATTTCAAGCTTGATAATGGTAAGCACCTTGTCCTTTCTGATATGCGTAAGTTTGCGAAGGTAACCCTGCTTAATCCCGATCACTTGAAAGATCTTGGTCCGGAACCGTTGAGCAAGAATTTTCAATTTAAAGTTTTCAATTTTCAATTACAGAAGAGGCCAAAGGGTAAAATTAAGCAGGTTTTGATGGATCAGAGCCTGATTTCTGGTATCGGCAATATCTATTCTGACGAAATTCTCTGGCGAGCAGGAGTTCACCCACTTTCCCACCCCAATAAAATCCCTGAGAAGAATCTCCGCACCATGTTTAAAGCGACTAAAGAAACTTTGAAAAAGGGCATCGGTTTCGGCGGAGACTCCATGTCCGACTATCGAAATGTCAAGGGAGAGAAGGGCAAATTCCAAGATCACCACCGAGCATACCAGAAGCACAAAACCCGATGTTTAAAAAAGGGTTGTTCTGGTGTTCTTAAGAAGATTAGAATAGGCGGAAGAAGTGCCCACTTTTGTCCAAAACATCAGAAACTATTCACGTGAGTACTAAAACTTCTATCCTAATACTAGAAAACATTAGGAGCGTGGAGAACACGGCGTCAATTTTTCGCACCGCGGAAGGGTTTGGGGTCTCAAAAATTATTTTGATAGGTACCACCCCTACCCCCATCGATCGTTTTAGCAGAAAGCGACAGGACTTCGCCAAAGTGTCATTGGGTTCAGAAGATTCAATTAGCTGGGAGTATCGTGCAGAAATTATGTCTGTGATTAGAGAATTTAAGAATGAAGGTTTTCAAATTATTTCTCTTGAACAAGCCCCGGGAGCTTATAGACTAAGAGATTTCCAAACAACGAGTCAATTCGCTCTGGTTGTGGGCAACGAGGTCGACGGAGTATCAAGGGGAGTCCTTGATAATTCTGACGCAATTGTAGAAATACCAATGCAAGGGCAAAAGGAGTCACTCAACGTCTCTGTTGCCACAGGTGTAGCCCTCTTTGTGCTAAAATAAAACCATGCTTAACCCATTTCCAGACTTATTAATGTACTCGTTTATCGCTCCTTTCATATTGAGAGTGCTCCTGGGGCTCATATTTATCGACCTTGGTGTTTTAAAATTGCGTGATGAGAAGGCAGGATGGCTTGCTTCTTTCGAGACCTTGGGCCTACGTCCGGCAGATTTGTTTGTGTCCATCTACGCCCTACTTCAGATAGTCGGCGGCCTGCTTCTTCTTATCGGCCTGTGGACGCAAGTGGCGGCTTTGGCCTTTGCAATCTTTTCCGGCATTGAGCTCTATGTGGAATGGAAGGCTCGCGATATTCTCAAGCGTGATATGGTTTTCTATCTCCTTATTTTCGTCATTTCTCTATCTCTCCTTCTCACCGGAGCAGGTAAATACGCCATAGACATTCCCCTCTAAGAGTTGTAATCTCTTTAGAATCGCGCCCACCCGCCTGCCAACGCCTGACACCCAGCCCGCCTCGCAAGCGAGAGCGTTGCTGGCGGGCGTAGGCAATGGCGGGCAGGTAGCTCAATATGTACTACACATATGTTTTAAAAAGTGAGGCTGATGGCAAACTATACATTGGGTGGACTGATGATTTGAGATTTAGGTTATCTAAACACAACAAAGGACAAGTTCCGGCGACCGCTTCTCGTATGCCTCTGAAACTGGTATATTACGAAGCGTGCATCAACAAGAAATTAGCAATAGCCAGAGAAAAATACTTTAAGACTGGCTACGGTAGAAATTTCTTAAAATCAAGAATATAAGCGCCCATAGCTCCCCGCCCGAACGTACCGTTCGGTACGGGCGGGAGTTGGTAGAGCAAAAGAACAAATGTACACCGTATACGTACTTAGAGATTCTTTAGGAAAGTTGTATAAGGGAATGACTAACAACTTAAAGCGTAGGTTGGCAGAACATAGGTCAGGCCATACCCAATCAACTAAACAGCTCAAAAATCCTGACGTTGTATATACCGAAGAATATGATAACTTTGAGAAAGCCCGCAAACGTGAAATCTACCTTAAAAATGCTGCGGGAAGACGCTTCTTAAAAAGCATATTGCGCCCATAGCTCAGTTGGTAGAGCAGGTCCCTTTTAAGGACAAGGTCCGAGGTTCGATCCCTCGTGGGCGCACCACTTCGCTTCGTAAACGAAGCTACGCGGTGCTAGCACCACTGATGATTTTTTACAAATAATTTTTAGCTTTGTAGATTCGCCATGAAGTGTCATCTTGAATAACAATCCACTCAACTGGTTCATCCCATTCTTGTCTTAAAAGCTTAGAATGTAATATTTTTGATGCATCGACGATACCAATTTTTAACCATGTAGAGGGTACTTTAGAAAGAAAACGATCATACCACCCTGCACCTTTCCCATAACGAGTGCCATATATATCGAACAGTGTTCCCGGAATTAAAATGCACACTTTTTTATTTTTAAATTTGGTTATGCAATTAGTTGCCCACTCAAATGGATCGCTATCTTTATCTTTTGGGATGAAGAGGTTGTCTGCCGGTATTTTAAGAGGGAATGAGAAATCGTTATAATAAACTTCAGTTTTAGTTGGTTTATATAAAATAGATGCTGTACACTGTGATACTAATTTTTGTAGTTCTTGGAGTGCTGATTCTTTTCCCATTTCATTAATTATATAAAATGCTGGAGCGGTTAAACTCCAGTTTTGTTCATTCTGGAGAAAGTAGTATGCTTCTCCTCAAAGAGAATGCCAAAAAAATTCCCACCGCCAACTAAAGCAGAAATTTTGAGATTCAGAGAGGCTCTGGCCTTCATCGAGGGCTTTTCAAATATCTCGTTTCGTAAAAACTATGGGCGTAAAAAACGAAATCCAGAACTTTTTATTAGGCGCACCCGCCGATTTCTGAATCTTATCGGTAGCCCAGACAAAGATTTCAAATTTATTCATGTGACTGGTACAGCTGGCAAAGGGACCGTGTCTACTATGGTCCACAATGCTTTAGTATCTGAAGGTAAGAGGGTTGGACTCTTCACTTCCCCCTACACGACAACTGCTATAGAAAAGATAAAAGTAAATAATTTATACATTTCCCCTGTTGAATTCGCGCAACTCGTAAAAAATCTTATACCATTTGTCGCGAAAGCTAAGAGGAGTCCTGCCGGAACTCCTTCTACCTTTGAACTCTTTCTCGCCATAGCTCTTCTTTATTTTAAGAAAATGAAATGCGAGTGGGTTGTCTTGGAAGCTGGCCTTGGTGGCAGATACGATGCTACTAATGTTATTAAGTCACCTCGAGTTACTGCTATCACCAATATAGACTTTGACCACACCGAGATTCTGGGTAAGACCTTAAGAGAGATTGCCACAGATAAAGGAGGAATTATCAAGAAAGGAAGTTTCTTTTTAACCACGGAGACTCGTCCAAGGCTGCTAACTATTTTCAAATCACTCTGTCGATTTAAAGGCGGCAAGTTTATGAAAGTTAGGAACAGAGGAAGTTATCGGGATAAGAATCTCTCTCTAGCTAGAAAGATAGCTCAAATTATCGGGGTCTCAGAAAGGAATATTAAGCAAGGTTTTGAACAGACTATTCTACCCTGTAGATTTGAAAGAGTGTCTCAATCACCAACAGTCATCCTCGACGGTGCGCATAACCGGGCAAAAATGCGAAGTGCGGTCACCAACCTGACGGAGCTTAAATATAAGAAACTCTTTGTCATTCTGGCCATATCCAATAACAACAAGGACAGCAAGGCGATCATCAAACCCCTAATCCCTTTGGCAGATGAGATTGTGCTTACAAGCTTCTCCAGAGGTGATCATAACTCAATTGACTCGAAGGATATTCTCCCAAAAGTGAAGCACTTTAAGCGGAAAGAAACCAGAGTGAGTATAATCGAAGACATGAATGAGGCCCTGAATTATTTTTTGGCCAAGTCGGACCCTGAGGACTGTGTCCTTGTGACAGGCTCATTCTTTCTCGCTGGCCAAATGAGAAAACGCTGGTATCCTGAAGATTTAGTGCTTAAGAAAAGGAAGAGTTTCTAATTAGATGCCATGACCAAAATCTTAGACGGCAAAAAGTTAAGCAACTTACTAGCCCTCAAACTCACAAAGAAAGTGGGCAGACTTAGAGTTAAACCAAAAATCGTCATCATTCAGATTGGAAATCTGGAAGAGTCAAATACTTATATAAGAAACAAAAAGGTTTTTGCAGAACGAATCGGAGTTATAGCGGAACATAAAAGATACTCCACAAGCGTCAAGGAGTCGCGCATCATTTCCGATATTTTAAAATTTAACTCTGAACCTTCCATACACGGCATCATGGTGCAACTACCAGGCCCAAAAGGTTTTAACATGGAGAAAGTACTTGAATCTATCACCCCTGAAAAGGATGTGGACGGATTAACATCCATCAATACCAAACATTTATTCGACAATGAAGAAGCATTTATCCCAGCTACCGCCAAGGGAATCCTGACTCTTCTTGAGGAATATAAAGTAAAACTTGTTGGCACAAGAGTGGTGATCGTGGGGCAATCATCTTTAGTTGGCAGACCGACCATGTTGGCCTTGTTGAATAAAGGCGCGACTGTCACCATGTGCCATAAAAATACACTGAACCTCGCAAACGAAACGAGGCGGGCCACTATTTTGATCACAGCAGTCGGTCAACCGAAGTTAATTAAAACAAAACACGTCTCTAGAAATCAGATCGTGGTAGATATCGGCATTAAGGTTATGAAAAATAAAAAAATAGCCGGGGACGTGGATTTTGAAAATGTGAAAAAAGTAGTAAAGGCTATCACCCCTGTCCCAGGCGGCGTCGGCCCCATGACTGTCGTCTCCCTTTTCCAAAATCTTTTGAAAGCATACTCCTTACAGACCTAGAAGTATTTTCTCTACGAGCGTTTCCACTTCTCCCTCCCCTCGCCGAGCTTTATAGTAGCCGGTGACCAGAGCTTCGGATAAGTTTTGAAGTTCGGAAGTTCGGAAGTTCTTAAGGAAACTTTTTGCTTTTGAATAAGGGAAGGGTTTCATATCCGTCTCTCCTACATTTTTAGTCTTCGAAGCAATTAACATGGACTTTATTTGCCACACCACTTTAAAGAAAACTTCTTCAGCCGATACTCCGGCCCCAAGCGCTTCTTGGTAGAGAATCCAGGCACGCTTTCTGTCCCGAGCGCCCAGGGCATCGGTTAAGGCGAAAATATTGAACTCTCTCCCTTTTTTATCTAATGGCAATTTATCCTCGTCCTCCTCAATTAGGCCGAGGTTTACGTCGACTACAGCACCAAATATATCTTTGTGATAAAACTCATCTGTCATGGAATTAATTTTCAATTTTGCAATTTACAATTTTCATTGAATTTTCAATGTTTTAATTACGAATTTTTCAAACTAGACCCGATTTTCTGGAAAATCAGTGTCAACTCCTGAGCCTCCTTCCATAAAATATCGGCGGTTTCAACCTTCTCTGGGATAAAGCTTTTCAGCATCCTGAGCCAGTGCTTTGTTTCTTGGGCTTCTTTTTTACAAATAAAGATTTTGTTTTGAAAGTCCTTTCTTGAACTTGCTCCATTAGCCTCCATATAATTGGCACCAATATTTGTTCCGGCTCTTATCAGCTGATTAAGGACTGGGTCTGCTAGTTTATCACTTTTTATAGACCGGCATAAATTTATTACTTGCTCACCAAACTTAGCTGTTCTTTCTTCCAAGTCGTATTTGTTTGAAAATTGACTATTAGTCATTGTGTCTTGATTGTAAATTGAAAATTGAGAATTGTTAAATTACCCGGCCACTTTTCCCATCTCCCCCCAATTATCGCCCGACTGCACCTCGGCGATGATGGGCACTCCGAGAGTTTTTTCTTTCGGTAATACTCCCTCCATCAATTGCTTAAAATGTTTTGCTACTTCATTTACCAAAGAATCTTTCACTTCATAGACCAACTCGTCATGTACTTGGAGAATTAGATGTATATCTTTTTCATGTTTTTCCGATTTGATATGCTCATCAATATTTCTCATGGCAATCTTTATAAGATCAGCTTGAGTGCCTTGCATCGGCGCATTGACTGCCATCCTTTCTGCCTGCGCCCGCACATAAGGCAAAGGCGATTTGATCCCTGAAAAGTAGCGCCTCCTGCCAAACATAGTCTCCGTATACCCCTTGTGCTTGGTGTCAGACTTAATTTTATCTATATATTCGGCCAGACCAGTAAAGGTCTTGAAATATTTGTCGTAGAAGTCCTGCGCTTCTTTGCGATCAACTCCAAGGTTTACTTTAAGAGCATTAACCCCCATACCATAAAGGATGCCGAAGTTAATAGTTTTCGCTCTAGTACGCATACCCTTATCAACTTGCTCTTTAGGCACTTTGAAAACCCGCATTGCTACACCAGTGTGGACATCTTCTCCATTTTTAAATATTTCTATAAGCTTTTTATCTTCGGAGAGTATTGCGGCGATACGCAGTTCGATTTGTGAGTAGTCAAGTGAAACAAGTTTGAAGCCTTTTTCTGCCACAAAAGCGTTTCTGATGGCTCTACCTAAGAGAGTCTTATTGGGAATATTCTGAAGGTTGGGACTATTTGAGGCCATTCTACCTGTAGTAGAACCGGCCTGAAGAAAAGTGGAGTGCAAACGAGAATTTTTATCTAATTGTGGTGGAATGGCGTCGATATAAGTTGAGAGCAGTTTAGCCAGTTCGCGATACTCAAGAATCATAGAGATGATCGGGTGCTTATCTCGAAGCTTTTCTAGTTCTGACTCTTTGGTCGAGAGAGCTCCTGTAGAAGTCTTTTTCTGACTTTTTTCAGCTAATCCGAGTTTATTGAAAAGGATATCAGAAAGGACTTTAGGCGAGTTGATATTAAACCCGCCCGACTGAACGCCTTCAGCCGTTCGGGCGGGTTCTTCTCCGGCTTCTTTCCATATCGCTTTTTCAAGTCTTTCTAACTCTCCATGGTATTTAGCAGAGAGACTCTCTAAAACTTTTTTATCTATCTTGACTCCCCACTTATTCATCTTTTCAACAACCGGCATGATGGGCTTCTCTATGTCTTCGAAAACCTTTCTAACTTTGTGCTTGTCTAGTTCTTTCTCAATAATTTTCCTGGCTTCATCAACGCTTAGGGCTTTAGTAAAGCGCATAACGTCCTCTAAATTTGGATTAGTGATGTTTGAATCTATGACCCAAAGAGCCAAACACAATTCCCTCTCCTCATACGACGGCGGGAGAGGAAAATTCGAGTCGCGTCGGAGCCCAGCTTTGCTGGGTAAAGCGCGAGAATTTTTCTCTCCCGCCGAAGTCAATAACCCCTTCACTCTCTCTCCCATAGTTCTAAACTCAAGTTTTTTAAAAAAATTTATTAACTTATCTACATCCAAATTTTCTTTCCACTCTTTGGGCAAGATAAAGTGGATCGGCGCGTCGGTACGAATGGTGGCCAAAGTTTTAGAGAAAAGAGCTTCCTTCTCATTTTCTTCAAGTAGAGTTTTTATTCGATCGCTTAATTTAACTTTCTCTAAATTTTTGTAGATATTCTCGATAGTGCCAAACTCTTGGATAAGAATAGTAGCGGTCTTCTCTCCTATGCCTTTGACCCCGACAATGTTATCTGATGGATCACCGCGCAGACCTTTATAATCTACCAAGAGTTTGGGGCCGAAACCGAAGCGTGCTGAAACCTTTTTCTCATCGTAGAGGATAGTATCGCTTATCCCCTTTTTCAACGTGTAGACTTGAACTTTTTTGCCATCGACCAATTGAAGAGTGTCCATGTCGCCGGAAGCAATGATAATTTCCAAGGTCGAACCTTGAGAATCCTTAAAGGTTCGACCTTTAACATATTCGACAATAGTGCCAATAATGTCATCTGCCTCAAAACCAGGATGAGAATAAATTGGAATACCAAAGGCAGTGAAAACATCTTTGGCGCGTTCAAGTTGTAAGACTAAATTATTGTCTATCTTGGCCCGTCCAGCTTTATAAGTTTCTAATGCTTCATGCCGATGAGTAGGCCCGGGCAAGTCAAAACAAGCGACCAGATAGTCGGGCTTGAGTTCGTTGATAATTTTTATCAGCATGGTTGAGAGGCCGTAGAGCGCTCCAGTCGGCTCGCCCTTTGAGGTCGAGAACTCCGGAAGCGCGTGATAAGCACGGTGAATAATTGCGTGCGCGTCAAATAAAATAAGTTTTTTAGTCATAGGATATTTCACGAGTATTTTTATCAATAAACTTAAAGTGGACCTGTTTTGCACTATCTGGAATAATACCCGAAACATTTTCCGGCCACTCTATTAGGACCAGATTTTCAGGCTCCTTTACCAACTCTTGCCAACCCAGATGAAGTAATTCTGACTCCTTTTCTAACCTATAAGCATCCACGTGAATTAATTTTGTAAATCCCTTCCAATCTATAGCATAAATTTTTTCTATAACAAAAGTTGGGCTGTGCATGTTTTCCTCCACTCCCAAAATTTTTCCAACTTCTTGTGCAAAAGCTGTTTTACCAGCCCCTAAGTCCCCCTGCAGAGCTACCACACAGGACTCACCTGTGGGGTAGATGGAGTCGAGAAAATTTTTGGCAATTCTATTGGTCTCTTCAGTGCTTCTAGAGATATATTTCATATGGCTAGTATAACCCTTCGACCCGTTCGAAGCACTCAGGGTCGTCCTGAGAAATTCGAAGGACGACGGGCTCAGGGTAAACAAAAAGGGCGGGGCGAACGAATCGCCCCACCCCCTCACCGCCGGCACCCGCCATCCCGATCCGTGGTGTACAAATACCTGATTTCCCACGGATATATTTGAGAAGGCCCAGTTGGTCCTCCGCTCCTCGGGATCGATCGCGACGTTGTCGCCGAACCAAGCGGTCGGTTCGTGCCAAGTTCGAAGCCAGCGGCTAAGAACTCGACGGTACTGCCCTGATACCCGCGAACATCCACCGTCGCCTCGAGACCGTAGTTCAGACGGTCAACGAGTAGATTTCCGCGCCCATCACGGACCCTGACCCATGATCCGTCACAGGCATTGTAAATCACCAACTGTCGCGCACACCCGCTTACAGCCACGGCGAGAAGCAGCGCCAAAAAGAGCTTTCTCATAAATCCCTCCTTGGCGAACTATACCATACTTAATATATAAAAGTCAACCCCAACTTTGGCCCTTAAAATAGGCTATAATTAGCCTATGGTTCAATTCGATGAAGAGAAGAGTAATGAACGCGTAAATGCGCTCCGCAAGAAAGAGGAGGAGGAGCTCGCTTCTACCCTCTCTGGCTACCACGGAGTGCCCTATCTTGACCTCTCGACCCACCCCATAAATATTGACGCCTTACGTATTGTCAAAGAAGCCGACGCGCGAGCGGCTGAAATTGGCGTCTTCAATGCTATTGATAAAAAAATTGATGTAGCAGTCATATCACCTAAAAATGAGAAGACTGCGGAGGCGATTGAGGACCTGAGACGTCGCGGATACATACCGGAAGTCTTCATGGTCTCACACCAGAGTTTGGAAAAGGTTTGGGAGAGATATAAAGACTTGTCGTATTCACTTGAAACTAAATCTGGAGCTCTCGATATCTCAAATGATGACATCCTAGAGATGACTAAGTCGGTTCACTCGCTGGCGGACATAAAGAAATTGATTGAGGAAGTGCTTTTAACAAAACATGCCTATCGTATTTCAAAAATCTTAGAAATTATTCTCGCCGGCGCCATCAACTTAAATGCATCCGATGTGCATTTGGAACCGGAAGAAAGGGATTTACGCTTGCGTTTTCGGATTGACGGCATCTTGACTGACGTTCTCCACTTCGACTCTGAAACTTTTGAAT
>Ga0209541_10016514_pt1 | contig 10909 bp, 13 predicted proteins | sample RifCSPlowO2_01_FD_184027 | JGI IMG/M metagenome (GOLD analysis project Ga0209541, IMG submission 184027) | Groundwater microbial communities from Rifle, Colorado - Rifle CSP2_plank lowO2_0.1 (SPAdes) (version 2) | ecosystem: Environmental > Aquatic > Deep subsurface > Groundwater | place... | reverse complement strand
GCTGTAATTTTTCTCTGCGCAGCTGGTCGCAAATGATGATGATAGAAATTTCCGGAAGAGATATATTTTTTTTAGGATTCATTTTGTTTTTTTGTTCATTCCTTGTTTTTTTCTCTTTGTTCTTCTTCCAATGTTCTTACTCTGTTGATTTCCCCCTGACTTAAATCCTGTTCTGTAAAATTAATACTGTACTTTTCAGAAAAACAGGTTACTAGTTCTTTCTTTATTTCTTCTTTAGTGGTATTAGGGTTAAAACTAATAACCTCGCCAAGGACACTTCTAATTTCATCTTGAAATCCGTGGATACGATAGCCATTTACTTTTAGTACATCAAGGAACACGTTAAAATTTTTTAGTTCGTAGCGAATTGAACCGTGAGCATAGAACACTGAGCCTATGCGCTGACCGGAATTCCCGATTGTCTGGATATTATTGCCTTGCCTGATGATTACATTATCTGGTTTGTGAAATTCAGCAGGTATATGAAATTTCTTCAATGTTCTAACTACGGTATCGCAAATGTCTTTACATAGGCCTGTTATATCCATTTTATGATAAAAAAAAGACATGGGGGCGATTAATGAGAATACAAGGTATCCGTCATCCAGATAAACGGCATTTCCACCAGAAGGCCTTCTTACTATTTCGACGTTATGATATGCGCAGGCTCTTTGATTTACATCTTTTTCCAGGCTTTCTATGACCCCGATTGATACGGTTGGTTCCCACGTTGTGAATAAAAGTGTCGGAGGGGACCTCCCTTGCTCGATTCCTTCTTTAATTGCTTGGTCAAGATTTGTATTAAAACTTCCCCTGTTTTTTCCAAGGTTAATTAATCTCCATTCATTTTTCATCATATTCTCAAGCCTCATTTTTTTGAAGTGATTCCTGCTGTTCTTTCAATTCTGGTGTTAATTCCTTGAAGATGTATTTGAAGATGTTTTCGGGTTGCTCGGGGGGGATAGATTCGGCTTTCTGGACTGCCTGCTCGACTGCTGATTCGGATTTTCTCCTGACTTTGATTTCGTACATCGGGTTCCAGAGTTTCTTTTTTTGGAGGTATTTTTTCAATCGCTCGATTGGGTCTTTTTTTTGCCATGCGAGTACTTCGGATTCTTTGCGATATTTTTTTGCGTCGTCTGAGGTGGTGTGGTCACCTAACCTGTAAGTGAAACATTCTATGAGGGTTGGGCCGCGGCCTGCACGGGCTTTTTTTAAGGCAGCGAGGGTTGCTTTCCAGACTGCGAAGACGTCGTTGCCGTCTACCTGGATTCCTTCAAAGCCATAGGCAAGAGCTTTTTGGGCAATGGTTTGGGAGGCTGTTTGCTCTTTGACAGGGAGGGAGATTGCATATTGGTTGTTCTGGCAGATGAAGATGCAGGGTGCTTTAAAGACTCCGGCAAAGTTCATGGCTTCATGGAAATCTCCTGTGGAGGTTGCTCCGTCGCTAAAATAGGTAATTGTTGCTGCTGGCTTTTTTTGCAGCGAGAAGGAGATTGCGGCTCCGACTGCATGTAATGGTTGGGCGCCGACGGTGATGGCTACTGAAAACATGTTGCAGTTTTGGGGGATTTGCATGCCTTGCTCATCCCCTGCCCAGAACTGGAAGAGCATTTCTGGCGGAGTGCCACGAATAAGAAATACGCCATGTTCGCGGAATGCTGGAAATATTAAATCTTGTTTCTCAAAGAGAAATGCAGAGCCTGCCTGGCAGGCTTCCTGGCCGCGGAGGGATGCATAGGTGCCGAGCCTGCCCTGGCGTTGCAGCTTCAATGCCTTTTCATCAAAGGCGCGCATTAAGATCATGGATTCGTATAGCTGCAGAAGCTGTTCTTTTGAGAGCTTGGGTTTTAATTTTTCGTTGCATTGCCCTTTCTCGTTGAGGATTTGCAAATATTTTACTGAGAATTTTGCAATGGTCTTTTCCAAAAACCTCACCTCACTTCCCCAGAGCCCATTTTTTTAGGTTTGCATAGGATGTTGAGCCGCAGAGCCATTTGCCTGTTTTTTTATTGAAGAAGAAAGGGACTCCGCCGCAGAAGCCTTTGTCATGTTGCTGGAGCATGGCAGCATTCTTGGAGTTGTGCCATGTTTCTAACCTATCAATTTTGATTCTTTCTTCCTGTTCCAGCTTGTCGACTAAAGGTAACATTTCATGACAATGACTGCACTCTGTGCCGTAGAACATTAATAAATCTCCCATAAACTATCACCTCTTTTCGGTTGAGGGATTCTGCATATATAAAGTTATCTTAATACTTTTTCAATTCTGTCTAATGCAAGCTCGATTTTTTTATAATCTGTTGCAAAGCTGCAGCGGATGTAGCCTTGCCCATAAGGGCCGAATTCTGTGCCCGGGATGACTGCTACTTTTGCTTTCTTGAGCAGCATCTTGGAGAATTGTAGCGAATTGCGGCTGTATGCTTGGATATTGGAGAAGGTGTAGAATGCTCCCCCTGGTAACGGAGTTGGCATATTTAATTTGTTTAACCTTTTGACAATCATATCCCTTCTTCTTTTGTATTCCCTTACCATGGCGTTGATGTATCTTTTCGGCAGAGTTAATGCTTTTATGCCTGTTAATTGGGAAATATGAGGGGCGGAGAGAGCGATGTAGTGATGGACTTTTGTCATGTCTTTGATTAAAGATGTATTCCCGCAAGCATATCCCAGCCTGAAGCCGCACATTGCAAAGCTTTTGGAGAAAGTTTGAAAGGTGGTTACGTTTTTTAAGCCGTTTAAAGAGCCTATGGAGATGTGCTTTTTTTCATAGACTAATTGTTCATACGCTTCATCTGCGAAAATATGCAAATCCTGCTCAATAGCAATATCTGCGAGTTCTTCTAAGGTCTTGCGGGAGAGCACATTTCCTGTGGGGTTGGAGGGGGTGTTGATGATGATGGCTTTTGTTTTCTTGGTGATGAGTTTTTTTAATTTTTCTGGGTTGATTTCAAAGGCGTCTTTTTCTTCAAGCTTGAGAAATACCGGGGTGGCGTTGATGAGCTCTACTGCGGGAATATAGCCGAGATAACCTGGGCTGGGGATGATGACTTGCTCGGTTGGGTCGAGGGTCGTTAATAATGCTGAGAAGAGGGCTTCCTGGCTTCCGCAGGTCACGAGGATGTTTTCGGGTTGCACATGAATTTTGTTTTCTTTTTTGAGCTTTTTGCAAATGGCTTCCCGAAGTTCGAGCATGCCCTGGGGCTCGGAGTAATGCGTGCCTTTGGAAATGATATTTCTGGTATATTGCAGCAACGGCTTTGGGGTGATGAAGTCGGGCTCGCCAACCCCGAGGTTTGTTATGGACTTGTCGTTAATAATCCTTGAGAAAATTTTAGGAAACTCTACGTTTGGAAGGCTTAATTCCCTTTCAGATAGGTGGGGCATGCTGCTGGAAGGGAGCCTGATTTTAAATAGTTGTTGATTCGCAATGTATTTAAGTGAGCTTGCTTGCTCGATGAGATGCGCGTTTTTACTGATTATGAAGCTGAGCGATTTTTGAGCAAGCATTTGCCTGTTGCAAAAAATCAATTAGTGCAGAATGTTTCTCAAATTAAGATTAACTTGCCATTTGTGCTGAAGATTATTTCCAAGGATGCTCTACATAAAAGCGAGATTCATGGTGTGAGGATAATTCAGCATCAAAGCGAAGTTGAGGAGAACTTTCAGGATTTATTAAGGATAGCGAAGGAAAAGAAGTTGCGGCTAGATGGGATTCTGGTGCAGGAATACAGCAAGGGGATTGAGACAATTATCGGGATTAAGAATGATGAGGTCTTTGGGCATGTCTTGTTGTTTGGGTTGGGTGGTATATACACGGAGGTGTTGGAGGATATTGCTATCAGGAAATGCCCGATTACGTATGGAGATGCGGGAGAGATGGTAGATGAATTGAGGGCGAGAAAGATATTTTATGGATTTCGCGGAGAGAAGGTGAATCTTCAATTTTTGAAGCGAATACTGGTGAAGGCTTCTGAGATTCCTGGAAGATACAAGCAGGTTCAGGAGCTGGATATTAATCCTTTTATGTTGGTGGAGCATTCAGGAAAGGTTGTCGATGCGAGGATGGTTGTTAGCTGATATCCCGGTGAGTTTCGTACATGAACGCTGCATCTTTGTTGTAGCGCTTTAATTCCCTTGTGACCTGCCTGAAAATGTCTGTAGAGCTTACTGTTCTCTTGGTCTTTACCCAGGCTTTCATGCTTCGAGACACCTTACTGCAGATACTTTCTGCTTCTTCTTTCTGCATGTGTGTGCTTAAACACGCAGCATAGCAGGATGCATAGACTTTTCTTTCGTCAAATTCCTCGACATGGCCGTGCCTTTTTACGATGCAGCTTCCTGTCCTGCAGATCGTTTTTGTTTTTTTTGTTTTTTTCATTGTCCTAAATCCTTGATTATCCTAAATTGATGGTGCCGTTGGCTATTAAGATGAGGAGCCAGCCCATTGCTATTAACATTAATCCTATTGCTAATCGCATAAAGCCGCGGTTATCCTGTTTCCAGCGCTTGAAGGTGTGCAGTTTCTTCCCGAGGGCGATTGCTATTAAAATGAACAGGAGCGGTGCGATGAAAATGAGATTGTAGTAGATGAGGAGGAGTAAGGCGGTGAAATTAAAGTATTGCGAGAGGAGGGTGATGATAGCAAGATAAGGGGCACCGGTGCAGGGGAGCTCAATCGCTGCCACGAATGCACCGAGGAAGGCAATGCTGGTTATGGTCATTTTCGCTGAGGAGTATTTATGAAGTTTTTCTGCGAGGAAGGGTGGGATTTGGAGAGAGAATCCACGGCCATACCAAAAGAAATCCTTGACTTCGAGGATGCCAGCGGCTACGATAAACAACCCGACGGCAAGGGAGATATATTCGGTAACGTACAAGGGGATGGTTGCGAGGAAATATAATAAGCCAAGACCAGCGAGGAGATAGACGAGGAAGACTGCTCCGATGTAGATGCTGCCGAGGAAAAGCATTTCTTTGGTGGATTTGCCTTTTGCCAGCAGCACTGAAATCATCAGAATTAAGACTCCGATTGCGCAGGGGTTAATGGAATCTATTAAGGCGGTAATGGTTACGATGCTGAGGGCGGGGAGATAAGCTTCAACTGCCATTGAATTCACCTTTTTCTTTCGCTAGTCTGTAGGTTTCGCAGATACGTGTTGTGGAGTCTTTTTCTGGACTGAGCTCGATGATGATGCAGTCTCCTGGCGGGACATTGGAGTAGGGGGAAAGCACATACTCGGGGAAGTTTTGTATCTTCTCCTGGTGGATTTTTCCCTCTTTTATTGCGTAGACAAAAGCCTGGAGGATTGCTGGCTGGTCATTGCACATTTCTTTGTTGTTGAGTTCTTTTTTTCCTTGTGGAGTATTCATGGTGAGATGTTGAGCAGATAGTTCTCCACCCGTAACTTCAAAGAATTCTTGCAATGAAACTTCTGATGGATTTGTCACAACGCCTTCCACATGGATTCTGTTGTCATTGTGCTCGTGGAAGACGTTACTTCCTATTTTATTTGAAAATCCTTCCGGATTCATGAGTTCGAGCTTTTCATTGCAGTTCCAGATTTCATAATCTGCATGCCAATGCACAGGACCTTTGGTAGCGGATGTGAAGTTGAGGTAGAGGGTGGTGTAGATGAGGTAGGAGGTAACTGTGAGGGTTGCGATGATGATGAGGATGAAGAGTATGGCTTTTTGCCTCTTGAAGAATTTTTTTCTCTGGATGAGGAGCATGTAGAGGGTGATTGCAGCGAGGAAGGCGGCACCCCAGAGGGTATACTGGAGGGAATTGTCCTGGATTTCATGCGTGAGGCTTTTTTCTTCTCCTTCTTCATGTGCGAGAATTGTTTCTTCTTCCTCTTCTTCATGCGCTGCTGTTATAGGGGTAATTAACAGAAGCAACAGCAAAATTAGAAAGAGCTTTTTCATGTTAGCAGAACTTGCATATATTTGCTTTCTTTTTTGTTTTTTTCTTATGAACTTTTGTTGGTTTTTTCTTTGCTGGCATAATATCACCTCTTTGTTTCTGAATCTTGCAGAGTTTAAATAGTTTGCTCAGTCAATTCCCTGGGCTTTTTGGAGCTTATTGGAGTAATCGATATATACAGCTTTTATTTCAGTAAACTCGTTAATTCCTTCGATGCCTGCTTCTCTGCCGTGGCCTGTTGCTTTGACACCGCCGAAGGGAAGGTGGACTTCTGCTCCGATGGTTGAGGAGTTGATGTAGGTGATTCCTGCCTCGATTTTTTGGATGGCCTCAAATGCGCTTTTGATGCTTTGCGTGTAGATGCTCGAGGATAAGCCGTATCTTGTGGAATTGGCAACTTCGATGGCTTCCTGCAAATTGCTTATTTCGATGATGCAGGTTATTGGGCCGAAGATTTCTTCTTGTGCAATTCGCATATTTGGCTTGACCTTTGTGAAGAGGGTGGGGGAGAAGAAGAATCCTTTTTTGAGAGGGATTTTTCCACCGATGGCGAGGTGAGCACCCTCTTTTTTTCCTATTTCTGTATACTTTGCTGATTTCTCTTGCGCTGCTTTATTGATTAAGGGGCCGATGTCTGTGCCTGGGTTACTTCCCGGACCTACTCTGAGCTTTTTGATTCTTGCGAGCAATTTTCTGGTTAATGCTGGAGCAACTTTTTTATGTACGATAATTCTCGAGGCTGCGGTGCAGCGTTGGCCTGTGGTGCCAAAAGCCCCCCAGAGGATTCCATCGACAGCTAAGTCGAGATTAGCGTCCTCCATGACGATGATGGGGTTTTTCCCGCCAAGTTCCAGACCTATTTTTTTTAAGCCTGCGTTTTGTTGAATCCAGAGGCCTGTTTCGATGCTGCCGGTGAAGGAGATGCCGCGGATTCTGGGATGCGAGATTATGGCTGCCCCTGTTTCATTGCCTGGGCCTGTTACCAGATTGATGACTCCTTTTGGCAAGCCTGCCTTTTCGAGGATTTCAACTAATGCATACGCGCATGCTGGAGTGTCTGAGGAAGGTTTGAAAACAAGGGTGTTGCCGCAGATTAAAGCTGCGGATATTTTCCAGGCGGGAATGGCTATGGGGAAATTCCAGGGGGTGATAATTCCTACGACTCCGAGTGGAATCCTGATAGAGCAGGCAAATTTGTTTTTTAATTCTGAAGGGGTTGTATGACCGAGCATTCTTCTGCCCTCTCCTGCCATATACTCAAAGATGTCAATGGCTTCCTGCACATCTCCTCGTGCTTCTTTCAGGACTTTGCCCATTTCCTGGGTTTCGAGTTTTGCCAACTTTTCTTTGTTTTTTTTGAGAAGGTGGGCGGTTTCAAGAAGGATTTGTCCGCGAGCAGGGGCAGGAATGTCGCGCCATGATGGAAATGCCGCTTCAGCCGCCCTTACTGCAAGCTCAACATCTGCTGCAGTTGCTGACTGGAAATATGCAAGAGGCTGCTCTGTTGCTGGGTTGATGTTGGGGAAGGTTTTTCCTGAGGGAGAATGCGTGAATTTTCCAGCGATGTACAGCTTATAGGTTTTCAAGGAATCACCTCTCCCTTATGGAGAGAGCATAACTTATATAAGTATCTTTTTGATTTCTTTCCTGTTCTCTTATGAAGCGAGTGGTTGTGATTGGTGGTGGGTTTGCTGGGGCTTTGATAGCAAGAGCATTGCAGCGGGATTTTGCAGTTACCTTGATTGACAGCAAGGATTATTTTGAGTTTACACCAGGAATATTGCGGTGCTTAGTGCAGCAAGAGCATTTAAGCAAGATTCAGGTCAGGCATGGGCTGTATTTTGATGGGGATATTCTTCTTGGCAAAGTGAGCGAGGTTTTTCTTGATTGCGTTGTTGTTGATGGCAGGAAGATTGGATATGATTACCTGGCTATCTGCTCTGGCTCTAGATATAATTTGCCTTTCAAAGAAGAAATAGCAATTGCTGGAAGGGGCGCTGATGTTAAGAAGTATTATGACAAACTGAGGAGAGCAGGAAAGGTTTTGATTATTGGCGGGGGGATTGTTGGTGTTGAGTTAGCGGGAGAGATTATATGGAAGTATCCTGAAAAGAAAATTATTATTGTCCATGGCCGTGAAAGATTAATGCAGAGAGGGATTTATGGGGTGAGCAGATATGCTGATGATTTTTTAAGACGGAATGGCGTTGAGATAATTTATAATGAAAGGATCGTTAAAGGCGGGAAGGGGTTGTTTTTTACTGATAAAAACAGGAAGATTGAGGCTGATATTGGTTTTTTATGCACAGGGATAAAAGCGAATTCTGAATTATTGAATAAGTTTACTGGTGTGCATGATAAAGGGCATATAAAGGTTAATTCTTTTCTGCAATTATCTGGGTATGATAAGATATTTGTTGCAGGGGATGCGAATAATGTTAAAGAGGAAAAAACAGCGCAGAATGCTGAAGCTCAGGCTGGAATTGTTGTTTGGAATATTCAGAATCTCGCTGCTGGAAAACCTTTGATTGCTTATGAGAGCAAGCCCCGGATAATGGTGATTAGCTTGGGGAAACATTCTGGGATTCTGACGAGAGGGAATTTTGTGTTGAGCGGGAGGTTTCCTGGATGGCTGAAAGGGTGGATTGAGAGGAGAGTTATGAGGAGGTATGAGGGTTACTTTTTGATGCATTCCAGATTTCTAAGAAAAATGTTTTATACTGCAAGGCGATTTGCTTTGAGGTTATTTCAATAGCTGTTGGACGTTCATTCCACATCCAGTTGATTACTTTATCGTTTATGATCATTAATCCTCTCGGGAGATTGAGATGTGTAAACCTGCATTTCATGTTTTTAATTTCTGCATAGTTCTTTTTGAACTCTCTCCTGATTGCACTGTTGACTATTAACCGGTCATCAATTTTTTTCTCTGCGAGTTGCATATGCACTTGCCTTAAAAATCTTGATGCTAGTGGGGAGTTTAAATATTCATCTTTGAATGCGAAGACATAATAATAGCTTTTTGAACCTGTTTCTTCTATGATGGATTCAAACATCGATTTAATCGCTTTGTATCCTTCATAGACTTTGGCGGTTTGTGGTTGTTGGGAGAATTTTTGTTTTAGCTCAAGTTGTGGGAGAATTTCTAGGAAATCTCTTTCCTTTTCTTTTAATGCTGCTAAAATTCTTTTTGGATTTTCAGCTTGAAAATATTTTGTTCTTGATTTTATGATGTAGCTTGCTAGTCCTTTATCTCTAAGCTTTTCCAATGTTTGATAGACTTTTGAGTGCTGGATTCTTGTTTTTGAGGCTATTGGTCCCACCGTTGTAGAATTGAGTTCTAATAATGCAAGATAGACTTTTATTTCCCGTTCTGAAAAGCCTAGTTCTTTTAATACTTTTTCCATGCTTTCTTGTTTTTAATTTTTAGCTGTTTTTATGCTTTTCTATTTTATATCTCCAGAGGGGGTAAGTAAATGTTATATGTTGGGCTTTTGCTATTCTGCCATAGTGAAGTATTATGGAAGAAAAACAGAATGTAAAAGATGAGAGATTATGGATGTTGCCTCAACACAGCGAAAGCAGCAAAGGAGGTCAGACTCAACAGCATAAAAGAGTGTTTATGCTTGAAGGAAGAACATATAGAATACAATACCAAAGCGGTCCAAGTTTTCTTGCTACTGGGAGGACTGACCAGCTTTTTATGGAAGTTAGGGTTGAAGATCCAAGCAAACCTCGTGAATTGGAAATTTATACTTTGAAGAGATACCCTGTTAATGAGACTGATGCAATTGCAGAGCAAATCGTGGTTGATAAAGAGAATAGAAAAGTCAAAAAATTAGAGAACCCTCAAACTTTGAAGAACCTTGTTTCTGCTTTTTATGATGAAAGCAAGCAAGCCGCTTTGACTGAACATATGCTTAATCTTGGTGGTGGGAGCAAAGCGAGCGATTTTGATTTGATGCATATGTATTTTAAACACTTTTTATGAGGAGATCATGAATAAATCAAAACAAGTTAAGGATTATGGCAAAGAGCTTCTTGATATTCATCGTTCTTTGGATGGATTGCTTGAAGATTTGAATGATACAAGCGTTAAAATGGAGGCTGTAGATATTATGGAAAAAATGTATTCTCTTCGGATTAACCTTGCAACGATATATCAGCAGGTCCCTTACGAAGATGCCAAAAAATGCCAGGATAGATTACTGGTATTTGATGATATAGTTCGAGACTCTCTGAACATTCAGAGATGGAAAGAAGTTGAATCAATTCGTTGAATACTTCTAAGAGATTAAAATGAACAAGAAACAAGAAGATTATTGCAAAAGACAACAATTTCGAAGATTTATCATGGATTTACGAAGATTGGTAAATGGAAATACTGATTCTCATTTAGATATGCGTATAACTCAATGGGGTATGGGCTATGGGGATGCTCATTTTTTAAACAACAAATTTCATATCCCATTTCCTGAAGATTATGCAGGAGAGGCTGAAAAGATTCTTCATATAGCTCATGATCATGTTTCTTTTTTATCAGATGGTGACAAACGCCTTTTAATTACAGACCTTAATGAAGATGAGAGAACAGATGCTATTAAAGAGTACCTTACAAAGCATCGTTATGTTAAACCGGTAAGAACCATTGCTGATAGATTGAATATTTCTGATGAAAAATTAGAGGGATTATTGCAAAGAATACATCCTGTTCATCACTTTGCAGATGGTAAATTGTGGTATATTAAGCCCTGTCATCCGAGAAATGTTGCTTTTACTTGGGATCCGAGGAAATTACGGGAAGCTGCTGGACTTGAGGAGTTAGCCCGAATAAAAACTTATCATGAGTATTCTTCACATGTTTTTTTTAAACCTTCACTTGCAGAAGTGCTGGCTCAAATCCCCCGAAGGTTTATCGATAATGTTAATGCTTTTGAAATTCCTGTTGGTTGGAATGACCCTGATCCTGAACCTGCAGGGGGG
>Ga0209541_10016513_pt1 | contig 10909 bp, 6 predicted proteins | sample RifCSPlowO2_01_FD_184027 | JGI IMG/M metagenome (GOLD analysis project Ga0209541, IMG submission 184027) | Groundwater microbial communities from Rifle, Colorado - Rifle CSP2_plank lowO2_0.1 (SPAdes) (version 2) | ecosystem: Environmental > Aquatic > Deep subsurface > Groundwater | place: Rifle... | reverse complement strand
TTCTAAGGTACTGGACATGATAAATCAAATAACTAGCTTGAAAAAATTCTGATTGGCAAAAAGATTACTCAAACCTGGTCATCGGAACCATTATTTTCATTTTTTGTAAAGGAGTTTATTAATAATGAGTGTTAGCTATCCGGGCTTCAAGCTTTTTTCTTTTTCAGGGAAGTATCGAATCCTTCATATGACCTGGTTCGCATTCTTCCTGAGCTTTGTCGTGTGGTTCAATCATGCTCCATTAATGGCCTCTATCCGTGACACGTTTAATCTCACTGATCAGCAGGTAAAAATTTTACTTATTCTGAATGTTGCACTCACTATTCCAGCAAGAATCATCATCGGAATGCTGGTGGACCATTTTGGACCACGCAAGGTTTATTCTTCCTTGCTTTTTCTCTCAAGCTTTATCTGCTTCTTTTTTGCCATGGCTGATAACTTTCAGACGCTGGCCATCGCACGATTCCTGCTGGGATTTGTCGGGGCCGGATTTGTCATTGGCATACGCATGATCAGCGAATGGTTTCCAGCCAAACAAGTGGGATTTGCAGAAGGGATTTATGGCGGCTGGGGTAATTTCGGATCCGCTGCCGCAGCTATTACATTACCTGCTCTGGCATTGCTTTATGGCGGAGATGATGGCTGGCGTTATGCAGTCGGCGCAACCGGCGTCGTGATTTTCATCTATTCATTTATTTATTATTTATCCGTTACTGATACACCGGAGGGTTCTACCTATTTCAAACCCAATAAAACTGGCGGGCTGGAAGTTACCAGCAGGGGTGACTTCTATTTTTATTTAATGATGAATATCCCTCTTTATGCCGCCCTGGGCGTATTAACCTGGAAATTGACAACATTGGGATTACTTGGTGTCGGCATTGCACAGTTTATCTACATTGCCCTTTTTGCTATCTACATATTTCAGACACTACAAATCTACATGGTCAATTCGAAAATTTTCAGTGAAACAGTGCCGGAGATTCATCGCTATAAATTCAAACAGGTTGCAATTCTTAATCTGTCTTACCTGGTGACCTTTGGTTCTGAACTGGCGGTTGTATCCATGCTGCCACTGTTCTTTAAAGACACATTTGATATATCCCAGGTTCAGGCAGGTCTTATTGCCTCCAGCTTTGCGTTAATGTGTCTGGTCGCCCGCCCCCTTGGGGGGCTGATCAGTGACAAATTTGGCCGCAAGAATACATTATCATCCATGCTCATCGGCATGACCATTGGCTTTGTTTTGATGAGTCAGATTAACAGTAGTTGGTCGATTATCCTTGCCGTAATCGTCACCGTTCTGTGTGCCATGTTTGTATTGGGTGGTGCGGGTGCTGTCTTTGCGATGGTCCCTTTGATCAAACGAAGATTGACTGGCCAGATTGCCGGCATGACCGGAGCTTATGGCAACGTCGGTGGAGTCACATTTCTGACTGTTTTGTCTTTTGTTACCCCTGCAACCTTTTTTCTGGTGATTTCATGCGCGACATTAATTGTACTTGTTGCCGTGATATTCCTTGAAGAACCGCGAGGCAGTATGGTTGAAGTCCTTCCGGATGGCACAGTACAGATGATTGAAGTCACCTGATTTGACGCTTCAACAGAAGCGCTGGAAGTATTTCACAACAGGTTTATTGTTATACTACGCTTCACTCTTCATGAATTACGAGATACGAATAAATGCCTGCAAAACTTGTGGTTATTGTCGGCCAGTTTTCTGATCGTGGGGTAAAATCTGTCAACCAGGATTTCCACGGCTTCAGGATCCCGGATGACAACTTGCTACAGACCAAAGGGATCGCTATTGCTATTGCCGATGGCATCAGTAGCAGTGAATACGGCAAGGAGGCCAGTAATGCCTGCATTACCGGATTCCTTGAGGACTACTTCAGTACACCGGAAACCTGGTCAGTAAAAAAATCTGCCCAACAAGTCCTCACAGCCCTGAACAGTTGGCTATATCGTCAGGGTGAAAACAGGGATGAACCGCATCGAGGTCGTGTTAGCACGCTGAGTGTGCTGGTGCTGAAATCTACAACAGCTCATGTCATTCACATCGGTGACAGTCGCATTTATCTGTTACGTGATGGGAAACTGCAACAACTCACCAACGATCATAAAACCTGGGTTTCTAAAGACAGGTATTATTTAAGTCGTGCCATGGGAGCCGATACCCGCCTGCAAATTGATTACAGTAAACACAACATCAACAAAGGAGACATGTTTGTATTAACTACAGATGGCGTACATGAATATCTCAATAATGATGAAATTACACGTATCATTCTCGATAACCAGGATAATCTGAACAAGGCAGTTGAGCTGGTAGTAAGAGGAGCATTGAATAAACAGAGTCCGGATAATGTAACCTGCCTGATTTTGCGCGTGACTGATCTCCCCAGCCAGGACCCGAATGAAGTCTTCCAGCAATTAACAGAACTGCCCTTTCCGCCTGAACTGCGTGAAGGAATGATCCTTGATGGTTATCGTATCATCAGGGAGATCCATGCGAGTACCCGTTCCCAGCTTTATCTAGCCAGTGATTATGATACCGGACTCAAGGTTGTTTTAAAAACTCCTTCGGTAAACTATGAAGATGATCCGGCCTATATAGAACGCTTTACACTGGAAGAATGGGTCGGACGGCGGATTGAAAACCAGCATGTGGCCAAGATTTACGAACCCACACGTCGACGGCGGTTCCTTTATCACATCACTGAATACCTGCATGGTACAACACTACGGCAATGGATGCTGGACCATCCTGGACCGGAACTGGAAGAAGTACGTGCTCTGGTAGAACAAATTGCAAATGGACTACAGGCCTTTCATCGACTGGAAATGATCCACCAGGACCTGAAACCGGAAAATATTATTATTGATGAAGCCGGTACCATAAAACTTATCGACTTTGGTTCCACCAAGGTTGCAGGCATCGCCGAGATCGCAACACCCGTAGAAAGAACTAATTTACTTGGTACAAAAAATTATACGGCACCGGAATATGCTATGGATCATCCCGGCAGCAATCGTTCAGATATCTATTCTCTCGGTGTGATTACTTATGAAATGTTGACCGGTAAATTACCCTACGGGGAGATGCTGACAAACTGGAAGAACAAGAACATCGCTATTGATCTCAAATATATTCCAGCGACAGATTACAATGATGAAATCCCGGACTGGATAGATGCTATGTTGAGAAAAGCCGTGACGCCTAATCCGGATAATCGTTACGATGAACTCTCCGAATTCCTCTATGATCTGCGCCACCCGAATACTTCACTGCTTTACAAAGACCATCGCCCTTTGCTGGAACGTAACCCGGTGCGCTTCTGGCGGGGCCTAAGTCTCATCTTGCTGGGCATCATTATTTACCAGCTCTTTCTTCTCGCTCATTGATAAATATTGGTTTTTTAGTCGTTATGGACGTATGGACAAGTTTAAGTAAAGCGTCTATGCATCATATTGGTGCTCTGCATAATTTCCCTGCCCATTGTCAGGGCACAATCCTTTTTCGCTGGTTCTGAACTCAATATTTTTAGTAATAGATTCAAATAGTTAAAAATATTTTAAATACTGGCACATATGCTGCAAGAAGAATGATGAAATATCCACGACGGTTGAGTAATGAAAAAGCAAATCCTCGTTGTCATCGGCAACGGTATGGTTGGGCAGAAGTTTCTGGAATCCCTGATTGCACATAATTCCAGGCAACGCTATGACATCATCACCTTCGGCGAGGAACCGCGGCCTGCGTATGATCGTGTACATCTTTCTGAATTCTTTTCTGGCAAAACTGCGGATGATTTGTCTCTCGTATCCCCTGACTTTTTCGAAAACAACAGCATTACTTTTTATGTCAATGACAAAGCCGTCCGTATAGACCGCAAAAATAAACAGATTTCATCTGCACAGGGTAAAGTCATTGGTTACGATAAACTGGTCATTGCTACAGGTTCCTATCCTTTCGTTCCGCCTGTTCCCGGTCACGATCGCGACCATTGTTTTGTTTATCGCACTATCGAGGATTTGCAAGCTATCACGAACTCAGGCAAAGGTGCAAAAGTTGGTGTGGTTGTTGGCGGCGGTTTACTCGGACTGGAAGCAGTCAATGCATTAAAGAACCTTGGTTTAAATACCCATGTGGTTGAATTCGCGCCGCGTCTGATGGCTGTGCAAATCGATCATACCGGCGGGACCATGTTACAACGCAAGGTTGAAGCCCTCGGCGTTATGGTACATACCTCGAAAAATACGATGGCGATTACCGATGGAGACCATCTGCGCTACAAGATGATTTTTGCTGATGGCGAAGATTTAGAAACAGATATGATTGTTTTTTCCGCTGGTATCCGGCCCCGTGATGAACTGGCACGTGCTTGTGCACTGGAAACAGGGCAACGTGGCGGCATCTGCATAAATAATCAATGCCAGACATCAGATCCGGATATTTATGCCATTGGTGAATGCGCATTATGGAATAATCAAATATTCGGCCTCGTTGCTCCTGGTTATCAAATGGCGAAAGTAGTTGCTGATCATCTGACCGGGAAGAATGCTGCATTTACTGGCGCAGACATGAGCACCAAGTTAAAACTCCTGGGCATAGATGTCGCCAGTATCGGTGATGCCCACGGCAAGACCACGGGCGCTCGTGCTTATTCTTTCATTGATGAGCCGAATGAGATTTATAAAAAGATTGTTATCAGCGATGATGGAAAAAAACTGCTTGGTAGTGTGCTCGTAGGTGATGCGGATGATTATGGCACATTGCTGCAATATGTCCTGAATGGAATCAATTTGCCTGAATATCCAGATGACCTGATCCTGCCGCAACGTGATGGCAAGAACAACACCAGCCTGGGTGTTCATGCCCTGCCCGGTTCCGCACAGATCTGTTCCTGTAATAATATCAGTAAAGATAATTTGATTACTGCTATTGACTGCGGCGCCATGACTCTGGGCGACCTGAAAAACAGTACCAAGGCCAGCACAACCTGCGGTGGTTGTACTGTACTCGTCAATCAGATCCTGAACAAGGAACTTGAGAAACGGGGAATCAAGATCAACCGGGATATCTGCGAACATTTTCCTTATACCCGTCAGGATTTATATCTGATTGTACGTACGGAACAAATAAAGTCCTTCGATGATTTAATCGTGCGGCACGGCACTGGCCGTGGCTGTGACATCTGCAAACCCGCCGTCGCATCTATCCTCGCCTCTTGCTGGAATGACTATGTGCTGAAAAATCAGCACGCACAATTGCAGGACACCAATGATCATTTCCTCGCCAATATGCAGAAAGATGGCACTTATTCCATTGTACCGCGCGTACCGGGTGGGGAGATCATGCCCCACAAACTTGTTGTTCTCGGTGAAGTAGCAAAAAAATTTGGCTTATATACGAAGATTACCGGGGCACAACGTATTGACCTGTTTGGCGCCAGAGTGGATCAATTACCTCATATTTGGAAAACACTGGTCGATGCTGGATTTGAATCCGGACACGCGTATGCGAAAGCCCTCCGTACTGTGAAATCCTGTGTTGGCAGTACCTGGTGCCGTTATGGCGTACAGGACAGTGTCAGCATGGCCATCAGGCTGGAAGATCGTTACAAGGGTTTGCGCGGCCCACACAAGATCAAGATGGCGGTTTCGGGATGCACCAGAGAATGCGCCGAGGCGCAAGGCAAGGATGTCGGCGTTATCGCTACAGAAAAAGGCTGGAATCTCTATATCTGTGGTAATGGCGGTATGAAACCGCGTCATGCCGATCTGTTCGCTACTGATCTCGATGATGAAACATTGATTAAATACATCGATCGTTTCTTTATGTTTTATATACGCACTGCAGACCGGTTGCAGCGAACCGCAACATGGATGAACAACCTGGAAGGCGGGCTGGAGTATCTCAAACAAGTCATAATTCATGACAAGCTTGGGATCTGTGCGGAATTGGAAAAAGAAATAGCGAACATTATCAACACTTACGAATGCGAATGGAAAAAAACAATTGAGGATCCGGAACGGCTTAAACGTTTCCGCCATTTCGTTAACAACGACAAGAAAGACAACAACATTGTCTTTGTCCAGGAGCGCAACCAGATCAGGCCAGCGACCGCTGAAGAAAAACAACAATTGGCAAAAACAGCATAAAGGTGAGCACCATGGAAGCTGTTGATGTCATGCTTGAGGCTGAATCCTGGGAAAATATTTGCGGAACTGGCAATCTGATTGAAAATATCGGTATATGCGTGCTGGTCGGCGATATACAGATCGCAATCTTCCGGCTAAGCAATGAAGATACATTGTTTGCCATTGATAATTATGATCCTTTCAGTGATACCAATGTATTGTCGCGCGGTGTCGTAGGTGATCTGAAGGGTCAGCCTGTGGTTGCATCACCAATCTACAAACAACATTTCAATCTGAAAACCGGGCAATGCCTGGAAGATGCATCGGTAAAACTAACAACTTATCCGGTACGTACAGTAAACGGCCTAGTACAAGTTGCCAAACCATTGACAAAAATTGTTTGAAATACCGCATTAATTAACCAGGAACAAAACATGTTATTTGGACGCAAAAGGAAAAATCCTATCAAGATCGCTGACAAAAAAGTAAAGGAGTGGAAATATACCACTTGTGGTTATTGCTCAACCGGGTGTTCGATGGAGGTCGGCCTGAACCCGGATGGCGTACCGGTTGCAACCCGCGGGGTGGCAGGCGCGGATGTGAACCGCGGAAAACTTTGCGTCAAAGGAATATTCGAACACGAATTGTTCACTTCATCCGGACGTGGCAAGGAACCACTTTACCGTGACAAATATTTCAGGAATTTCAATGCTGTCACCTGGGATTTTGCTCTTGACAAAATGAGTGATGAGATCAAGCACATTCAAAACAGCTATGGCCGTGATGCCTTTGCAGTCATCTCTACCGGCCAGATTATGACTGAGGAATTCTATACGCTGGGCAAACTTGTCCGTGGGGTCCTGGGGACAAATAATTATGACGGCAACACCACGCTGTGCATGGCTTCCGCAGTATCAGGTTACAAACGATCATTTGGATCAGACGGTCCGCCGGGATGTTACGAGGATTTCGAACATACAGAATGTTTAATGGCTTTTGGCTCCAACCTCCCGGAACAACATCCGATCATCTACTGGCGCCTTAAGGAAGCGTTGGAAAAACACAAGTTTCCGGTCATTGTCGTCGATCCGCGCGTGACCATGTTTGCCCAGTTTGCCGATATTCATTTGCCTATCACACCGGGAACCGATCTGGTACTCCTGAACAGTCTGGCCCACGTTATTCTCGCTGAGGGCCTCGAAGATCAGAACTATATAAAGACCCATACCACCGGTTATGAGGATTTTGAACGGCTGGTTGCTGAATATGACCCGGTTTCCGCGGCAAAAATATGTGGTATTGATGAAGACATGATCCGTAATGTTGCACGCCTTTATGCAAAAGTGGGCGCCGCGATGAGCATCTGGACCATGGGGATCAACCAGAGTACACATGGCACAGATGGTGTTTGCGGCATCAATAATCTGAATCTGATCACCGGTAATATTGGTAAGCCCGGTGGTACCAGTCTTTCCATCACCGGACAATGCAATGCCATGGGGACGCGTGAATGGTCTTCCTGTTCCGGTTTGCCAGGTTATCGCCAGCTCGAAAATGCCAAGCACCGGCAGGAAGTTGCAGACTTCTGGGGTATCGATGCAAACTTTTTTCCGCCGAAGCGCGGTATGACGATGACGGATATCTTTCCTGCGATTGAAACAGGACAGGTCAAGGGCCTCTGGCTGATAGCAACAAATCCCATGACGTCTATGCCCAATGCGGCGCGTATCCGTAAAAGCTTGGAGAAACTCGAGTTTCTAGTGGTGCAGGATACCTATGCTGATGTGGAAACCAATCAGTATGCACACTTGTATCTGCCGGGCGCCGTATGGGCGGAAAAAGAAGGCTGCTTCACCAACACGGAACGCCGCGTCAATCTGATACGTCAGGTATGTAAACCTTATGCAAACTCAAAACCGGATCACTGGATATTTACCAATCTGGCAAAACGTTTTGAACAAGGCAGGAAAATAAAATTTCATGAAACAACAACAGAGATCTTCGACGAAATGCGAGAGTTATCGGAAGGAAACATGCTCGATATCTCCGGCATGGGCCATAAAATCCTGGAAGAGAAAAAAGGTATCCAATGGCCGTTCCGTAAAGGTGACAAACAAGGCAGTCCACGCCTGTATACTGACGGCAAGTTCCAGTTCCTTGATGGCAAGGCCAGATTACTGGCAATGCCATACGTCGAAAATAACGAAGTCCCTGATGCAGATTTTCCGTTCTGGCTGAACAGTGGCCGTGTGGTTGAACATTTTCATACACGTACCAAGACCGGTAAAATCGGTAATATGAATAAATTCAGCCCTACTCCCTACATGGAAATCAATCCTGATGCCGCGGCTGAGCTTGGAATCGAAAATTCAAATTATGTACGCCTGGTCTCACGGCGTGGTGATGCAATCGTCATGGCGCAGCTAACCCATAGGGTATCTAAAAAAATGGTTTTTATCCCATTTCATTTTCACGATTGTGTAAACAGATTGACCCTGGGATTGCTCGATCCCTATTCACGGCAGCCGGCGTTCAAACAAAATGTTGTACGGATAGAACACATTGATCAGGATTTGGCCGCGAGACTTAACGTCGAGATGCGCACCTTTTAACCAACAACAGGAAATAACATGTTTGAAGTACGCAACGATGAACCATTATACGCCCTGTTAAGGGACGCTGAAGCCGATTATAAAAATATCTACGGCGAAGAAATTGATCTGATTAAAAAAAGTGGTCAGCCCATAGGACTAAGTCTCAGGATCAATGGCGATGAAAGCGTAGGGACCAATCCGAATCGTTACAAGCAGCACGCTTTTCATTTCACAGCGGATAACTGCATTGGTTGCCATGCCTGTGAAGCGGCATGCAGTGAAAAAAACAACTTGCCTCCGCATTTAAGTTTCCGTTCCGTGGGTTATATCGAAGGCGGCACTTATCCGAATTTTACCCGCATGAATATTTCCATGGCCTGCAATCATTGTGACGATCCTGTCTGCCTGAAGGGTTGCCCTACCCGTGCCTATACAAAACATCCTGAGTATGGTGCGGTATTGCAGGATCCTGACATCTGTTTTGGTTGCGGATATTGTACCTGGGTATGTCCTTACAACGCCCCGCAACTTGATCCGGTCGAAGGCCATGTGCAGAAATGTAATATGTGCGTCGATCGACTGGAAGTTGGGCTTAAACCCGCTTGTGTCTCCGCTTGTGTCGGAAATGCACTGGATTTTGGTGTGATTGAAAAAACGCCTGAAAACAGGAAACAAGCCAAAACCACTATACCCGGCTTCCCGGACCCCTCCATCACAAAACCAAATATCCGTTTTCAGCAGACAAAAAGCATACCGCATGAATTTACTCGCACTGATTCTGCACCAATCAAATATCACAAAAAAGGTGGCAACGGGACATACAGTCCCGCAGTCGATCGCAAGGGTGCTAAGACACGGCAATGGAATCTGGCGAAGCTCAATTCACGTGAAAATCCTCTGGTGATTTTTACCTTGACTACACAAGCAGTGATCGGTGCCTTCCTGATTGCATTCATGGGTTCTTTTGCCGGGATTGAAAGTTTGTTAACACTGACGTCTTCAAATATTCTGGTGCCATTACTGTTTATTTTAATCGGTCTGGAGGCCTTCGTTTTGTTCCTGTCAACCCAACACCTGGGCAAACCCTGGCGTTTCTACAGGGGTTTTTATAATCTGCGCCATTCCCCCTTAAGCCGGGAAGCATTGGGTGTTTCAATATTTTTAAATTGTTTGATTGCTGTTGCTGTTCTCTCACTGTTTGATCATGGTTTCCTGAGCTGGTTTGAGGCAGACGCAAACCTGAACTATGCAAAAAATATTCTGCCCTGGCTTGATGCGGCAATGATCAAGACAACAACTTCAGTATTCATCACCTTTGCAGCACTGGCAGGATTGGCAGGCCTTTATTACATGTACACCATCTATCGAATAAAGGCACGGCCCTTCTGGAACCATTGGCAGGTACTGACCTCTTTTTTCGGCGTCATGTTCAATCTGGGTGCCTTGCTGATCACGCTTGTGTGCATACCCATCATGTTAATTAATGATGTGAACACGGCCGGATTACTGAAAATTTTAGCAGGCTTTATCGCGCTTGGACTGGCGCTTGAAGGTATCGGGCATATCTTTCATGCCCGCGATCTCAAACGTAATGATGGCGAAGGCGCCGCTTCCTATTATTTGCTCACCACCCAATATGGGAAAACTTATATTACCCGTAATATTATTCTGGGCACATGCCTGACCACTTCTATCATGTTGGCAATGATACAAACACCTGAAGGCTGGCCGGGGTTGTTATTATGGGCTGTATTGGCTGGTACGATATTGCTCATGTCGCTGGTAGGCCGGGCCTTGTTTTATGTTATGGTGATCCCAACCACGATGCCCAGTGCATTTTTCTGGAGAAACAAGGGGTTCGAAGAACATGCACGCGCAACAGGTTTGGCTAAATTACCACAAGTTGGCGTTTTGCAAACTGGTCATTAATAGAAAGAGACTACTTTGAATTACCAATATTACACAACAGATGTTTTCACCGATAAAATATTCAGCGGTGCCCAGATTGCCGTCTTCCCTCATGCCGAAGGCCTTAACCAGACGCAAATGCAATTAATTGCGAGAGAGCTGAATCTGTCGGAAACTGCTTTTGTGTTTTCGTCTGTGAATGGCGCCGGTACCAGACGTGTGCGGATCTTTTCGCCCCATGCAGAAATCAATTTTGCAGGTCA
>Ga0209541_10016511_pt1 | contig 10910 bp, 7 predicted proteins | sample RifCSPlowO2_01_FD_184027 | JGI IMG/M metagenome (GOLD analysis project Ga0209541, IMG submission 184027) | Groundwater microbial communities from Rifle, Colorado - Rifle CSP2_plank lowO2_0.1 (SPAdes) (version 2) | ecosystem: Environmental > Aquatic > Deep subsurface > Groundwater | place: Rifle... | reverse complement strand
AAGCTAATAGATTTTATGATTGATAACGGCGTAGATAATGTATGGTCTTTTGTTATGACCCCATTTCCAGGTACAGAAATCTGGGAAATAGCAAAGAAAAGGGGAAAAGTTAATGATTTTCAAATGGACTGGAGTTTGTTATCTCATCAAAATATGAACAATCCAACATTGCTAGACGATAATATTTCTATTGATGATTTTAAGAGTGTATTTATACAAAGTAGAATTAAACAGCAACATTTTAGGTGGAAGAAAATAAAGTATGATATTGTACATAATCCATTCTCAATATTAAAAGGTATATTTAAGAAACCTGAGATTTTATACGGCCTTCTTTTCAAAAAACCCATTAAAGAATAATTTACACCTTTAATCTTATTTTCTTAAGGATTATTTTTAATATTTTTATCTCATCTTCTTCAAATGATTTCAGTATTAATAAAATTCCTGAATAAATGATGGTTGTTATAATTAATAATAGTATTAGATTAATTGTTAATGTTTTTATAAAGTAAACTAAAATAGTTGTTGCGATCATTGAGATTATTATTTTAATGTAGCTTTTCTTGAAGGGATTTATCTTTGTTAGTTTATATGCCCAGATTCCTCCAAGTATTCCAAGTAATATATATGATATTGCAGTTGCAATTGCTGCTCCATTTATATTGTATAATGGAATTAAGTATATATTTAATAGAATATTAACTATGATAACAATTATTGAGCTTAATAATATTAGTCTTGTTTTTTTTAGTGTTAAGATTATACTCTCTGCTGTTTTTATACTAAAACTTAAGTAATAACCGAAAGCTAAAACTGTCATTGATATTGCTCCGCTAACATATGAATCACCAAACAACAGGTTTATTATTTCTCTTGGAAATACCAACATTATTATTAATAATAAAGAATTTATATATAATATCCATTTGTTTGTTATTTGGTATATTGATTTGAAGTTCTCTTTATCTTTATTTATATATGTTTCCGTTAATATTGGAACTAATAAAATGAGTAGTGCATAGGGGATAATATACATTAATTGTGCAATAGGTAATGCGGCATTGTATATGCCGACAGAAGTAGCGTTTTTTGTTAAGTAACCTATCATAAATGTATCTGTCCACCCCATTATCATTATAAGAACCCCATATACTAATAATGGCCATGAGTAGTTTAATAATTGTTTATTGAATCTACCTTGTTTACTACTTTTGAGTATTTCCGGCATATTTTTTCTTATTAAATAGTATATTGAGATTAAACTAAAAAATAATGCTGCGCTATAGGCTATTGTTGCTCCTACCAATCCAAATCCTAATTGTATTAATATTATTACAATAATTATCTTGCTTATTGTTTCAACTAGATTTTTTGAGTATATTTCATATTTTATTGTCTGAAAACCCTTTGTAACACTTATTAAAATATTTTTTATATTATCTATTGGTATTGCTAAACAGATTATCTTTAGTACGATTCCTAATTGATTATTGTTAAACAACTTTATTGCTATATAATCTGATAATAAGAAAAGTGCAAGAGAAATTATAAGGCTGAGAATTAATGATATCTTTATCGAAGATTTTATTATATTATTAATTTCTTGCATCTGATTTTTGGCTTTGTAGTATGCTACATATCTTAATACTCCCTGATTTAACCCCATAAGAGAGATTGTTGATAATATTCCATAAAATGCTATTCCCAATGATAAAGTACCATATCCAGCAGGTCCTATCATCTCTGTTCTAGCAACGATAATACGATAAGCATATGATAATATCTTAGATATAAATATACCAAATAATACTAATATTGCACTTTTTGATATTATCTTCAGGTATTTTGTTTCTGGCATTATTAAGTTCTGAGAATTAATATATTTAAATCTATTGAATGAATAATCCTTTAATCGTCTCTTTAAATAAAATGATTAAGCTTTTAAACTTTGTCCAATTCAGAAGATTATGAAGATCTTAGTCACTGGAGCTACAGGTTTTATAGGGCGACATCTTGTTAAGGAATTGATTAAGCCTGGAATTATTGTTACCTGTCTTGTTAGGAATTTAGAAAAGGCCGAGTCCTTGAAAAAACTAGATGTAAAACTAATAAAGGGAGATATAAATGATAGAGCTATTGTTCAGCATGTTTTAGAAAATCAGGATGTTGTTTATCATCTTGCTGCTATAGGTAATAGTTCTTTTGTTTCAGAAAAGGATTATTATAAGTATTGTAAAACTAATATTGAAGGAACTAAGAATATCATGGAAGGTTGTATAAAAAATAAAATAAAAAAGATCGTATATTTTAGTAGTATTGCTGTTATGGGTATTACAAAGGATAAAATAAGTGATGAAAATAGTGAATGTTATCCAGTTAGTCCATATCAACGAAGTAAATATGAAGCTGAGAAATTAGTTTTAAATTATTATAAAAAATATAATCTTCCAGTTGTTATAATTAGACCAACTATGGTTTATGGTTTAATGGATAAAGATCATTCGGAAATTTCAAGGATTACTAAATTTATTAAATTGGGAATAATCCCCATAATAGGAAAAGGTTATAATTCAATTCCTCTTGTACATGTTAACGATTTGGTAAATGGTGCAATCTTAGCAGAAAAATATGGAAGATCTGGTCAAGTATATATTATTACTAGTGAAAATAAATATAGTCTTAATGAAATAATTAAAACTATTTCCGATGAACTCGGAAAAAAGATTTTGATTATTAGAATTCCAAAGATTATTGCCCAGATAATTATCTTTCCTATAGAATTGATTTCAAAAGTTTTCAAGTTTAAATCAATTCTTACTTTAAAAAGGATAGAATCCATGACTAATGATAGGATATTTAGTGTTGAAAAAGCTAAAAAAGAGCTTGGTTATAAACAAACAATAGGGCTGAAAGAAGGTATTAAAAATCAAAACTTTTTTTAGATTCTAACATTTTAGATATTACCAAATTAATACAATTCACTAAAAGATTATATACTTAAACGGAATATTTATATAACCTAGAAATCTAAATCTTGAAAGATATGAAATATAAAACAATTACCCACATTGGTACTTTACCTCCGCTAAAACCAAATTCGTATTATTCTATTATGTTAATCAATTCCTTATTATCTAAAGGGGTTGCTATTGATTTTATTTCTTTTAAAAAGATGTATCCAGAATTTATATATAGACTATTCTTTAGAGATACACAATTTCATACTGATAAAAAATTTGTTTTAAGTAAGAAAAATAATTTAAGTGTAAGGTATGTTATTACATATATAAACCCATTTACATGGCTCAAAGCAGCATTCTTGCCTAAAACTAAGATAGTTCATTTGCAATGGTGGAGTATTCCTTTGGTATTTGTTTATTTTGTAATTCATGGCTTACTTAAATTAAGAAGAAAGAAAATAATACTTACCGTTCATAATGTACTTCCGCATGAATCAAGTAAGTTGTCAATCTTTTTTTCTAAGATTGCTTTCTTGTTTGTGGATAGATTTATAGTTCATTCTAATCATAATAAGATAAGTTTTAGTCATGTCTTTAATGTACCATTACATAAGATTTCGGTTGTGCCTATGGGTATTCACGATATGTATAAAATAGGTAATTTAACTAAAATTAAAGCAAGAAAGAAACTTAATATACCAAATGACAAAAAGGTTATCTTAATGTTTGGACATATTAGGGATTATAAAGGGATTGATGATGGTATTAAAGCGTTTTATGAATTTAATAAGAAGATTAAGAATAGTGTATTGGTTATTGCTGGTGAATTGAGGGAGGATTGGACTAAATATCAGAAATTGATTGATGAGCTGAATCTTAGTACTTATGTTATTAAACAACTTAAATATATTGATATGTCAGAGGTTCAATCTTATTTTATTGCGAGTGATTTGGTTATCTTGCCTTATAAAGATTTTGAGGCACAGAGCGGTATAGGTAATATTGCATTAACATTTAATAAACCAATGGTTGTTTCTAATGTTGGAGCGTTACCTGATTTAGTGTTAAACAAAGGGGCTGTCTTTAACGTAGGTGATTATAAATCCCTCGGTAATAAGATTTATAATGTGTTTTCAAATAAAAAGTTATATAAGTCTCTTTGTAACGATACTGTAAAGTTATGCAAGATTTATTCTTGGAAAAATGTGGCTGATAAGACTATTGAAGTATATGATTTGATGTAAAATGAACGTTTTGTTACTTAATCCAAATTGGAGAAACTTAATTAAGATAGGGAGAGTAGGAATAAATACACCATCTATCCCTCTTGAATTATTGTATATTTCTGCTTCACTCGATAAAAAAAAGATTAGAAATTCTATTGTTGATTTGTGGGGTCAAGATAAACAAATAAGGGATATAACTGATGAATTAGTTCAATCAGATTTTGTTATTTTAAATACATCTCCATCTTATGCTTTTTGGAGAGATGGAACCATTGATGTTTCGTTGCCTAAGCTAGTTATTAGTTTAATCAAGAAGATTAAACCTTCTTTGAAGATTATTATTATTGGTCCACAAGGAACAATCTCTCCCGACATTTTATCTAAATTGGATGTTGATTATATAATTCGTGGTGAACCTGATTTAGTTGTTGCTGATTTGTTATTTGCCCTTAAGTATAATAACTATTTTAAGTTACCTGGTGTTTGTTATAAGGATCATGGTAATTGGATTATTAATAAAGATTATGCCATTGTCAAGGATATGGATGAGTTGCCAGATATCCCTTATTCTAAATTAGATTTGGGTTGTTATACTTATCCTAGGCCACCTATAAAATATAATACTAAACATGTTGCTATGTTTGAATCTAGTCGTGGTTGTATATATAATTGTCCTTTTTGTTTTAGAGAGGGTTTTAGAGGGGTTTATAGATCTAAAAGCTTAGCAAAGGTTAAACGAGAATTAGAGTCTTTAAAATCTTCAGGAATTAAATATGTTTATTTGATTGATGAAATCTTTGGTGTTGAAAAGAAGAAGACTATTTCAATTTGTAAATTGTTTAAGGATTTGGAAATACTGTGGGGTTGCGAAACTAGACCAGAATTGCTTTCTGAGGAACTCATCGATATATTGGCTGATTCTAATTGCGTAAACGTTAATGTTGGGTTAGAATCTGCTGATAATGATATTTTAAGAAATTTGAGGAAATCTTCGATAAATCTTGATAATTTAAGATTGAATGTTCTTCATATGATTGAAAGAAATATTTTACCACATTTTTATCTTATAGTTGGTGCTCCTGGAGAGACAAAAAAGACTTTGAAAAATACATTAGATTATATTTCACAGTTTCCACTTAATAAGGTTAATGTTACCGCTGGTTTAATGATACCTTATCCAAACACAGATATATGGAATACTGCTATAAAGGAAGGAAGGATTTTAAAGGAATGGCAGAATTTAGAAGATTTTCAAGGTATAATTGGTAATAGTTTTAGCAGGAGTTCAATACGTAAACATTATTTATTGTTTTTTCTAAAGATAAAAAACATTACCACGAGATGTAAATTGAAAGATTTATTTTTAAACAAAAGATATCCGCTTTCTTTAGTGTATCTATTAAAATATATTATAGAGAAACTTGTCTTAGTGTTGGTTTTTATCTTGCCTTCTATCTTATTTAGAACTAAAATAATCTTTGAATTTTGTCGTAGATTATATTATCTTTTTTATTCTTAATTTAATAAATTTCTGTAGTAAAATTTCTTATTCTTTCATAAACCCACCATTCCGGGGCAAAATTGAATAATCTTCTTTTCCACCTGAATTCTGCTGATGCTTTATAAAAATGAACAAATAGATAAAATAAGATGCTTGTAACTCTATTTAGATTAAATTTTTTATTGACAAACTCTTTATCAACAAAGTTTATTCTATGCGTGAAGAATTTGAATCTGGAAATTAAAGCCATTGTATGTAAGTACTTTCTATAACTTTTGTTAAACCAGTTTATATTTTTTAAGTGGTTAAACTGCCATTCACTCCATTCTTCTAATGTTTTTGGTGGTTTATATCCATATTTTATTGCTAGATCATATAATTCCGTTCCGGGGTATGGAGAAAAGATAAATAATGAATTAACTTCAATATGTTCCTTATCTAAATTTATTATTTCATCATAAAAGTCTAGAGTTTCTAAAGTGTCTTTCTTTGTTTCTGTTGGAAATCCACACATAAAGCTTATTTGAGGCATGATTTCCGCTTTAACACAATTTTGAACGGCCTGTTTAATTTGTTGAGTTGTTATATCTTTATTTATAAAATCTAATATCTTTTGGCTTCCAGATTCAGCTCCTAATATTGCTATATATAAACCTGCATCTTTAAGTAGTTTTAATTCTTCTTGTGTATATTTAGATAAATAATCTAATCTTATTGTAGCATTCCATTTTATATCCAATTTTTTTTTAATAAATTCTTCTGCAATTTCTAATGCTCTTTTTTTACTTGTGAAAAAATTATCCTCTAAGAACTTAATCTTTTTAGCTTTGTATTTCTTTAGTAAATATTCTATTTCATTTACTACTTTTTTCGGTGATTTATATCTCCATTTAAATCTATGAAAGTATTGTATGTAACAGAATTTGCAACGGTGTGGACAACCTCTGCTTGATTCATAACCTATACCTTCAATAGCATCAGAATATTTGTTGAGATCTATTAGATCATAAGCTGCTAATGGTAAATCCTCCATGTTCATAAAATCTTTTTCTTCATATATTTTTTTAAGACAACCTTTAATTCCTTTATTTTCTATATCTTTTATAACATTTATAAATGCTTTTTCACCTTCTCCTTTTACAATACAATCAACGTAAGTGTTGTTTAATGTTTCTTCAGGAAGGAATGACGCATGGTATGAACCCCATATAATTGGTATTTCTGGATAATTCTCTTTTATGTATTTAGATATATTTATTGCAGATTTTAAAGCAATGCCTGTTTCTGCACTTATACCAATACAAAGATATTCTTTAAAATTCAATCTCTTGAAGTTATCATCAAGACGCAAATCGATTATATCTGGAGAGTAACCCTCTTCCCTTACATAGGCTGCTAAAGCCATACAGGATATTGGAAGTCTTGGAATCTCTGTCTTTCTTCCTGCAAATACTAACAATATTTTCTTAGTCATCTTATAATTCGATTATCATTTATTTATAAGTCTTATTATTTTATGGTCTTGCTATTGATGAGCGCATACGCTCCGTGTAAGTACATTTTAAGGTTATCTAATGATTTAAGATTTTTTAATTGATTTATAATAAATTTAGGTCTTAAATAGAATTCTCTCATTGCTTTTCTTTGTAGCTCTTTTAGTTCTTCAGCGTTCCTTCCTTTAGGAGTATAAACTAGTTCTTTATTTGACCATCCTGCCCAGGTTTGATAATCTTCCCAATTTGTTGATTTTAAGGTACCATCACTTTTTGCTATTTCGAACAATTTTGTTCCGGGATAAGGAACTGTTATAGTTACCTGCACCCAATCAACATCAAGTTCTTTCATAAATTTAAGTGTTTGTAATGTTTCTTCTTTTGTTTCTGTTGGTAATCCAATCATAAAAAATGCCTTTACTTCGATACCTGCACTTTTGGTCCATTTTACAGTGTTTTTTATTTGTTCAATTGTTATATCTTTTTGTATTAAATCTAATAACCTTTGTGATCCTGATTCGATACCGTAATGTATGCTCCAGCATCCCGCCCTTTTCATTAATTGAAGTATTTCTTCATCAACAAGATTTACTCTGGTCATACATGTCCATTTTATTTTCTTATTTATTCCTTTATTTATTAATTCATTGCATAGATTTGTAACAATTTTTTTATTTACTGTAAATGTATCATCTCTAAATATTATTTCTTTAGTATTATATCTTGTTATCAATTCATTTATTTCTTCTAATATTCTCTCTACAGAATGAAAACGATAAACACTACCGAATACTTTTGAACAATAGCTACACCTATATGGGCAACCCCTGGTGGTTAAAATTATATAAGAAGGCAATCTTTTGTAATATGTCGGGGCTGGTTTATATTTATTCATATCTAATAGTTCTCTTGCTGGTTTAGGTATATCATCTATATTCCTTATATATTGTCTTGGAGAAGTCAATTTTATACTTTTTTTAATTCTATAAACAATCCCTTCTACTTTGTTTACATTTTTTTTGCTCTCTATTGCATTAAGGAGTTCAACAATAGTTATCTCTCCTTCTCCAATAACACCATAATCTATTTTTTCATTTTTCTCTAGGGTTTCTTTTGGAAATATTGTTACATGCGGACCACCAACTATTATCTTTACGTTTTCAATGCTTTCTTTTATTGCATTTATTGTTTCTATTGCTTTTGTATAATTCGGTGTTAGAATTGAGATACCTATTGCTTCGGGTCTTAATTTATTTATTTGATTTATTAAGTCTTCGTTGTTGTATTGTGAGACTTCTGCATCAATTATTTCAACTGAATGAGTACTATATTTTTTTATTGATGCTGCTAAATAGGCTAAACCGAGTGGTTCTGTCGTTGGTCCAACCTTTCCTAATTGTTTACCATATCTCTCCTTTGTCGATAGGTTTATATTTATCAATAAAATTTTCATTGTTTTTCTTTATACATATCTGCTAAGAATCCGAAAAGAATTATTTGTATTCCCATTGTTATTAATACCCCGCTTAGCAATGTAAGGGGTATATGTCCTATTCTTCCATATGATAAAAGGTTATATAACAAATATAATCCAATTATAAAACCAATTATAAAAAAGATTAAACCAAAACTAACAAAAAATTTTAATGGTTCATAATCCCTATATATTCTAAACAGATTTATCCATACTCTAATGGCATAATTAAAAGGATTTTTTATTAGTTTGCTATGACCTTCTCGTTTTGCAAAATAAACCGGAACTTCTTTAATTTTAAAATTTTGTTTAACCGCTTTGATGATTTGTTCTTGTGTGTATGTATAAGTTGATATTATCTTGATTTTTTCTGCTACTTCTTTCTTAAATGCTCTAAACCCGGTTTGTGCGTCACTTATTTTTAAATTTGTTATATGTGAGATTGTCTTTGAAAACAGTTTATTTCCAATTCTTTTGATTAAAGGCATGGATTCTATTTTTCCTTTAAATCTAGATCCGAGCACAAGATCATATCCGTTTTCTATCTCGTTTAATAATTTAGGAATATCTGAAGCCAAATATTGTCCATCAGCATCTGTATGTATAATGACGTCTGGATTTAGTTTTAGACTTTCTATCATCTCTGTTTTGAATGATTGTGCTAATCCTTGGTTTTTCTGATGAGAATATACATGAGCTCCATGTTCTTTAGCGATATTAGCAGTGTTATCTATACTTCCATCATTAACAACTAGAATTTTATATCTCTTAGAAGACATTGTTTTTTTTATATCATCTATTACTTTACCTATGCTTTTTTCTTCATTATATGCTGGAATTGTGATTACGATGTTCATAGTTTTGTTTTAGTGACTCATTTTATATAATTTTCGTTTATCTTTTATGCTTTGTAAATAAAGATATCCTTCTCATTTTTCATTATAGGTAGATTGAGTCTGTTTTTGCTTATAATATAGTCCATTTCTATTGTGTTGTTAATGTTTCCTATAACAATCCTGTTATTCATGAAAAACCCTATTTTTGTTACTGTATTATTGAGCTGATTTTTTTCATATAATCCTGTTTGTCCTATCTTTAATATTCTTCCTTCGTTTTTATTATCAATTAGCACTGTAGATTTTCCTTCGTCATATTTATTTAACCAAATTCCTAATTGCATTTGATCATCATTGTACCAGTATTTATTCGCGTTGTAACTAATTAATGTATAATTTGCTATGCTTGACATTGAAAAGAATAAAATCGTTATTATAACTACATTTTTAAAATTTATCTTATTTTTAAAGCTAAGTATATAAATTAAGAATAAAGGGGATATTAAGATAATTAAAAATATAAAACTATTAATTAATGGATTGTTGATTAAATTCCATAATCCTTTGTTGATTATTCCTAATAGCACTAGTGAAATATTATTAAATGGCAATAACTGGAAAAATGTAATCTGCGTTGTTATCAAGAAGATTATAGATATAATTGTTAATATGAAAACCATTGTTTTTCTTTTTATTTTGTTTATATTATCCATATTAATCATACCATTAATTATGATTAAAGGAGCAATCACATCTATAGTTCTAGTTATTGGTCTCCAAGTTAACCATTTTATGAGTGTTTCGATAATTTTTGGAGAGTGAGCAGTTGCATTTGCAGCAATAATTAGTGTTAATAGTGTGGATATAAATACTATTAATCTGAAATATGTCAATTTCTCATTTTTCTGATTTTTAAATTGAATTATATTTAATAATGAATAAATAAATCCAGTACTTATTATTATAATACCTGTATAAATTATTAACCACATTAAAAATGAAGGAAAAGAGAAAGTTGTTTTTTCTAAATACGCTGAATAACCTCCAAATATTGATGTTGTTGAAGAACCAAAGAGAGATAGATTTCTTAATAACCAAGGAATCATTAATATAACAAAACTCGCAATTGAGATTACTGCACCTTTAAAAATAAATTTTCGATTTATTATTTTATATAAATACAGGATTAATAGTATAGGAATAAGGATTATTCCATTTATTTTTGTTAATGTCGTTAGTGCTATTGATATTCCACTTAAAATACTCCATTTATATTTATTTTCTGTAAATTCTTTATAAATAAAATATATACTAAATAAAAAGAGTGGATAGTATAGATTTTCCGCCATAATTAAAGGAGAAAATGAAAAATTAGCAGGATATATTGAGATTATTAATGCAGTTATTAATAATCGGA
>Ga0209541_10016508_pt1 | contig 10911 bp, 11 predicted proteins | sample RifCSPlowO2_01_FD_184027 | JGI IMG/M metagenome (GOLD analysis project Ga0209541, IMG submission 184027) | Groundwater microbial communities from Rifle, Colorado - Rifle CSP2_plank lowO2_0.1 (SPAdes) (version 2) | ecosystem: Environmental > Aquatic > Deep subsurface > Groundwater | place... | reverse complement strand
ACAGCATATGTAAAACGCTTATGCACGTCCATTCCTATGTAGTTCATTTTATCTTTCCTCCTTTCATTTGATAAATGATTAAAGCCAGAGGCTTTAATCTAATTTTCGAGAATTCTTATATCATCAATTTATATTTGATGGTAAATTGGTTTCCTAATAAGTCAAACAACAAAAAAACCGAAGAACTTAATTGTTTGGCTATATAAGAATAAGTATTCATCGAGAGCTATTTAAAGCAATGCTACCTATCCCTTTAAATTCTTCATTTATATTATCTACATTTTTAACTAGATATTCGTGCATTCTTCCTATAATTATTTCTTGTAATTCTTCTTTTAGTTTTCCAGTGCACGACTCCATATTTTCTTCTGGCAATTTTCCAGAGTTTTTAAAAACATCACATAACATAGATTTCCCATTTAGTTCTTCAACATCAACAGAACCTTCCTTTAATAATAATAACGTAACCTCTACCCTACACATATCTTTATTTTTACTTCCTCGTATAGTATATTTCCATATAGCATCAGAACCATCTCTGATAAAATCAACTCTTTTACAACTAATAAGAGATTGTTTATAACAGCTAAAGTCTGGGCATAAATTATAATAAAAAAAACTAAAATAAACTGATATAAAAAAAGCAATAAAGATAAATATTATAAGAACAATTAAAAGACTTTTTTTATTTTCAAAATCTGCAGATTGCTGTTTAGAAATATATACATCTTTTTTGAACGATTCCATAATTAAATGACACTACTAATCTATTTAAACTTTTTTTAACCTATAGCAACTGACTTAAATATCCTACCATTTTGTCAGTTGCTATATTCGAGAGAACTAAATAGCAATGTTAAATTATTTAGGTCTCTCGCTATAATTTATTCTTCTATAGGGGCCGTGCTTTTTTTTGAAACATCTTTAGTTTCTTTTGTTAGATACTTAACATCTTTATCTTCCTTGACTTTTTTATCTGATAGAGAACCAGTTACTTCTACCATTAATCCAGGGAGACCTGTACCAATTGGAACTGGCTGATTCAATATTATATTTTCTATTACTGAATTTAATTCGTCTTTATTATCTTTAAGCGTAGCATTAACAAATTGTTTTACAGGAGTTTCAAAACTTGCTCTTGCGAGAATGGATGATTTTTGTGAAATAATCCCCATTCTAGTTATCCCTCTCACATTTCCGTCAGAAGTCATGGCGTCAGCAACCAACATTGAATGCCTTTTATCTATATTCAAACCCTGAGAGTTTATTACTTTATCTATTTCTCTTATTATAGTTGCTCTTGCAACCTCAATACCAAAAACTTCAGAAACCTCGTGGATGTCATTACTAATAGTTCTTGTTTCATCAATCTCTTTAAAATTAACAAGATCTTTTAAGTTTGTTCCAGCTGTAAGTATAACATAATCGTTGTCTCTTTTAACGACAAGTACATGAGAAATTCCTTTTATACCTGAAATCTGAGTTTCCTTTATTTTTTCCTTTAATCTATAAATCTGTTTAAAATCCAAGGTTTTAGCATCAAAAATAATGGAATTTCCTGATGCTTTGCATTTCTTACTACTTTCATTCAATCTTTTTGTAATAGTTTCTATGGTAGAGTGAACTCTTTTTACTGACTCATTATCAATCAAGGCTTCTATTCTTTTATCTGAAAAATTTATTTTTATTTCTTTGAGAATGTCCTTAAATTTAACTTCCTTTATTTTTTCAGCCAAAACTCTGGCATTTTTCTCGTTGTTAAATTCTTTCCTTAAAAAAATTTCCATTTCAGGGGTAGAAGGAGTTCTTCTTGCATCAAATATCTCAATTAATCGTGGAAGCCCAGAAGTTACCTGCATCTCTGCAACTCCTGCAAAATGGAACACATTTAATGCCATTTGAGTAGACGGTTCTCCAAAAGATTGTGAGGTAATAATTCCTATTGCTTCTCCAGGAGATATATCCTGGTCTTTATGAAGATTAGAAACATCTTTTCCATCCTCTCCGTATTTGAACTGAATAATTTTACCAGAACCATCTCTTACTGTCTGGTCGTATTCTACTCTAATATCTTGCAAGGCGTTTGCCAATCTTCGGTATAAATAGCCTGATTTTGGGGTTCTTAGTGCAGTGTCCATTAAAGCATCTCTTCCAGTTATTGCTCCAAAGAAGAATTCATACGGTTTTAATCCACTTAAGAAAGAACTATAAATAAACCCTCGTGCTTTTGGAGATAAATCGTGTTCTTTAAAGAAAGATAAAGTTCTATTGCTAAATCCAATGCCAATTCTTTTCGCCCACAATGCCTGCTGTCCGACACAACATGCCATTTGAGTAATATTAAGAATACTTCCGCCAGATCCAGAATCCATCATGACGCTGATAGGATTTCTTTTATTAACCTCTTTGCTTACAATCTTGCCTATTTTTGTTCTAATTGCATTTAGTGTCTGCAAAATTTTTATTTCCCGTGTTTCTTCAGCAGTCTTTCCAGGAATAATTTCCAAAGTTTCATCATCATATTTTCTGATTATTTCATTTGTTTTTTCTTCTGCTTCTTTTATTATCTCATCAGTAAACTTTCTAACTTTATCATTAACATTTAAATCATTTAAAGATATGGTAAATCCGTGATCTGACAAATACCTTGTTCCCAATGAAAAAGATTTCTCTAAAACATCAATTGCAACAGACCTTCCATATTCTTTATCAATATGCTTTAACAACTCTCCATTTTCAACACCAAAAACATTTTCGTCAACAATTCCTGGTTCTATCTTTCCCTTATTTATTGAAAAAACATCTCCTCCCTTGGTTTTTCCTTTATAATCAAGTTTAGGCAGAATCTCGGAAATTAACTCATTTCCGCTTATTTTATTTTTTGAGATTACACTATTTATACCAGAATTAAATAACAGACGAGAAGCATCAGCTCTTGATAGAACAGTTTGGCTAAGCAAAAAATTTCCAGTAATAGCATCAACAATACAACCCAACAAATTGCTGTTATCTTTCGCTGACATAAAATTATTTTTGACATCCATTAAAATCTTTGCTTCTGCTCTTGCTTCTTCTGTTTGAGGAACATGAATGTTCATCTCATCTCCATCAAAATCAGCGTTATAAGGTGGGGCAGTAGCGGGATGTATTCTAAAGGTTCTGTAAGGAAGAACCTTAACAAAATGAGCCATTAAACTTGCTTTATGCAAACTAGGATGCCTATTAAATAACACAACGTCACCATCAACTAATTGACGTTCAACAACATAGCCTGGTTGCAATTCCTCCAAAATTTCTTTTTTCAAATCATTGGTTATTCTTTTTCTTCTTCCATCAGGCCTTATAACGTAATTTGCAGTTGGATAGTCTTCATTTAAAATAATTTTTTTCAGCTTTTCAATATTAGAACTAGTAACTTTCTCATTTACTGTTAATATTTTTGCAATTTCCAGAGGGATACCTACTTCATTAATTTTCAATGCAGGATCTGGAGAAATAACAGTTCTTGAACTAAAGTTAACTCTTTTACCAGCGAGGTTATGCCTTATTCTTCCTTCTTTTCCTTTAATTCTTTCAGTTATTGTTTTTAACGGCTGTCCACTCCTGTGTCTTGCAGGAGGAATCTTTGCAATAGAATTATCAAAAAAAGTTGTAATATGGTATTGTAATAAATCCCATAAGTCTTCAATAATAACTTCGGGTGCTCCAGCATTTAAATTTTCCCACAATCTTTGATTAGACCTGATGATATCTGATAATTTGTGGGTTAGGTCATCTTCACTTCTTTCTCCTGTTTCTAAAGTTATACTTGGTCGAACAGTTACCGGAGGAACTAATAGTAAGGTTAAGACAGTCCATTCAGACCTAAATATTTTCGGCTCTATTCCTGCTAATCGGGCTTCTTCATCAGGAATTCTTGATATTATGTCCCTAATTTCAGTAGGAAACATTCTTCTTTTCCCTATTTTAAAAGTGCTGGGCTTTTGAAGTTTAACCTTTTCGTGTAAAGTTAAACAATAAGGACATTTTTTAGAATCCTTAGCTCTTTTCAGTCTATCTTTTATCGTCTTATATTTTTTTAAATCTTTTTCTTTTACCATTAGTCTATTGCATTGAGAACAATAACATCTCAAGAATAGCTCAACAACAGGAATATATTTTATATGAAATACTGGACGAGCTAATTCAATGCTTCCTGGGTGACCTAAACATTCTTTTAGTCTTCCTCCACATGTCCTGCATCTTACTCCAGGGTCAATAGCTCCTAATCGCAAATCCATTAATCCTCCATCAACAGGATAACCATCTACATCATAAAGTTCTGGTGTAACTATTTTTGCTTTTGAAATTTTCTTTATCTCTTCAGGACTAAGAAGAGTAAATTGCAGGCTTTCAACTTGTTTTCGAATTGGTTTCATTTTATTTTTTATCTCCTAAAATGATTAATGGATTTTCAAAAGGGAGTGTATCAGCAATATTTAATCCATAATAATGAAGACATTCTCTAAAATTATGAGGGCAATGCTTTAAGTCTTCTTGAACAGCATCATAACCTAGATTCTTGAGAATATGGTTTAATGAATACCTACATTCTTTATTAGCATAATAAGGGCAAATCTCTCCTTTAAAACCTTCTGGAATTTCCGGATAGTTAATTATTGGTAATTCAAATCCCACATTTTCTTCACTTAAACTTGTTTCTTCAACTTCTGATTCTAATAGTGTTGGCATTTTATTTCACTCTCCTTGATAAACCATCAATTTTAGTTTCAATTCTTTTCATGTTTTCATCTATTTGATTAAACTCTTGTTTAACTTTTTCAAAACCATTTTTTACTCCAACTTTTATTTCTCCAAGTTCTCTATTAGCGCTATAAATTAATGTGAACAATTTTAATATCAGAAGTCCAAGCAAAGAAAAGGTTCCTGATATTAGTTGAAAATCAGTTGGAGAATTACCAAAAATTCTATCAATAAACAAGTAACCAACTACTATTAATAAAATAATTATTAATATATTTAATATCCAGTTAAGTATTTTTCTTAATTTTCTTTCTGAATCTTTTTTATCTTTACTCATATTTATTCTTTAAATTAAATTTAGTTTTTATATGGAGAGATTGAATTTCATCAGCTAATAGCTTAAATGCATAGGATATTTCGATAGGCTCTATTTCTTGACTATTACACATAGAGCATTGTTGTTTGCTTCTTATATAATCTTCAATTGCAACTGCTCCACATTTCATGCAAATGTGCAATATCACTTTATCAGAATCATATCGCTCTTTTAACAACAATGACGCGCCATGAGCAACTAATGCTTGTTGTTCCATTTCTCCTAACCTCAATGCTCCTCCTTTCGCTCTTCCTTCAATAGGCTGTCGCGTTAATAAGGTAACTTTTCCTGATGCACGGGCATGCATTTTATTACCAACCATATATTTTAGTTTAAGATAATACATATTTCCAACATAAATTTTTAATTTCATCATATCGCCATTTATTGGATTATAAACAGTTTCCTTGCCATCATTTCTGAATCCTAACTCTGAAAGCTGTTCTTCTAAATCCTCAATCCTCTGGCCAGAAAATCCAGTTCCATCTATGATTCTTCCATGTAAACATCCTACTTTTCCAGCTAATAGTTCAATTAAATAACCAACAGTCATCCTGCTTGGAATACTATGAGGATTAAAGAGTATGTCTGGTTTAACTCCCCGCGAACTAAAAGGAATATCATTTTCAGAAATAAGCACGCCAATAACTCCTTTTTGTCCATGAGAAGTTGCAAACTTATCTCCTGGTTCTGGAATTCGCGGATCTCGTGTTTTTACTTTAACAACTTTGTTTCCCTGTCCATCTTCAGTAATGAAAATAACGTCGATAATTCCTTTCTCTTCCTGCCTAATGACAGAACTTGCTTCTTTCCTAGTTTTTATAGATATCTCTCGTACTTCAGACAAAAATTTTGGAGGAGATGTTTTTCCAATAAGAGTTTCTCCTGCGTCTAATTGAGCTTCAGGATACGCAATACCATCTTCCTCTAGAAACCTATAGCTTTCTTCAGTTCTGTATCCAGAAACATCTTTTTCAGGAATGGCAATTTCGTCTTTTAATCCTCCTGCGTAATTCAATTCAACAGAACTGTATGGCCTGTAATAAGTACTTCTGCCTAATCCTCTATCAACACTTCCTTTATTCAATATCAATGCATCCTCCATATTATAACCCTCATGAGTCATGACCGCAACGACAACATTTTGTCCTGCAGGATGAACATTAAGTGTGTCATAAACAAAACTTCTCACAATAGGAATTTGAGGATAATGTAAAATATTCACATCTGTATCAATTCTGCACAAAAAATTTGCAGCATACAAACCAAGTGCTTGTTTTTGTGTTTTACTTCCTCTGTTTAATCTAGATGACTGATCATAATTAGCGTAGGGAACTAAGCTAGTAACAACTCCTAATAAATCAATTTTATCAATTTCAAGATGTGTGTTTTCTCCAGTCAAATCTTCTTCAACTAAAGCAACAAGCGCATTTTCTTCTTCAGCAGCATCTAAATATTCAGTAATCCCATTTTTTAGTAAATCATCCCATTTTAAATTTCCTTCCCTTAAAAGATTCATGTGCTCTTGAGTTAATCGCGGCTTTCCATCATCTACTATTATTAATGGCCTCATAACCCTTCCTGTTTCAGTAGATAAAACAACATGGTCAAATACTTTATTAAAGCGAATACTCAATTCAATAGGAAGTTCGGCCCTTCTCCTTTTTTCCTTTAGATTTCTAATAAATTCATGAATAGAGTCTATACATCCTATGAATCGTCCATTCAAAAAAATATCTTTTCCGTTTTTATCTTTTTTTAATCCTATACCTTCACATACTTTAATTAATTTGTCATCGTCAATTGAAGATCTTGTTGATATTTTTGCGAGAATAGCAAGATTTTTTCTTAATCCTATTTCAGTTCCTTCTGGCGTTTCTACAGGGCAAAATCTTCCATAGTGTGTAGGATGCAAGGTTCTTGCTAAAAAATTTTCCTGTTCTCCAGGAAGCATAGAAGATACTCTTTGTAATTGAGAAATAATTGCAATATAATTAGTCTTATCCATATTCTGGGTAACACCTGACCTTTCTCCAATCCAATTGCCTGTAGCAATAGCAGATTCTATTCTATGGGTAAAAAGAGTAGATTTAGCAATAGTTTTTATCGAATAAAATTTTTTTCTTTTCTGAATTTTCTGAAGAGAGTGCTGAATATCTCTTAATAAGATGTTCATATTAATTCTGAACAAGTCAGCTAGAAGATCTCCTGACATTCGTACTCGTTTGTTTGCATAATGGTCTTTATCAGTGATACTATTAGGATTTTCTTTAGCTATAAAGAATTGTTTTACAAACTTGCATAAACTAATAGCTTTTTCAATTCTATGTTCTTTTTTCAAACCAATATGAGGCAAAAAATAAGAATCAATTCTTTGTTTAACTCTGTCTAATATTTCTTTTTTGCTTCCCTGGAGAGCAGTTTTTTCAGCAATATGCATCATTGCATCTTCTTCACTTACAATCTTGGTAAACTCATATAAATTAACAATAAATGTGTCATTTTCCTTTCCAACATAATTTGCGATATCACTTTCTTTAACTAATCCAAGGGCTTTAAGAATTACAATAAAAGGGATATTTTTAAATCGTGAAAAACTAATCTCAATAATTCCTTCGTTATTTTCAGTTATTGACACAGGAATTCTATAACTTCCTCTTCGTGAAAAAAGCCTTAACATAATAGAATGTTTAGATTTTTCAATAAAAGGCTGATTTTCAGCTAGATCTTCAGTCATGACAATAACTCTTTCATTTCCGTTAATAATAAAATATCCTCCTGGATCTTGGGGGTCTATATATTCTTCGATTAACTGGTCTCTTGTTAAATGAGATAGATTGCAAACTTCACTTTTTACAATAACTGGAATCTGTCCAATCTCAATTTCATGACTTTCCAATTGCCCTGCTTGTTTGATGGTTATTTCAACATTAACAGGAGAAGCATAAGTTAATCCTCGTATTCGGGCTTCTGTTGGAGAGACATAATGAGAGCTTCCATCTGCCTCTACGATTTGCGGTTTTCCTACTCTTATTTTTCCAAGTTTAATCTCAATATCTTCAGAAGGAAGCGTGTCATTAAATTCATCAACAATTTCTTTTATTCTATGATTAATAAAATTATTAAAACTTACAATATTTGACTCAATTAAACTATGGTCCTCTAAATATTTTTTTACTAGTAGATGTTCTTCTTTTAATTGTGATTGTTCGAGTTTCATAGGATATTCTTAATTTTATTTTAATAAAATCAAACGGATATAACGCGATAATAAAAACTTTTTTTGCCTTCTTCGGTTTTTCTTTCAATTCTGATTACATCGCCAACATTACAACCTTCTGGCAACGCAGGATCATTAATTCTAATTTTTGGTAATTGTACTAAAGAAATATTTAGTTCGCTAATTAATCTCTCGACTTCTTCAGGTTTTAATTTAGTATGTTTAGGCTGGAGTATGTGCATTTTAATAACAAGATAGGCGGGTTATTAACGCGCTTTTTAAAGATTCGTTAATAGTTTATCAATAAGAAGCTTTATAAACCTTTCGTTTTAGAAATTTGTATCTACCTAGATTAATATGAGTAAGAATACTCAATTCTCCTTAAAATATATAAGGAAAACTTATATATAAAGTTTATTGAATTGAGATTTAACGATAGAGTAATAAAAAATTAAGCAACTTGTTTTTGAAATGGCATAAAACTTATTTTTTTGCCTTTTTTCTGACATCTAAAAATTAAGATAAATAATGTTATAAATATTTCGTTGTTGATTAATGATAAATAAACAAAGCAAACTTTAAAATATCTAAATGATGTTTTAACTTATTCACTTTACAAGGTGAAGATTTAAAAAGCTCTTTTATCTTGGATTTTATAAAGATAATAATTGAAATGGAAGGCAAAGTTATTCAATTCAGAAGAAGTAGAAAAAGAATACATGAGAAGCATTTTATTATAGATGTAAATGTACAATCGAAAGAAGAAGCTGAAAAATTTATTGGTAAAGAAGTTATTTGGAAAAGTCCTGCAGGAAAAAAGATTAAAGGAAAAATTTCAGCTCGTCATGGGAATAAAGGATTAGTGCGAGCTATTTTTGAGAAAGGACTTCCAGGACAAGCACGAAATAATGCAATTGAGGTAAAATAAAATGTGCGAATGTTACAAAAACGGACCAGATTACTGCAATGAACATAAACTGGGTGTAGTAGGAAAAAATGGAAAGCTTGAGTCTATAACTGATTCATTCGCTCTATTATCATCTCTCTATAAATTCCAGAAAGAATATTAACATGATAGATGAATTAACAAAAAAATTAGAAAGTCCAGAGAAATGTCCATTAGGAAATCCTTTTTGTAATCGTGATGCTTGTTTTTCTCCTGATTCTTGTCCTCGAACTCAAGCAAGATATTCGTCAAGAATGAGAGATATTGAGGGTAATGAAACTTCTTTTAGTTATCCTTTTTCACGCTCTAATTCATCAAGAGATTATAGAGGTAACAAAGATCATAGAGAAAAACGCGATTCGTATCATGGAAGGGAAGGAAGACATTATATCTTTAATATGTTACCAGGAGATTATAGATCAAGAGATGATTATATTAACACTGATTATCATTCAGAACCTAAAGGAGCATACTCTAGAGCCGATCCTATAAAATCTAATGGTGTGAGTAGATTTGGATACAGACCTGGAGAAGGTAAAGAATATAAATTATGTTGATATGGAAAATAGGCGAGAATTAAGATGACAAAAAGAAGAGCATCTGCATATTCAAAGAAAAAACCCGTTGTATATACTCGGAGATCTAAAAAACAGCAGAAAAGCTATATTAAAACAATTCCGCCTCAAAAAATTGTAAAATTTAATATGGGAGATTATCAAGGATTTGAACAAGGAAAATTTAAGTTTAAAATTGCTCTTGTTTCTGATGAAAATGTCCAAATACGAGACCTTGCATTAGAGGCAGTGCGACAATCATTAAACAAAGATTTAGCAAAAGCTCTTCCTGGAAATTTTTTCTTGCGATGTGATGTCTATCCTCATAATATATTAAGGAATAATAGAATTTTTTCAGGAGGAAGCAAAGGAGAAAGAATTCAGACAGGAATGAAGCATAGTTTTGGCAGTCCTGAAGGAAGAGCTGCGATTGTGAAAAAAGGAAAATCAGTTTTTACTGTTTATTTTTCAGGAGAAGAAAATATACCAAAAGTTAGAGAGTTCTTCAGAAAAGTAAAGCCAAAAATTCCAGGACATTCTGTAATTGGTTTTGAAAAATTGAAATAAACAAATATTTAAATAATATTCTAGAGTAGAAAGCATATGCCATTGAATTATGATAGTGTTGAAGAATTAAGAAAAAGGATGAGAGAAACAAAAAAGGGTCTTGTAGAAAGAGTGAAAGAGTTCGCTGAAGAGAGAGGATTAAAAGCAGGGTTAACTCGTGTAACACTCTGGAATTGGAGAAGAGGAGAGAGTATTCCCAATACAAAATACATAGACCTTCTTTATAAATTTGCACATTCGCAAGGATATGATGACTTAGAATTTTATGTAAAACCAAATTCCCAAACTATAGCAAAAGACTCTTAAAATGTCCGAATTCCACATGTTTATAACACATCAAAAGGAATTCGGAGCATGCTCAAAAACCACAAGTCTCTGCAGGCTGTGTTACAATTCAATTTGATTATTCTCAATAATCAGATAAAAAATTGAAATTTTATTATTGATAGATAATTTTCCTCTTGCTATCCATATTTTTTTCAAATTATGTGCAATACTTGCTAAA
>Ga0209541_10016507_pt1 | contig 10912 bp, 10 predicted proteins | sample RifCSPlowO2_01_FD_184027 | JGI IMG/M metagenome (GOLD analysis project Ga0209541, IMG submission 184027) | Groundwater microbial communities from Rifle, Colorado - Rifle CSP2_plank lowO2_0.1 (SPAdes) (version 2) | ecosystem: Environmental > Aquatic > Deep subsurface > Groundwater | place... | reverse complement strand
CGTCGTCTGGCTTCTGCTGCTTAACGAGCTGAACGCGCCGTACTTCTGAAGCTACCAGAGCAAGACGCCACCGGTCAGAGACCGGTGGAAAAAGATTTATAACAAAGTTGTCTAAGAGAACTTTGAACGAAAGTCATAAATGATGGGGTTATTCAAAGTTTTCTATAGTCAAGGACAGAAATGAATGAGCAAAAAGCTGTCCTTGACTAATAGCAAAGGGCATATTACATGCTCAACTTTTTGTGCCCTTTGCTATAGTTGGCTGCTGGACCAGGAATTTCCCCATTTCCATCAGGACAAAGCCAAGCACTGAAACGGAAAGTATCCTGAACCATTCGGGCAAGCCTAAGGGCACGGTGCCAAACACGCTCTGAAGCGGATGCCAATAGATGACAGCAACCTGAATAGCCACGGAAAGCACTACGCCGCCCAGCAGCCACTTGTTTGAAAATGGGTTAAGCTTGCTAAAAGGCGCAAGAGAGCGGCTCCCAAGCACGGCGAACATCTCAAACATCACAATAGTGGTGAATGCCACAGTCTGGGCAAGCGCCAGGTTTGTGGCTGAATAAAGGCTGAAGGTAAAAAGCGTGCCGGCTCCCATGACAATGCCAAATAGGGAAATCATGAGCAGGCTCCTGCCTGTTATCGGCTTCTCGCCCCGGCTCCTCGGAGAACGCCTCATCACATTGCTCTCGGCCGGTTCCACCCCAAGCCCCATGGCTGGCACGCCATCAGTCACGAGGTTCATAAGCAGCAGCTGCAAGGGCGCCAGAGGAAGCGGAAAACGCAGCATCACCGCAAGGAAAACCGCGATAATCTCGCCCATGTTGCATGAGAGGAGATAGCGAGTCGACTTTATCAGCTTGTCATAAATGTTCCTGCCCTCAAGCACTGCGTTAACAATGGAAGCAAAATTGTCATCGGCAAGAACGCACTTTGACACCTCCTTCGCAATGTCTGTCCCCGTGATGCCCATCGCTATACCAACGTCGGCCTTCTTCAGGGCAGGGGCATCGTTAACGCCATCCCCGGTCATGGCTACGATGTGACCATTATGCTTAAGGGCGTCAACAACCTTTGACTTCTGGATTGGTAGCGCACGGGCGATAATCCTGACCTGGCCAATAACCTTTGCCAGCTCAGCCTCGGAAAGGCGCTCAACCTCATCACCTGTAAGGACAACATCCCCCTCGCTGAATAAGCCTATGCTCTTAGCGACTGAAGCGGCGGTAACGGCGTGATCCCCGGTGATAATCATTACCTTAATCCCGGCGGAACGGCACTGCTCAACCGCGGCAGCAACCTCAGGCCTCGGAGGGTCAATCATGCCAACTAGGCCAATGAAAACAAGGCAGTCTTCAACCGAGGAAATGTCATATTGCCTCAACGGAGGCAGCTCCCTGTAGGCAATGGCAAGCACGCGAAGGGCGTCCCTTGCAAATGCATCATTGGCGTCCATGATGCTCTTCCTGTCACTCTCTGACATCCTGACAACCCTGCCGCCGCTGAAAATCCGGTCGCAGTTCCTTAAAAGCACGTCAGGCGCGCCCTTCACATAGGCGGCAGCGTCCCTCGAGCCCCTCCTCCGATAAATTACCGACATCATCTTGCGCTCAGGGTCAAACGGAAGCTCCTGAACAAGCTCAAACCGCTCCCTTAATTGCCCAGACGCAACACCCCCCTTCTCCCCCAGAACAACAAGAGCGCCCTCTGTAGGGTCGCCAATCACCTCCCACCTGTTTCCTGAATTGGACAATGAAGCATTATTGCAAAGGCAGCCAGCCCTGAGAAGCAGCTCAAAATGCCCTGTGCCAACCTCCTTGCCGTCAAGAAGGAACTTACCAACTGGCTCATAACCTGTGCCTGAAACCCCAAACACCCTGCCTTCAGAAAGAATCCTCGTGACGGTCATCTGGTTCCTGGTGATTGTTCCAGTCTTGTCTGTGCAGATTATGCTGACTGAGCCCAAGCTCTCGGCAGCCGGCAGCTTCTTGATAATCATGTTCCTTGCTGCCAGGGACTTGGCACCCATAGCCAAGCTTATTGTTACAATCGCCGGCAAAGCGCTCGGGACGGCAGCAACAGCCAGGCTAAGCGCAAAAACAAGCATCCTAGCCAAAGAGGACTCCCCCCCAAGCATCCCGCCAACGAAGACAAAGAAAACAAGCACGATAACGGCAAGCCCAATCTGCCTGGCAAGCCGCTCAAAGCTCACCTGCAAAGGCGTCTTTGACTCAACATCCAAAGCCAGGGAAGATGCAATCCTGCCAAACTCTGTCCTGCGGCCTGTAGCCGTAACCACCGCCCTGCCTTTGCCATAAGTCACCACAGTGCCCATAAAAGCCATGTTCTCCTGGTCGGCAAGGGTGGTTCCCCGCTTAAAAGGCACAGTGACCTTAAGCGAGGGCAACGACTCACCGGTAAGGGCGGCCTCGTCAATCTGCATGCTAAACGACTCGAACATCCTTGAATCAGAAGGCACAATGTCACCAGCTTCAAGAACCAGCACGTCACCTGGAACAAGCTCCCTCGCAGCAATCTTCAACTCCCTGCCCGAACGAACAACCCTGGCGGTTGGAGCTGAAATCCGCTCAAGCGCTTCCATAGCACGCTCGGCCCTGAATTCCTGCACAAAGCCCAGAAGTGCCGAGAGCAGCACTATGGACAACATTGCACCCGCCTCAATAAATTCACCAAGGAAAACCGACAAGCCAACGGCAAACAACAGCAGGATAATCAGGAAATTCCTGAACTGGGAGACAAAAAGGGAAAAAATACCAGGCCCACCAACCTTCGGCAGCTCGTTGTAGCCGTATCTTGAAATGCGGGAAGCCGCCTCGGCATCAGAAAGGCCTGTCTTTGATGCGGCAAGTAACGTGAAGGCCCTCTCAATGCTTATGTCGTAAAAAGTTGCCAACATGATTGCCTGTTTTTTAGCATAATTCCTTGCTGCATTTATTTAAACTTTATTGCAAAAACAGGCCCGCGTGCTGATGCGTGCAGGCAGCAAAGTTTTTTATTGGCAGCAGCACCTTTCCTGCCACATGCCGGATGATTCTGCGCTTCAGGAGCTTTACAGGAAGAAGCAGTCCATATTAAGCAACATTTTGGGGCGTTTTGGAAAATCCGGGAATGTTTACGCTTCTGCCTCTCACCGGCCCGGGAGGGAGGAAAAGGACCTGAAAAAGCTCTCCGAAAGCCAGAGAATGACATATTTTCACGGTACAGGCTACCCGTCAAGAAGCTGGTACAAGGTTGGCGGCCTTTTCAGCACCTGCTACAAAGCTGCACTAATAGAGGCTTCCAAGAAGGCGCCTCCTGCTACAAAGCTGCACTTATGGATACTCTTGGGCGCCAGAGTGGGCACTGGGGTGAGAATAGGACACAATGTCCAGATAGACTACTTTTACCCCCAGCTCACCAGCATAGGGAATAACGTGTCCATAGGCGACGACACCAAATTATGGAATCATGACTTCAGCGTAGGGCGCTTTGGAGTCTCATTCCTGATTATTGAGGATGGAGCAGTCATTGGCAAGAACTGCATAATCGGCCCTGTGACAATTGGCGCCGGTGCGCACATAGCAGACCATTCGGTCGTGCTAAAAAATGCGGCCCCTGGCAGCAGGGTTGATACGTCAGACCCAGAATACAGGAGGTATGCCGAGCGGGAAGTTGAGGGCGGGGGCCTGTTCCAGCGTTTTGTTGCGAGGAACGTGTTCCGCATTTGCAAGATGCTGCCTTATGACCCTGTACCTTCCCACCTTCCTTTGCTGAAAAACATTCCTTTCCTTGAAAATCTGCCTGCACTTGAACTGAAAAACAAGCTCTACAAGATGCTTGGCATAAAGATTGGCAGGAACGTCACAATTGCCCCAAGGGTGTTCATAGATGCCGCTTTCCCCGGGTTGGTCAGCATTGGGGATGGAAGCCTCGTCGGCGATGGCGTTATTTTCCGGCCATATGATTTACAGGGCAGTCCAAAGCCGATAGTTATCGGGAAGAATGTCAAGATAGGCTCTGAGTCCGTTGTCATGGGTTGCACAATAGGCGACAACTGCCAGGTAAACCTGCGCTCCGTCGTGATTCAAGACATACCTCCGAATACGCAGGCGGCTGGCGTGCCGGCAAAGCCAATAAGGGGAATCTAGGATGATGCCAAAAAACTGCACGTTCTGCGGTCTGTGCTGCACTCTCGTGGTAAGATTAAGCGACAGCGACATCAAGCGGATAGAAAAAACAGGAAGAAAAAAAGAGGAATTTGCCATTGCCGATAAAGATGGAAGGCTGCTGCTGAAGCGCGAAAACGGCTGGTGCATTTTCTTCAAGTGTGAAGGCAAGGCAGGGCTGTGCACTATATATGACTGCAGGCCTGAAAACTGCAGGGACTTCCCGGGAAAAAGGATGTGCGACCTGGCTGAGAACACCATTTACCGGCACATGAGCGACAACGAGGAAAACAGAATGATAATGCAGCTGCTTAAGAATGCGCCGACTTCGGCAACACCTGACGAGAAGATAAAGAAAGCCCAGGAAAATGCTAAAAAGGCGCTTGAATTTTTTTAAAGAATTTTCCTCGCAACTTTAAGCGCGTCCTCGACATCTTCTTGCGTAATGTTCAAATCAACACCATGCAATTTTAGCAAATCAAGGAATTCGCCAAGCGGCACACCGGCCATTTTAGCACCCAATCCTAAGCTAACGCGCTTTTCCTTGTAAAGCTCAACCGCTTTGACTTTTTGCCCTTTTTCAACAAGCTCCCTTACCACCTCAGACCTTCTTTCATTTAAAACATCGCCAAAAAGGTCTAAAGTCACCGTGTTTAACCTTGATGATACAGTGTCCATTTTATTTCACCTCTGATTTGAAATGCTCATAAATTTTCTCCGAATATCTGCCCTCTTCCCTCAATTTCCTGAGTTTTTCTAAAGCTTCAAGTTTCGAGAGTTTTTGGCTTTCAAACAGGTTCACAACTACTGCCATTGCACAGATAAACGTGATTTTTTCAAGGCGGCACAGCTTTATCAGCTCACTATCATCAGTTAAGATGGCCTGATGCTTTGAATTGTCAAACAGCGCATAGGCGGCAGCCTCGCCAATATCCAGCCGAAAATTTGACATTGCTTTTTTAATCGACTCTGCCTTGGCCGCATTAACAAGAATTTTTTTCTCATCAAACATCTTGCGGATTAATCGAGCGTAGTAAGCTTCCTTTTCAAATAAAGCTTCCTCCCTGACTTGCACAGGGACTGCTACTACCTGTGCCGATTTCAGGAAGATTTCCAAGCAAGTGGCCTTTGCCAGCAGTACCAATGTTGACGTGTTCGAAACCAACATTTACGATTGTATACAAATGTAAGTATTTAAAGCTTTTGCACCGTTTAGGAAGCGACAAAAAGAAGTCATAGAAAAACTCGCTTGCCAATATTTGCCAGCCATAACAATTTTATAGCTGGCATTATTTCATCTTCACATCACCCATCCGTTTTATACGAATCGGGTGTAACGTTTGCTTAGATTTCATATCCAGAAGACCTTACAGCCCCACTCATTTACGGCCACCAGGTAGGTTAACACCAAGAGCGAACGAAACAGCACCTCCCAAAACCGATCCAAGGACAATGTTAAAGGCCAGCTTGACAAAAAAGGCCTCTGTAAAAAGGCTAACAAGGACGTAATGAGACGGAAACTCCCAAAGACTGTCAGTAAAAAGAACCATGTGAAAGGCAGTGAAAGAAGCATCAAAATTAAGCCACGAAAGAGCAGCAAGGCCGGCAACGGCCAGAATAATCCAGCCTGACAGCAGAAGGAAAATCTTTGCATACTTCCGAAACATTCCCAAATCACCCGACAGCATGAAAAGTGCGAAAAAAGCTGCAACAAAAGCTGAAATGGCAAGGTCAAAAGCCAAAGATACCCTGGAAATGAGCCGCCTGACTTCAGCAAGGTGTGAGATTTCCTCCTTCCTGAAAAAGGAAGCTCGCTGAAGAGTGGGAGAATCGCCCTTCACATACTCCAAGACAGCCTTGCTGACCTCTGCGGCTGTTGCAGAATCCAATTCCCCAGAACCCCTGTAAGATTCGGGAGTGGAGGTTGATGAAGCCAATGAAAGGATGTAGCCGTCATTCGAAATGAGAAAAACAACCACTCCCAAAAAAATCGAAAGGGAAAGAGCCAAAGCAGTAAAGCCCAAAACAGCATGATACAGAAGCTTTTGCCTTTCCATAAGCTAGGAATAACTGAGTCAGTATTAATACCTTCACAGCAAAGAATAAAAACAGCAACGGGAAAACGCTGCCCCATGACAGAAGACAAAGCACCTTACGCCCTGCTCAACGGCAAAGAATACTCGCTTTACCCCCTGGAAAAAGAAGGCTGGAAGCCAATAGGGGATTCAACTGGAAATGCCAACGCTGCGTTTGTTGACGGAGGGAACGCCTGCATAGTAAAGGCGCCAGCTGCCGAGCTGCACCGCGTAAGGACCGCAGTCGCAATAACGCGCGGCAAGCGCCTCGTGAAGGTTGAAAAGCAGGAAGGATTCGTGCTGGCAACGGCTGAAATTGCCGATGGCAGGGAAAGCTATACTGCCCGGATTCTCCCGGAGCCTGGAAAGGAAGCCAGCAGCACACTGCGATTCGGAGCTGGAGAGATTACCTCGCAAACCCCGCTCACAAAGGCGGCTGAAGCAACAAGAAAAACAATGGAAATTGCCGCTGCGCTACAAGCACTGAAGCACCTGAAAGGCGGCTTCCTGCTCCTTGACGGAACGCTTGAGGCGCTCACAGGCAAAGAAAAGGAATGCGTCACAAACCTTGCCCTGGCTGCCGCCGGGAATGGCGTTGTCCATGGAAGCGTTGCGAAAACCTGCTCCATCCTGGCAAGCAACGGCGATTCCCTGATAGGCGCTGCCGACAGCGTAAGCGGGGGTGAAGCTGGCTACATTCTAGTTGCAGAAAGAAGGCACCGAGAAGCGGTAGCGATAGCAAGGCTGAACAGGTCATCACAACACCTGTTCAGGATAGAGGCACCAACACATGAACACCTAAAAAAGCTGCTTCCCGAGCTTAAAGCGCAGTCAAACGACCTTGCATTCCCCGGATACCCATACGGCCTCATAATGGCGGACAGGTTTGCAAGGGTCAGCAACAACGAAGCAGACATCACAAGGGCGAAAATAAGGGCAACAGCCGACGCAGGAATGAAAAAGCTGCTAAAGCAGGAAAAAGCGCTGGATGCGCACGGCATCCTGGACGGGATGTAGGGGGAAAAAAGTGAGCTGTTAGGTTAGCGACGGTATCAAGAAAAAGCAAAGTTTAAATAAGACAAAAAGGGAGGCAAGGAGAAAAAAGAGGAGAAATTATCTTGGCAGAAGCTACCGACAAAAAGAACGCTCTTATTCTGTGGTTCAACGAGATAGCAATAGAAGACACCCCGCTTGTCGGGGGAAAAAACTCCTCGCTTGGGGAAATGTACCGGGAGCTGACAAGAAAAGGCATAAACATCCCAAACGGGTTTGCTGTAACCGCAACAGCATACCGGCAATTCATGAAGGAAGCCGGCATCGAAAAACAGGTGAGCAAAACGCTTGCCGGGCTGAATCCAAAAAATGTTGAGAAGGTTGCAGAAGCGGGCCATAGAATAAGGGAGCTCATCCTTGGGGCTGAATTCCCCCAGCAACTCAAACAGGAAATCCTTGAGGCTTACAAGACGCTGTGCAAGGAATACGGCGAGCACACGGATGTCGCAGTAAGAAGCTCGGCAACAGCTGAGGATCTTCCAGGCGCCTCATTTGCAGGGCAGCAAGAAAGTTACCTTAACATAAAAGGAGAGCACTCGCTCCTCGAAGCCTGCAAGAAATGCGCTGCATCCCTCTTCACTAACCGGGCCATAGTCTACAGGCATGAGAGAGGATTTGACCATTTCAAAGTGGCGCTGTCAATAGGTGTGCAGAAAATGGTCAGGTCAGACAAAGCCGGGTCAGGGGTCATATTCACAATTGACACAGAATCAGGGTTCAAGGACGCTGTCACAATAAGCGCAGGCTACGGGCTTGGGGAAAACATAGTGAAGGGACGGATAAACCCAGACGAATATGTCGTGTTCAAGCCAACGCTGATGAAAGGCTTCAACGCAATAATCTCAAAAAAGCTCGGGGACAAGAAGATAAGAATGGTTTATTCACATGAGGGGACTGCAACAACAAGGAACGTCATCGTCCCATATGAGGAGAGGAAAAGCCACGTCCTTGATGAAAAAGAGATACTCACGCTTGCAAGATGGGCATGCATAATTGAAAGCCACTACTCCCAGAAAAACCGCAAACCCACTCCAATGGACATTGAATGGGCGAAAGACGGCGTAATGAACAAGCTGTTCATAGTACAGGCAAGGCCGGAAACAGTTCAGGCGGGAAAGGACGTGACAATGATAGAAAGGTATGTCCTGAAAGGAAAAGGTAAAAAAATAGCAACCGGGAGAAGCGTTGGCAACAGGATAGGGCAGGGCAAAGCCCACATAATTCGAGACATCAGGCACATAAAAGATTTCCAGAAAGGCGAGGTTCTTGTAACAGAAATGACAGACCCGGACTGGGTGCCCATTATGAAAATGGCGGCAGCAATAGTTACAAACAGGGGAGGGTCTGCATGTCATGCGGCCATAGTGAGCAGGGAACTGGGAATACCATGCGTAGTCGGAACGAACAACGCAACCGAAAGGATAGCAGAAGACCAGAAAATAACGGTAAGCTGCGCGGAGGGAGAGGATGGAAACGTCTATGACGGGCTGCTCAAATATGACACGGAGCACATAGACCTCAAACAGATTCCAGAAACAAAGACAAAAATACTGGTGAACATAGGAAGCCCGGATGAGGCGTTCACGCACAGCTTCCTGCCGGTTGACGGTGTTGGGCTGGCAAGGGAAGAGTTCATAATAAACAATTACATCGCGATACATCCACTCGCGCTTGTCGAATATGACGCCCTCAAGGATTTTGTTGCCAAAAAAGCGATAGACGGGCTCACTTACGGCTACAAGGACAAGAAGAAATACTTTATTGACAGGCTTGCCGAAGGCATTGCAACAATCGCAGCAGCATTCTACCCCAGAGACGTAATAGTAAGGATGAGCGATTTCAAGAGCAATGAATACGCAAACCTGATAGGAGGGCACGCATTCGAGCCAAAGGAAGATAACCCGATGATAGGCTGGAGGGGCGCGGCGAGGTACTACAGCGAAAGTTACAGGAAAGCATTCGAGCTTGAGTGCAAGGCATTCCTCAAGGCACGGGAAGAAATGGGGCTGACGAACATCAAAGCAATGATACCCATGTGCAGAACGCCAGAAGAAGGCAAGGAAGTGCTTGCGGCAATGAGCGATTACGGGCTAAAGCAACACAGGAACGGGCTTGAAGTCTATGTGATGTGCGAAGTGCCCTCCAACGTAATCCTGGCAGAGCAGTTTGCGGACATCTTTGACGGGTTCAGCATAGGAAGCAACGATCTTACGCAATTCACGCTGGCCGTTGACAGGGATTCAGAGCTGATAAGCCACATATTCAACGAAAGGAACGATGCAGTAAAATGGATGGTCAGGCACGTAATTGGGGTTGCAAAGAAAAAGAAGAAGAAAATTGGAATTTGCGGCGAAGCGCCCTCAAACTTCCCCGAATTCGCAGAATTCCTTGTGGAATGCGGGATAGACTCCATTTCACTCAACCCGGATGCGGTTGTAAAGACGCGGATGGTAGTGGCGAAGAAGGAGAAAAAAACAGCTTAGTATTCCCCAAGCTTCTTCTGGTCCCTGTTGAAGCGCTCAAGGAACTTCGGAGGGGAGATGCTGCGGTACTCAAGGCCAAAATCCTTCAGCATCTGCAACGCATTGGCGGAGATTTCCGGGGCTGCGACAATGCCGCGGACATTGTCAACACCCTTAAGCTGCTTAATCTTCGTCATGTATCGCTGGAGCTGCTCAACCGCCTTGAAATCAGCTGAATAGCGCTTGCATTCAACAATTACGAGATTATTCCTCTTGTCGTAGCCGAAAACGTCAATAAAGCCGTATTTCGTGTGCTCCTCCCTGCTCAAAGGCCTGAAGCCAGGCTCAATAAGTTCGGGCTGGCGGTAAATCATGTCAGACATGTCACGCTCGGAACCAACAAGCCTGATTTTCTCACTATCTTCCATCTGGAGCTGCTGGAAAGAATGAACTTTTGAAATGATGATGTCCATGTACTCCTTAACAGGTATATTGCGGCAGTGAAGGACAAGCCTGCCATCCTCAAGCACAAGACTAAAACCAGTGCCTTCCTTCATGTAATTGATTGGATTGCTGCCAACATGCTGATGAACAAGAAGGGTCTTGTCGGACTTGATTATTATAAGCCGGTCGCCATCGCTTAAGAAACTCTCTGCCCTCCCGCTGTAATGGATGCTGCACTTGCAGGCAAGGATTATGACACAATTTTTTCCCAACGCATCATTAAAATTGGCAATGTCAAATTCCATGGCTGCAGCATGAGATATCCGTATTAAAAATTTAATTGGAAAAAAGAAGAAAAAAGAAAAGGCGCTTACGCCTTTCCGAGAATCCTGAATACCTTTGTGCTGCACTTCGGGCAGGAACCCTTCATGGCCTTCATGCCATTCTTCATGGTGACTTCCTTGCCGTCCTTAATCTGCACAGGCTTCTTGCACTTCATGCACCTTCCTTCGACCATCCGCTTCACCTCACAATTCAAACCGTTAAAGACTTTTCTCGACTGATATGGTAGCTGCTGCTTCATCTTACTATTTAAAGCTTTGCCCGAAAATGGTAAAAATTGCACAAGTCCAATAAAAAATCCCAACCGCAGCAGAGCTGCGGGGTATTTGTTTATGAGTGTCGGGATTTTTTAAGCCTCAAACGGGAT
>Ga0209541_10016503_pt1 | contig 10912 bp, 4 predicted proteins | sample RifCSPlowO2_01_FD_184027 | JGI IMG/M metagenome (GOLD analysis project Ga0209541, IMG submission 184027) | Groundwater microbial communities from Rifle, Colorado - Rifle CSP2_plank lowO2_0.1 (SPAdes) (version 2) | ecosystem: Environmental > Aquatic > Deep subsurface > Groundwater | place: Rifle... | reverse complement strand
GCAAGTTTTCGCAACCTTAAACTTTCGCGATGCAGAAATCCGCTTGTGGTCCAGTTTTGGCGCGACATCGCGACAAAGACTTCCGGCGAGGCGGGGTTGGCGAACATGATTCCGTACATCACGAACAAATTTGATGTGTTTCTTCAGAACGATATCATGCGTCCGATCATCGCACAGGAAAAGTCATCATTCAATTTCCGCGAGCTCATGGATCAGAAGAAGATCCTCCTGGTCAATCTCTCAAAGGGGAGACTTGGCGATATCAACGCGAACTTGATCGGGCTTGTGTTAGTCGGAAAGATCTTGATGGCCGCGCTCTCGCGAGTCGATTCATACGGCACACAACTCCCGGATTTCTACCTTTACATTGACGAATTTCAGAATATTTCCACTAACTCGATCTCTTCTATTCTCTCCGAGGCGCGTAAGTACGGACTCTCTTTGAATGTTGCTCACCAGTTCATTGCACAGCTTGACGAAGATATTAAAAAATCTGTGTTCGGCAACGTGGGCTCGATGGCGGTGTTTCGCGTCGGAGCTGAGGATGCGGAATTTCTCGAGTCGCAGTTCACGCCTATCTTCAAGGCGTCCGACATCATGAAGATCGAAAATTATCATGCATACTTAAAGATGCTCATTAACGGAAAGCCGGTTTCGCCTTTCAATATCAAAGTGCCGCCGCCCCCGAAAGGTCGTCCGGAGATCGTCGAACAACTGAAGAATCTTTCCTATCTAAAGTTTGGCCGTGATCGAAAACTTGTTGACGATGCGATCATGCGCAAGTACCTTTCAATGGGTCCTTCCACCCCAAAGCCCATAACAACCCCGCCGATAGGGGGAAGTGTGCCGCCACCTCAATACACAGCACCTGCTCCATCTGTTGCGCCACCACCGACGTCACTCCCTGTGGTTGTCACCCCTCAAACTCCTTTAGCCCCCCCTGCGCCAATTCCCGCGATTGAGCCTTCAATGGTGCAAGGTTTTCGCGCTGTTCCGCCACCACCGATCCAGTCTTCCGTGGAGCCACGCCCACTTCAAACGCACCCGGTTGATCTTCCTCCCATCGAGCGGCAGACTGTCTCCCAAGACTCCCCGATGGCACCTCTACCTGTCACCGAGCAACCAGAGAAAAGAGAGTCTCTCGACCGCCCCGCAAGTACCCCCATGCCCACCGTTTTAGCTGAAGTACCTGCACCGTCTTCGCAACAGTTACGTCAGGTTGTGCCACCACCTCAAAGTGAGCCCCTCTTGCGTATACCTTCCCACCCGCCACCTGCCGCTGCCAATGGAGAGCCAATGACGCCTGTTGTACCGGTGACATCTGATCAAAAAAAACCACAGAGTCAAGACCCTTATCGGGAGTCTATTTAAATTTTCCAGCCGCCTGCTTCGCACAGGTGTTTTCTTTCGTTCTTTCGGCGTACAATAAGGCACAGGAAGAAGCCGGCGGTGATTTGACTTTTTACTATTTTTTGATATAATTTTAGCATGACAAGTGAAGCGCCAGGCGACAAAGAATCTCTAGAATTACATAAGAAGCAACTGGGAGAGTGGGGTTTGGAAATTACCACCGACCCTCGTGCAACACCCGAAGCTGGTTTTAGCCCCGATGACAACAAAAAAATTCAAGAAATCGTAGACGGTGCGGTAAGGGCGGGCGCTGAAGCAACAGTAGAGTGGTCGCGGTCGATGTTTACTCAGGCGGTGAACAGACGCGCAAACCTTGCTGGTCCTCGCGTGGCGGCCTTAGTCAAAAAACTTTTGGAAGGTGATGCGACTTCATTGTCCACCGAATCGGCAGAAGAACCGCCACCGGCCACTCTCGAGAGTGAAGAATTGTCGACGGATGAAACAAGTTTCAAACAAGAATTCTTAAAATATTCTCTCGATCCGAAAGGAGAACTCACACAAGGGGAAGTCGTGATTCTTGAGGCTACGGAAGGCGATGAGCGTTGGACGTTTTTTGGTGCTGATGGAGAGACAGCTGTGTTCGGAAAAATTGAAAATGACAAGCTCGTGATCCATCGACAGCCCCTTCAGGACTTTTATCAAGAAAGCGGTGAGACGGAGGAAACAGAACCGGCAACTGAACACCAATCGGCACAAGCCGCACCTCCTGAAGCAATCGCATCGGTTGCAGTCGATGTGGCATCTGCTGACGATGGTGAAGCAGGGGGTTTGTCTCTCGAGGCACAAGCAGAAAAGGAGTCGGTGGAAAAACTCAACGCGCTCAAGGCGAAGATTGATGAGCAACATGAGATTATTCGCGCTACTCGCGATGAGAAAAAAGATGACGATGCGTCAAAGAAAAAAGTTGCTGCTGCGCGACGAATGTTGGACCAACTTCATCAACAGGCGAAAGATCTCGCGATCGGACTCGTGGACGGCGCTGAACTTTTTGATCTCATAAAGCCCGCCGATGATGTGACGGTCAAGTCATACGAAAGCAAAATTCCTCGAAAGACCCCCCGAGAGGATCGTAGAAAGATGGAGAAAGAGTTAACAGAAAAAGGGGAACTAACGATAAGTGATGTTGATGCATTTCATGAAGCAGGGCGCAGAAAGAATGACTTTGCCGGAGCACTGGGTGCCAAAGGAGTGACAAAGGACATCGCGTACGACCTCTATCGTGAATTCGTTGGTCGTGCCAAAGAGGTTGAGTGGCTAGAAGGCGAGCTCAAGGAGGGGAGGAACGACGTACTTACAGGACCCCGTGCCCGAAAAATACTTGAGTGGCACGGTATTTCGGCCCGTCAGCCGGAGTCGGTGCTTGTTGAATTGTCTCCTTGGATCGAGAACTACAACACTATTCCGCCGAAAGCAGAACGACCAAAAAGGGAACCTGCCGGAGGAGCAGAAACAAAGAAGCGTCCCGTTGAGAAAATTTTTGAGAGTATCGCGGCAGGACAGGAAATTGAAGATAGGACGCTTCGGAGTTTTTTGAATGATGAGCGAACGACCGCTGAAGAACGAGATCAATTACAAGCTGAACTTGCGCGACGTGAAGAAGTGAAGGGGCACAGAGAAAACGTTACAAAAGAAGAAAAGTCGAAAAAAACTTCCCCGCTACTTCACCGCGTGATTGAAGCCATCCTGGGAACCAAAGGCGAGACAGTGCCCCTCGAACTCCTCGCCAAATTTTCCAATGAGCCTATGGTGGCCTCGTATCTTGCCGGACACCCTGAAGCGCTTGCCGCCGTAGAAGCACTGAAGATCAATGACGCCCCCAATGAAGGAAAAGGAGAGATTGCTGCCCCATGGCCTTGGCCGACTGGTGGTGCGAAGGCCGATGTGGTGAGCAATGTTGAAGGGGCGACGCCCGCGTCTTCTGCGGAAAAGGAAAGACAGGAAGCATTAGAAGGGCATTATGAAAGGGCAAGATTGCGTGCCTTGGAAGAGGGCAAGGCTCGTTATGGAAAAATTAAAGATCAAGGACTTTCGCCGGAAGACGCAGGCTTGATCATGCGAATGCTCGAGGATCGTGGGGTTATTAATGCCGAAGGAAATATCTTGCATACCCCCCCTCCTTCTTCGACAGAAGCGGAAGCAGTGATTAAAGCAAAGAGACGGGAGCAACTCGCCGAATATCAAACTCGTTGGAACGAGAAAACAGAGTCAGTACAGAAAGAGGTCATTCGATTATGCAAGAATTCTTTTCAGCCCAATGGACTTTATCTCACACGGCGCACTGATCAAACGATAGAGCCGTGGACTCTTGTCGCCATTGGGGAGGATGGGACAGCGCGCATGGCCCGTGAGGCACTTCCTGAGGAAACTCCGACGGCAGATCTTGGTGAGGGCGGGAGGTGGATGGCAAAAGACATTCTGCTTGAGGAACTGACCGAGCTTAATCCTGGAATTTTTCTATCCGATTCTTCCGCCGACACCGAGAAGGCTCATGCCGAAGCTGGCACAACCGCAGCACGAGAATTGACCCCAGGCGGAAAGAAGATCCTCGCGAGCGTTGATGCGGGCGGCATCCCGCTTTACATAAACGAACGGTTCAAAAGTATTCTTGAGGCGAACGGTATCCCGTATCGCACCGACGCGATGACCCACATGACGCCGGACGAAGCAGTCGAAGCCTTGCGCAAGATCGACCGAGATTGGAATGATAGCATCCCCACACTCACTGATGTTGTGGAAGATGGCGGCACGAATGTCGCCGAAGGTGCGCCAAAAGATTCCTCAGAAACACTCGAATCACTCACAAAGAAGGCGGAGATCGTTGAGAAGGGTGTATTCGTTTCGTCGGACCATGATCGTGGGGGGATTGTGAAGACGCAAGACGACTGGAATTTGGTGACCGAATTCGGCATGCAATTGTTTCGTGAAGCATTGATAGCAGCCAACCCGCAGAAGTTCGATGAAGTGAGATTTCATGCACGGGACGCGGAGTATCTGAAGAACTGCGCGTTGTGGCTTCACCATCAGTACGAAACCGTGGTCGTACCGGCACTTGAAAAAATGAAGGCAGAGAGGGCGCCAATAGTTCCCCCGGGGGACATCCTTGGTCTGGACAGAGAGGATCTTTTTGATGATGCTGCACCCACTTCGACTCACGAAGCAAAAGATACCACTCCGATCAATCATGGCGTTCTCAAGCAGTTTGAAAAGAAATTTGGCATCAAAGAAGACGACCTTCAGGGAATTGAGCTCTTTGAGCGGCTCTCGGTAGGACAGCAATTGCTTGTACTCAAAAACCTTGAGCAGATCGTACTTACGGATATTAAGAAGGAAGCCCAAGCGCAGCAGAAAGATGAGTGGGGGAAAACACCTTGGTATAAAAAGGCGTGGAAACAACTTTATTCCGCAGGAATGAACCCGGAGCATCGTATTGCCGAACTCGAAAAAGAAATGTTGGCAAAACATCGTGGTGGAGCGGACGAGGACCCTGCGCACGTGGCAGTCCTTGCGGACAATCTTGCTAACCTTGAACAACTTGCGAAGGTTGCGGCTGAAGGACCCGAAGTGAATATAGGCGCGAACGGTGAGCTTGAGATGGTCTATGTTTCGGGCAGGGACCTTTTTGAGTCCAATGAAGACCCTGCAATCACCGCCGAACAGAAGAAACTATTCGAGGAGTTTAATATGGTCGCGAGCGAGTTTGCGAAGTTTCCTTGTGAGTGGGGGTATGAAACAGAACAGGCCGGAATGATTGAACGCTGGAGCAGAGATCGCCGCCGTTACGAAGCAACAAAAGCGCGTTATGTCGAAGTGCGGGCGAGCATGTTGCAACTTCACGGCGACCGGTTTTTCGAGGGGTACACTTTAGACCCAGAAAAAGATGCGATGCACGCGATGAACGCCATAGATGAGCGTATAGAGTTAAACCAGCTTTTCAGTAACCATCCGGATGCTGAAGCGGCGCTTGCACAGGTTGAAGACCAAAGTGCAAAATGGTTTGCCACAAAGGAATTTTGGAAGTCAAAGGGGATGTTCATTGCCGGCGGTGTACTGGCGCGCTTTGGGGCAATCGCGATCTCGGGCGGCATCATATTTCCTGTGATTGGAGTTATTGGTGCTGGCGTTGGCGGACTTATCGGCACCGCTGAAGGAAAGAAGCTGATGAAAGCAAAGCGTGCGGATGGCCGAATGAGCGAGGAAGATATGCGCGAGGAGATCGAATATGGAGTCCCGACGTTTGCGGAGCGAATTAAAGAAGCAGAGGAGGAGCTTAAAATGCCCAAGATTACTTCTGATCAGGAGTTCGCACTACAGGAAGAGTTAACGGAACTAAGAACCCGACTTACAACTGAGGGAGAGATTCCTAAAGAAAGACAGAAACAAAAAAGACAGATCAAAGAATTTACTGACGCCACTTTCTTTGTTGACCGCATTGATCGTTTAACGGAAAAACTTTTTTACACCGACGGCCTGGATGAAAGAGCTGCTCTCGAAGAAAAGATTGCACAGACAACCACTCTTATGAGTGAGCGGTTCAAGCGCGGAATGATCAACTTCGGCGGTTCGTCGCTTGAGGCGGGAGATGAACGCAAGGGTGGCGACATTGCTAACCGTCTTTCATTCATTCAGGCACTTGCGCGCGGGCATATGTATTCGTCGGTCGATCAGGGTGCTCTTGAAGCAGAGATCGAGCGAATTACCGGACTGCGTCAATCAACAATTGAAGATAAACGCAAACAAGATATTCGTAAGGCGGCGGCGAAATCGGCGATTATTCGCGGTGCGTTTGCGCTTACCGGTGCCGGAATTGCTCAAAGCATACATGAAATCGTCCCGCCGTTCTCGCAGGGAGAGGCAGAGATGGTTGCGAATGCGATACGCAATCGTCCGCAAGGCACAGTCAACATTCCCCAATCAATCTTTAAGACACAATCTGAGGCAGAGGCAAATGCCCTTGCGGACTATATGAGAGACTGGAACCCATTCACGCGTGCGAGGACTCTGGAAGTCATGGGACTCTCCAAGGAACAAGCGGATGCAAAGATCGCAGAGGCTCTCGCAAGAGGACATGGGCTATCCGGGGCTGTTGGTAGTGGGGCGAAACCTCCGGCGCCTACTGGAGAGCGGTCTCAGGGGGTGCCGTCATATGCGGATGCTCCCCCGGATTCTGCAAATCCCGAAGCATTCAATGCTACGAATTTTGATAAAAATATTCCTAGCGTAGTTGGCCGCGTGCCTTCTACTGAAGAATTGGCCGTACTTCGGTCAACTGGTGGAGTTGACAATGTCGCGCAAGCGAACATGGCTCAACATAACGCTCTCATTGAAGCGGTCAGTAAGTCAAAGACGCCGCTTTCCCACGAAGAGATCGAGGCAATCCTTGCGCGAACACCAAGGATACCCCTTCCGGTGGAAGTTCAGGGAATTGGGCCAAACGAAGAGGTGATTCCTTGGAACAGGGTAGAGGGAGGAGCGGCAAGGGCCGAAGAGATGGCACGTCTTGGTGCAGAGGCCAATAAAGAGCTCGGTAGTTTGGCGGGTAGTGGCGGTACTTCCGCTGGCGCGGTTGTTGCTGCCGGACGTGAATTAGTACAGGAACCCCCGGGGTCAGAGCTGCTTCCTTACAAAGTCTTATCGGGAGACAACTTCACGCAGATTCTTAAAACAAATATTTCCGAGCTCAAGAATCTTTCTCCCCGTGGCCAGGAAAATGCGATTCAGAATCTTTTAAAATCGCTTTCTCCCGAAGAAAAGACGGCGATTGGTCTTGGTGACGACCCCGATAAGCTCGCGGTTGACCAGACACTTGATCTCAATAAGGTGGTGCAGCTCCTCCATGAGAAAAAGATCGGCGGTGAGGATCTCATTGAGCGTGCAGCACATTTGAGCGGTGCAGTTGAACAGGCTTCTGACTTCTCGCACACGACGGGGACGATTGGGGCAGAGTACTCTCCTGCAGAGACTGATCGTGTTCGAGAGTTCATACAAGCCGCACGAGGATCAACAAATATTCCCGAGGAGCTTGCGCGCACACAAGCCGTGGTAAATGCCAACGCATATGCGGAGTACATGAATGATACGGACGCCACCCACCGTGTACAGTTGCTCGAGACGGTCGGTATGACGCAACAACAGATGGAGGAAAACATCGCTCGGGTACTCGTTTCCGCGTCATCAACCGCTGCCTTCGTCGGCGCAACAGTTGCGGCTCGCGAACTTTCTTCGAAGGAGGCACAGATTCCCTGGGAAAATCTTGATCCGGCAGGAAAGATCACACGTGCGGAGGTTCTCTCCGATCAATACATTGCCGAAGGGGTCAACAAACTTTTCATAAAAGGTCCTTTTGAGGAGTGGCCGAAGGAGTGGCTTCTCTCCCGTGGTCGTAACGCGCTTGAGCTTTTGAGTCAAACCAAAGACACTGATCCGCGCGTGCTTCTCCCCGGCATCAAGGAGATTCCCGTCGGCCATGAATGGTTCGTGGTGGAAAAGTTACAGAACTATATGAAGGAAGAGGGCATCACCCGAGAAAAAGGTTTTATTCCCAACGAGAAAGAAACGGTGCAAGATTTCCTGAAACGCGCATTCGAAGAGAAGGTCATGCGTGACGGCCCACTCGCTAAGCATTCTGTGCAAACGGCCGTCGGAGGCGTAATGGCCTAATAGTTCCTTCAGCAAGTTCGTGGGGTGTTTGCCCGCCTCTATTTTTCTGCTAAGATGGTGCGAATTAGGAGCTAACCTTTGGTGTTATGAATAAAGAACATCCGAAATATGAGCGCACCTTTGTGATCCTTAAACCTGATGCTGTCCAACGCTCTCTCGTGGGTGAAGTTGTCCGGCGTCTTGAGCGGACCGGATTGAAGTTTGTCGGTGTAAAAATGATCGTTGCCACACGCGAGGAAGCGAAAGCACATTATGGCAAGGATGACGTATGGTGTACAAAAGTTGGTGCACGAATCATTGAGAATATGGAGAAAGCAGGGGAGAAGCCGTCAAAGCCGGCGCTTTTCTATGGGCAGGAGATTCTGGATGGCCTTCTTGATTTTCTTACTTGCTCGCCGATCGTGGTGATGGCGCTCGAAGGGAACAAGGCGGTCGGCGTAGTGAAAAAATTGGTCGGCGGTACGGAACCTCTCACCTCCGATGTCGGCACTATTCGCGGAGATCTGACGAGCGACTCCTATGAGGTCGCGGGAATTGACGGACGGGCGGTGCGCAACTTAGTGCATTGTTCCGACTCCATAGAAGAAGCGACCCGAGAGATTGCGATCTGGTTCAAGCCGGGGGAATTGGTGAACTACAAGCATCTTGCCGAACGCATGCTGTACGATGTGAATCTTGATGGCATTCTCGAATAGGGCTTACTGTGGAAAACCCCAGGAAAACTAGAAAATATGGCTTATTTTTCTGTCTGGAACTCTGTGGAGAACGGGTGTATAATGAGTGTGTATTCGGAAAAACCCTAAGTTTTTGACAGGGCTGACCGAATCACCGATACCCTTGGGTTCCCGGTTGAGGTTGCCCACCTGGAATACATTAGGTTCCATCCGAATACAAATAAAGATACCCGCCGCAAGCGGGTGTTTTTATGCGTGATTTTTTGCTACGATGGACAAACTTATGTCTCACCGCTTTCCCGCATGGATCCTTGCCGCACTCGTCCTCATTCTTTTTGTCGTTCAAGCGGTCGCGGCGTATCGACACCTTTACTTCTTTATTTGGTGGTTGGATATCCCGATGCATTTGTTCGGTGGTGCTTGGGTCGCCCTCTTCTGCCTTTCTTCTTATTATGCTTCTTCGCGTATCGTTGAGAAAGAGCACTCGGAAATATTTGTCATTGTCTTTGCGGTTGCGCTCACTTTTTCCGTCGGACTCCTGTGGGAAGTTTATGAGTTCGGAGTTGACCACGCGGTTGGAGACTCGAGTCTTAGTCTTGCAGATACCTTGAAAGACCTCGTCGACGATCTTGCCGGCGCCTTTTTGGCTGCATGGGTATTCATTCACTTCGGGTATAATAGAAAACAATGAACCATAAAGCGACAGTAGGATTTTTCGGCGGAGTCGACGCGGTGACCGGATCGAATTTTCTATTTGAAGCGGGGGGCAAGCGTATTCTGATCGACTGCGGACTTTTTCAGGGAGAAAAATTCGCCGACGATCGTAATCGTGAAAAGTTTGCATTCGACCCGGCATCAATCGACGTACTGTTGGTGACCCACGCACACATTGACCACATCGGCCGCATCCCGAAGTTGGTGAAAGACGGATTTCACGGGAAGATCTATTCAACCCCGCCGACGCACGACCTTGCGGAGATTATGCTTATGGACACCGTCCGGATATTGCAGCATGAAGCAACGGCAAATGGTTATGCTCCGATCTACGAAGAGCGAGAAGTGCGAGACGCACTTCATTTATGGGGCGCCAAAGAGTACCACGAACCATTTCAACTTGCGTCAAATTTGACATGTGAATTTCGGGACGCGGGTCACATGCTGGGTTCCGCGATGATGTTTCTCAACTTGAACGGTGTCACCATGGTGATGACGGGTGACTTGGGGAATTCTCCGACGCCGCTCCTTCACGATACTGAGCCTATAACGGGAGCCACTTATCTCCTGATGGAGTCGGTCTACGGAAATAGGAATCATGAGGGCACCGATGAGCGCAAGGAGACACTGCGCAAACTGATCGAAGACACGGCGAAGGACGGGAGTACGCTCATTGTTCCCGTGTTTACGGTCGAACGAATACAGGAGCTTCTTTTCGAAATGAATGACATGATCGAGCGGCATCACTTGCACCCCCTCCCCATTTTTGTTGATTCACCTCTTGCGATCAAGGCAACCGAGATCTATCGCAAACATACAAGGTATTTCAACGCAAAGGCGCAAGGATTCATCGCGCATGGTGACGACGTGTTCCGCTTTCCCCGGCTTTCTTTCACGGAGTCCAAACAGGACTCGCAGGGTATTTGGGAGACAAAAGGCCCCAAGGTGATCATGGGTGGCGCGGGGATGTTGAATGGTGGGCGCATTGTTCACCACGTAAAGCACTATGCGAATGATCCGAAGGCGACCATCCTCTTCGTGGGGTACCAGGCGGCGGGAACGGCAGGTCGACGGCTGATCGAGGGCGAACGCAATGTCAGGCTTTTTGGCGAAGAGATCCATGTTTCTGCGAAGATCGAAGTGCTGAACGGTTATTCCGGACACAAAGACATGGACCACCTGCTTGAATTTGTGGAAACCGGCGCCGACACCTTAAAGAAAGTGTTTGTCGCGATCGGTGAGCCGAAGGGGGCAATGTTTCTCGCTCAACGTATCCGTGATTATCTCGGACTTGATGCGGTGGTACCGCAGGCGGGAACGACCGTAGAACTTGAATTTTGAGATATGGAAAAAGCGACATCTTCTGTGAGGATCTCCCCCGAATGGGAGCTGTTACTGAGAGAAGAATTCGCAAAATCATATTTTGGGGAATTGCGCGAGAAAGTACGCAAGGCGTA
>Ga0209541_10016501_pt1 | contig 10913 bp, 11 predicted proteins | sample RifCSPlowO2_01_FD_184027 | JGI IMG/M metagenome (GOLD analysis project Ga0209541, IMG submission 184027) | Groundwater microbial communities from Rifle, Colorado - Rifle CSP2_plank lowO2_0.1 (SPAdes) (version 2) | ecosystem: Environmental > Aquatic > Deep subsurface > Groundwater | place... | reverse complement strand
ATTTTTTTCAAAATTGAAAAAATAAAAAAAGAAAGGGCACCAGTAGCTATAGGGGGTTAAGAGAAGCCAAGTAAGGTGCCCTTGGAAATATTATAGTATATCTATTCCCAATTCCTCGCTAAACTGCACTTTTCTGGCACGCTCACTAGATGCTCTATCAACTCTGCCTAGTATGTATGGTGAAGTAACACCAGCAATGATAGTCATAACTCTAAGTTTTCCCTTCATATCCTCATTAATCCTTGCGCCCCAGATTACATTTGCATCTCTATCAAGGCTCTCAGTGACTATCTCTCCAATCTTGTTGACGTCATCCAAAGTCAAATCAGCGCCGCCCTCGACATGTATCAATGCGCCAGTAGCTCCTTTATAGCTTATATCTAATAAAGGATTTGTTAACGCCCTTCTAGTAGCCTCTTCAACCTTATGATCCGTGTTTGATTCTCCGACGCCAATGCTGCAAACCCCGCAATCACTCATAATCGCTCGGACATCTGCATAATCCAGGTTAACTAAGCTTGGAACAGCAATAGTCTCGACTATCCCTCTAATCATCGTGCTTATCAGCTCATTCGCCACTGCAAAAGCCTGTTGAATAGGTAGGTTGCCCGCGATTGAAACTAATCTATTATTATCTATAACAATCACCGAATCACTTACCTGTCTTAACTCCTGCAATCCAAATTCAGCCTTGTCAATCCTCGCCCTTTCAAGAGAAAATGGCATCGTAACAGTTCCGATAACAATCGCGCCGCTCTCCTTTGCTATCTTAGCCACCACAGGCGCAGCACCAGTTCCAGTACCTCCTCCCTCGCCAGCACAAACAAACACCATGTCAGCATCTCTCAAAGCCTCTTTTACCTCTTGCATACTCTCTCTTGCAGCCTCCAGCCCTTTTTGAGGGAAGCCGCCAGCACCAAGTCCTCTAGTCACATCTCTCCCAATCAAGATCTTCCTATCAGCATTATGCACATCCAGATGTTGCTTATCAGTATTAATAGCAATAATCTCAGCGCCCTGTACTCCTTTTTTATAGAGCCAGTTTACCATATTGCCACCTGCACCGCCCACTCCAATAACCTTTATGTTGGCCTGGCCAACCGTCACCTCAGAATACTTTTGCTTCGAGGCCTCGCTTATAGCGTTCTGCACAATAAACTCCATTTTTATTCCCCCGTCCTTTTTTTGTTTTTGATAGTTATTCCCGAAAGCAGAAAGCTTTATATATAACCTAGCCTTCTCACTCTCTAAGTTTTTATAGAAAACGCCAATACAAACCAAACTATAAAGACGCCAGATACAGGTTGTCTCGCCAAAGACAATCGAAATCGCCAATTTGAGTTCGCCAAAACTCAAAATAATTTTTTTATTTCTACTCTTTACTATAAGACTTATTTAAATATACTGTGTTTTTATAATATATATTTTAGAGAACATTATTTTATAAAATATATCTTATAATAAATTAATAATATTTTTATACAACAAGCAATTCTAAAAGAGCATGAAAACAATTTCTCTCCTGCACCTCGGCGGGACGATTGCTAGCAAAGTTTCAAAGAAAGGAGGAGTCTCAGCTCAATACACCCCCAAAGACATCCTAGACTTATACCCAGAAATCAAAAACATGGCTAAGTTAAACTCACGTTTAATAGCTAATATGATGTCAGAAAACATGAACTTCCAGCATTATAATAAGATAGCAAAAGAAGTTGAAAAAGAAGTCAAGAAGGGTGTAGACGGAATTATAATAACCCATGGCACAGACACTCTTCATTACACCTCAGCAGCATTATCTTTTATTCTTGAAAATCTCCCAATCCCCGTTCTCTTAGTTGGAGCGCAAAGATCTTCAGACAGAGGCAGCAGCGATGCAGCCCTAAACTTAGTCTCAGCAATAAATTTCATAAACAAAACAGATTTTGCAGAAGTCGCAATCTGCATGCATTCATCAATGGAAGACACAAGCTGCTCAATCCTACCAGCACTAAAAACAAAAAAGCTCTCAACATCCAGAAGAGACGCCTTCAAACCAATAAACTCAAAACCAATCGCTTTAGTCTATCATGATCAAGGCGTTGATTTATTAACAAAAAAATTCAACAGGATAAATAAAAAAGCAAAATTAAATCTTAGACTTTTCAATCCAAAATTAAAAGTCGGAATCCTAAAAACTCACCCAAACATGTCAGCAGAAGAAGTCAAAAATTATTCTAAATTCGACGGGTTGATTTTAGAAGGAACAGGACTCGGCCATGCGCCAATAGAGAAAACAGATTCATTCACATCAGAAAATCAGAAAATCCTTAACGAATTAAAAATACTCGCAAAAAAGATTCCAGTAGTGATGACATCACAATGCACATTCGGCAGAATCAACATGAATGTTTACACTCCAGGAAGAAAACTCCAAGAAATAGAAATTCTAGGAAACCTAAATGACATGACCACAGAAACCGCTTTCATAAAATTAGCCTGGTTGTTATCAAATTACAAAAAATCAGAAGTTAAAAATTTAATTTCTGAAAATCTGAGAGGAGAAATCTCTGACAGGACCTCAGTAGAATTCTTAGAAGATGATTTCAATACATGAGCTGCTAAACAAGATTAAATGGGATAAAAACCTAACCCCAGAAGAGTATAAGTTATATTATCTAGACAGGATCACAAACTCATTAAAGGAAATAAAGTTCGCTCAGATAAAAGAGTTCAGCGTATTTTCATTAATAGTAGAAAAGAATAATAATGATATAGACATACCCCTGCCCAGAATAAGGGAAATAAGAAAAGATGAAAAAATAATATGGAAACGCTAACTTCTTTTTTTAAAGCACGAGCGTAAGTTTTAAATATAACCTAAATAATGATTATTATAACCTCTATAATGGTTATTTAAAATGAATTTAATAAATTTCCTAAAATCGAACATCAACACAAGAAGAGTATTTGGAAAGAGAGAATTAAAAATAATAGAGAAACAACTCTGGGGGGTTAATTTAACACAATCGGAAAGGAATCGTTTATCTAGAGATATTAGGAAAAAATTAGACTTTATTAAGGAAGCCTCAAAATATGAAGAAGAATTTAATCTAAAGAAAAGCAGCGAAATAAAAAGGATAATAGAAAAAACAAAAGAAGAAATCTTAAATGACCAATTAAGGAATAGAATAGAAAAAATTCTTTTATTCGGTTCAGCAGTAAAAAATGAATTAACTTTTAGATCAGATATAGATTTTGCAATTATCTTTGATAAAATAACAAGAAAAGAAGCATTCAAATTTAGGGTGAGAATTCATGGTAGGTCTTCTGACAAAGTAGATATTCAGGTTTTTAACATACTTCCCAAAAAAATTAAAGATTCAATTAAAAAGGATAATAGGGTGATATATGAAAGAGGAAAATAGGGTAGAAGACAAAATTTTGGAAATAGAAAAGTACTTAGAAGAATTAATTCCAAATTTACCTACAGAATTAGAAGAGTATAAAAAAGACTTTAAGATAAAAGCAGTATGTGAAAGATATTTTGAAAAGATAGTTGAAGCAATGGTAGACTTGGCATTTATCATTATAAAAGATAAAAAATTAAAGATCCCCGAGGATGATAAACAGGCTTTTGATATCTTATCAAGTAATAAGATTATTTCTCAAGAACTATCAGAAAGATTGAAAGATGCAAAAGGAATGAGAAACGTTATAATTCATGAGTATGGAAGAATAGAAGATGATAAAATCTTCCACTCAGTTACAGAAGAACTAGAAAAAGACACAAGAGAATTTATAAATAATATAACTAACTTAATCAAAATGGAGAAAAAGAGTAAAAAATCTAAGAATGCTAAATTATAAAAACTTTGGATTCAAAGCTGGTCTTGAGATTCATCAGCAGCTAGATACTAATAAGCTATTCTGCAAATGTCCATCAATAACGAACAAGAAAGAAGCTCCTGATTTAACAATAAAAAGAAAACTTAGGGCTGTTGCAGGTTTATCTGGAGAAAAAGATACAGCAGCATTGCATGAACAAAGTAAAGGTTTGACTTTTCACTATGAATTCTATCATGATTGTAATTGCCTTGTTGAACTAGATGAATCACCCCCGGAAGAAATAAATAAAGAAGCCCTGGAAATAGCTCTGCAAATTTCTTTATTGTTGAAAGCAAAAATAATTCCAAAAATAAAAGTCATGAGAAAAATAGTTATCGACGGTAGCAATGTCTCGGGTTTTCAAAGAACTGCATTAATAGCAAAAAATGGAATGATAAAAACATCTAAAGGTATAGTTAAAATCCCGGCAATATTTTTAGAAGAAGAGGCAGCAAAGAAAATAAAAACACTTGGAAAAGAAATAAGTTATAGATTAGATAGGTTGGGAGTTCCTTTAGTTGAGGTTGGCACTTCTCCAGATATACAAGATCCTGAGCATGCAAAAGAAACAGCAGAAATAATCGGGATGATATTAAGGACAACAAAAGTTAAGCGTGGTATCGGCAGTATAAGGCAGGATATTAATCTATCAATTAAAAATTCTCCAAGAATGGAAATAAAAGGATTCCAAGATTTGAAATCAATACCAAAAATAATAGAATATGAAGTTTCAAGATTATTAAAAGACAAGCCAGAGAAGCCAGAAGTAAGAAAAGCAGAATCAAGTTTAACAACATCTTTCTTGCGACCACTTCCAGGACAGGCAAGAATGTATCCTGAAACAGACATCCCAGCAATAATAATAACTAAAAATTTGCTATCAAAAATAAAAATTCCAGAATTGGTAGAGGAAAAATCATTAAAATTAGAAAGGCAATTTTCACTGCATCCGGAATTAGCAAAAGGAATAATTGAAAATAAAATTAATTTACATCAGCTCGTTAAAAAGTATCCGAGAATTTCTCCAAAGTTTATAGCTCAAATAATTATTGAGGTGCCAAAAGAGCTCAAATCTCGCTTCAGTATCAATTACAATTTCAGCTCATCTGATTCCGAAAAAGTTTTAGATCTCACAAATAAGCACAATCTACAAAAAGAAGGGGTCATAGATATCATGATTAAAATCGTAAAGAAGCAAAAAATAAATCCGGCAGACTACAAACAAGTCTCATTCAATGAAATTGAAAATGTAATAAAAAATGTAATAAAAAAAGATCCAAAATTAACATCGAATGCAGTTATGGGATTAATAATGAAAAAATACTCTGGCAAAATAAATCCTAAAGAGGTGTTTGAATTTATTAAAAAATTGCAATGAATATACTCTTGAAAAAAATATTGGAAAAAAGAGGAATAATTTCTGCAATAATTATTTTCATCTTGATTGCAACCCTAAGCAGGACAGTAAATGAGTTAGGTGTTAATTATCTCGCCAGGCAGCAGGAAAGAGAAAATGGGATTATGGTGGGAGCAGAGCCTATCTTTATCCAAAGAAACAAAGAAGTTGGAGTTTTATTGATACATGGATTTATTTCGTCGCCAAAAGACTTCAGAGAGTTGGCAGAATTTCTAGCTGAAAAAAATATAACAGTTTATGTTCCTCTTCTTCCTGGCCATGGAACACATCCCAGGGATTTAAAGAATACAAGGTATGAAGAATGGACCAATTCGGTGCAGCAGGCTCTAAACTTGCTTGACACAGAAAAAAAATTCGTTCTTGGGTACTCAATGGGAGGAACATTGGCTCTGCATTTAGCAGCACAGAACAATCTTAACGGGGTAATATCGATAAACTCCGCAATTTTATTGGAGAGCCGCTATATTCCATTTATTCCTTTAGTAAGATTAGTAGAAACATACACAGCCAGAAGTGCAGAAGATATAGTGCAATTTATAGACGAAAAGAGGGTTGCTTATGATTCAACGCCATTAGACAGCATTATAGAATTACAAAAGTTGATTGGTATAATTCAATTGCCTAGTATTACAGAGCCCATATTAATTCTCCAGGCAGACAATGATGCAATAGTATCTCCAGAATCAGCTAATTATATTTATGAAAATGTAGGATCGGAGGATAAGGAATTAATTTTTCTTTCCAATTCAACACACAGCAGGATAAATAATCAGCAGGATGCATTCGATAAAGTATATGAATTTATCTCAATGCATTAAATTTAATTAAATTTATATTAGCATTACCGCATCAATATTCTTCTGACTCTTTCTCTCTCCTTCTTGCTTCTCGTTCAATCTTCCTTTTCTTACTATCTCTCCAACAATGTTTTCAGCATTTTCTTTTGCAATTGAAGCAAGTCCGATGCTCAATAAGAATCCTGTATTCAATGCTTTCTTCACTTTCAAAATACTTTCAGACCTTATAGAAGGCCTCATAAATCTAGCACCACTTTTTCTTTTTCTCATTTTAAACAACAATCCTCCTTTCTTTTATTGCAGATATAAATAAGTTGATAGTTAAAAAGATTGCTATCAGGAAGCCTGCAACAGCTAGCCATTTTCCGTTCCTAACATTCAATATAAGGGCGCTTGCAACAACCAGCGCGGCAATTATGACTCCTAGACTAACTCTATTGCTGCTTCTGTCTATCTCCATTTCCAGCTGCACTAAATCCTTTCTCTCAAAATGCACTCCAAGTTCTCCCTTCTTCAGCTTTAACAAAATTTCATTAATCTGCCTGGGAACTAGTTTGACATTCTCCCTAAAATTAGATATATCATCTACAAAAGATTTTAAGATGTAGCTTGGCCTTAATCTCTTGGCAGTTATAGTGTCGACGTATTCATGAAGTGAAGTGCTCAAATTAAAGTCTGGATTAAGCTGCTGTCCGACGCCCTCAATTGTAATAATAGCTTTAGAAAGCAGAATAAAATCAACAGGCAGGGAAATATTATGCCTTCGAGCAACAAAAACCAAATCATTGAATAGGTGTACAAAATCAATCTGGTCAATGTTTGCATCAGCATATTCTTCTACAATGGCTTCGAAGTCGCTGACTATGGTTTGATCTTTCTCCTCCATCATTCCAATGTTCAAGAAGCCATCAATAACGTCGTTAAAGTCCCTGCTCACAAGAGATACTAGCAGGTTAACTAATTTTTCCTTCATGTCCTCTGTCAGGTTGCCGCAGATTCCATAATCCAATATGGCAATCTTGTTTCCAGGCAACGCAAAAACATTTGCGGGATGTGGGTCGGCATGAAAGAATCCATCCTCAAAAACCTGTTTCAAAAAACAATCAGCCAGATTTTTGGAGATAATTTTCTCATCGCAATTCAAGTCCTTCAAGCCTTCTTTATCATCGATAGGGACACCGTCGATGTAGCCCATGACCAAAACTTTTTTAGTTGTAAAATCCCAGTAAACTTTAGGAACTTTAACTGTCTGGCTGCCTAAAAAATTCTTGTAAAATTTGTCAATGTTCCTGCCCTCTTTCAAGTAATCTAGTTCATTCAACGTATATCTTTTGAATTCGTCAATAATGCTTCTCAAGTTGTAATCTTTCAATTCTTCAACGTGATTTTGCATCAGTTCAGCAAGATGATAGAAAAGATCAATATCAGTATCCATTAATTCTTTTATCCCGGATCTTTGAATTTTTACAACGACCTTGACGCCATTCAGCAATCTTGCTTTATGCACCTGGCCTATGCTTGCGCTTGCAGTAGGATCTTCTTCAAAGCTGGAAAATATTTCATTTATCTTATGCTTCAATTCTCCCTCGACAATTTTCTTGGCTTCGACAAAAGAAAAGCCACTGACATTGTCCTGCAACTTGCCAAATTCATCGCAATATTCTTTAGAGATTAAATCAGGCCTCAAGCTTAAAAGCTGCCCCAGTTTAACAAAGGTTCCTCCCAGCTCATCCATGGCAATTCTAACTTTTTTGGGCAGGTCTTCAGGTTTCTTCTGCTCAACTCTCTGATGCCAGAATAAATAATTTCCAAGTTTTAATTGATAAATATAATACCCCAAACCAGATTTAAATAATGCAGAAACAATCTGCTTAAGCCTTTGGGCATCTCTAAAAGCATGTTTAACTCCAATCATAATAAAAGTTCCAGCACAAACAAATATAAATAACTTTTGAAACAAAACCTTTATATAAACTCCATTATAATATTCAAGCAGATGGTAAAACTAGATCTAGAGCATATTAACAAAGAAATGCAGTTGTTTGATAAGAGAAGGGATGATATGCTTCAAAAGTGTCATGAGGCAATAAGATTTTCTAAGCGTGTTATTTATGCTATTCATAGAGATGACAAAAATGTTGATGGTTTAGTAAAGCAGCTAAATGACAAGATAAAAAATTTAAGGACAAGGGGGGAATTGCAGTTCATTCAAACTTACAAGGTAGCAATGCAGGAATATGTAGAAGCAATAATACTCTACGAATTCATAAAGCACAACAAAGTGCCATCACAAAGAGAATTATATGTATCCGCCCCTGACTATCTTTCAGGTTTGTGCGACTTGACAGGAGAGCTGATGAGGAAAGCAAATTACTTTGCAATTAATGGAGAAGTAAAAGAAGCAATCAGAGTAAAAGAATTAGTTGATAAGATATATGAGCAGTTTTTGTTATTAGACATACGCGACAACGATCTAAGGAAGAAATTCGACAGTGTCAAATACAATCTGCAAAAATTAGAAGACCTTGTCATGCATATGGAAAGAAGAAAGTCTGCGGCAAGAAACCGCCCTTCTTCATCACAAACTTCAAACAAATAATCTTAATATTTTTCCTTCATAATTTTTTTCATGTAATACAAATTGTGCATGCTCATCAACCTTTTAGAAAGCGGCTCTTTAATTTTTATTAGATGATACAAGTAAGCTCTAGAAAAATTTCTGCAAGTCTCACATCTACATTTGTCATCGATAGGTTTAAAATCTTCTCTAAATTTTTTCTTATCCAAGTCCAGGTTTCCATCACTAGAAAAAACTGTGCCATGTCTTCCAACCCTCGTAGGATAAGCAGAATCAAAAATATCAATCCCAATTTTAATTGCTCTTTTAACGTCTTCAGGGCTTCCAATTCCCATTAAGTATTTAGGCTTGTTCCTAGGAAGGAAATCAAGAATATTTTCAACAGCATTAAACATCTCATTTTTATCCTCGCCAATTCCAAGCCCGCCGATAGCATAACCCTCAAAGTCCAGGCTAGTTATCAACTCAGCGCTTTTCTTTCTCAAATCTTCGTAAACACCTCCTTGAATAATTCCAAAAAGTTTTCCAGCTCCATTATAGCTTTCCTTGCATCTCTTGGCCCATTGAAAAGTCAGCTCAACGCTCCTCTCAATATCTTTTCTCTTGTCGCCGTACCTTGGCATATAATCCAGGCACATAACAACATCGCTTCCGAGTAGAGATTGAATTTCCATGCTCTTCTCAGGTGTTACCAAATGAACTTTCTTGTCATAAGGGCTTCTTAGTTTCAATCCTTTCTTGCTTATACCCTCGAGAAAAACATCAGATATCATCTGAAATCCTCCAGAATCAGAAAAGAAATTTAAGTTAGTGTTTGTAAATTCCTTCAATCCTCCTACTTTTTTAATAAGCTCCAATCCTGGATCCAAATAAAGCAAAAAAGAATTGCATATTACTGTTGAAAAACCCATCTCCCCTATTTCCTGCAGGCTAATCAATTTAGCGCTCAATTTGGTGGCAACAGGCATGAACAAAGGCAGTTCAAATTTTCTTCCATTGGCCGAAAACATGTAAAATTAAAAGGAGAAAACATTTAAAAGTCCTCTCTTCTTTAACATATTAATGACTTTAAAGACATCAATGAGGACCAATAGTTGTGGGGAATTGACAAGCAAAGATATAGGTAAAGAGGTTACTTTATGTGGAGGGGTAAATTCTCGTCGGGATCATGGTGGAATTATTTTCATCGATTTAAGAGATAGATACGGCTTCACTCAAATTGTTTTTGATCCTGAATTCCATAAAGAAATACATGCGCTTGCTGATTCTTTAAAGAGGGAATATACGGTACAAGCCACAGGAGTTGTAAAAGCAAGAAAAAAAGGTATGGAAAATCCAAACCTAAAAACAGGAGAAATAGAAGTATTCGTCTCAAAATTAAATATAATAGCTAAGGCAAAAACACCGCCATTTGAAATTGATGATCGCATTATTCCGTCTGAAGAACTAAGATTGAAATACAGATTTTTGGATTTGCGCAGACCAATTATGCAGCGCAATTTAGAGTTTAGGCAAAAAGTATCACAAGCATCAAGAGCATTTATGGAATCCCAAGAATTTTTAGAAGTCCAAACTCCAATGTTCGTAAAGCCAACGCCAGAAGGAGCAAGGGATTATTTAGTTCCTTCAAGAGTCAACTCAGGAAAATTCTATGCTCTTCCTCAAAGCCCGCAATTATATAAGCAAATTTTGATGATTGCAGGAATAGATAGATATTTCCAGCTGCCAGCTATTTGCATGAGGGATGAAGATTTAAGAGCTGACAGGCAGCCAGAACATTCTCAATTAGACTTAGAAATGTCCTTTGTCGACGAAAAAGATATTATGGATCTAGTTGAAAGATTAATGAAGCATATTGTCAAAGAAACTTTAAACAAAGATATAAAAGAAAAATTCCAGGTATTGGATTATGAAGAGTCAATGGAAAAATATGGAACTGACAAGCCTGACTTAAGATACAAATTAGAGTTAACAACAGTAACAGAGATTGTAAAAAAATCAGACTTTGAAGTTTTCAAGAAAGCAGAAACAGTTAAATGTCTAGTGGCTGAAAAAGCAATTGGAAGAAAAGAAATAGATTCATTAATAGATTTCTCGCAAAAGGAACTAGGAGCTAAAGGTTTAGCTTACATGAAATACGACGGAAAAATTCTAGAATCTTCGATAGTAAAATACTTCCCGGAAAAAATGCAGTCAGAATTGTTAAAAACATTGAAGCCAAAAAAGGATTCGACAATATTTTTCATAGCTGACAAAA
>Ga0209541_10016499_pt1 | contig 10914 bp, 11 predicted proteins | sample RifCSPlowO2_01_FD_184027 | JGI IMG/M metagenome (GOLD analysis project Ga0209541, IMG submission 184027) | Groundwater microbial communities from Rifle, Colorado - Rifle CSP2_plank lowO2_0.1 (SPAdes) (version 2) | ecosystem: Environmental > Aquatic > Deep subsurface > Groundwater | place... | reverse complement strand
TTTGCCAGGCAAATTTCTCATCTTTATTTTCTTCAAGAATCTGTTCGGCAATTTCCCTTTTTTCCTTTGGAACCAAAACTAAATATTCGAAATTGAATTTTTTCCAGATTTCATTAAAGTCTTTATATGTATATTGCAAATTTTTGTTCTGCAGGGAATCGTCCTGAATAAAAATTCCCGCAGCTTCATCGTATCCCTTAACGACTCTATAGTGGCCTACATCTTCATTGGACTTTGTCCATGTGCGGGATATTACAGGCATATCGTTTGCGATAAATTGTTTTACCAAATCCGGATTTCCCATCGGCCGGTGATAAGGGATAAATCCATATTCTTTGCTTTTTTCTGCCAGCTCCTGCAAGGTTACTGATTTATCATCATTATCTCCACCCGGAACCTGATAAGGTCTTAATGCCTGACCTAATTCCTGTTGGCTTACAATAACTTTGTAAAATCTTAAAGCCATTGACAATGCAGCCGGACCGCAGTTATTAAATGTCTGAAATACGTGGTAATCAGTTGCTAAAATTTTATGTGGGAGAATCGGCGTGACGGTAGGAGTCGGGCTGGAAATTACCGTTTCCTCAGGAATTTCTATCTGCTTATTTCCTGAAATAAAATACCACGATACGCCCACTACACCAGAGGCAGCTAATATTAAAATTGTACCTATTATTTTGGCAGAGATGTCTTTTTTGTTAAAATACTTCATATGATTAAAATAAAATTGATTTTAGTTTTGATTCTTTTGGTTCCTGTTATTTTCTTGCTCTCCATGTCAAAAGAAAATCCAAAAGCGCAAGAAAATATATCTCCCAAAAAATCCCATTGGCTCATCCTTCACCGAAAGTCAGGGAGAGAGCTTTTGTATTATGGGGTTTCGGGTGACCCTAATAATAGCCGTTTGATTAGAACTTTTCAAGTAAAGTCAGGAAGTACTTCAAGTCCCACGCCTTTGCCAAAACTTCTAGGCAAGGATTACTGGCTAATTACCAAAAAGGAATCATCAGTAGATAATCCGGAAACCGCTCCATATTTTTTAACTTTAAACATTCCAACAAGCGATGAATGGCCTTATGGTCCAGTTCCATATCTTGAGTGTAACGGTCAGTGCGACTGGATCTTGCCCGGATATTTTGGATTGCACGGGGTCAACGGATATAATTCCAAGTTATCAAAAGAAGATTCTGGAAGTTCAGGATGCGTTCGTCATAGTGATTTGGATATAGAATATCTTTACAATCTTCTTATGCCTGATAAAGAAGAAATAAGATTCTATATAGAAGATATTTAAAATGGAAAAACCAATTGTTGGTTCTTCGGAAAAGTTTGTTCCGGAAAAAATAAATAAGACAAAGAAATTTTTACCACTTCTTGGCGTGCTCATTGTTGTAAGCTCATTTGTTTCTGGAGTATTCTATTTCTCTGTTTATAAAAACAAACAAAGAGCTCCGTCAGGTTTTAGTTTGGGAAAAAAGTCAAACGTTGAAATTTCCCCAACACCTTTTCCGTTTCGGGAAATGACAATTCCATATCTGCGCTCACGTTCCTATGAAAGCTCACTTGGAAAATTAAATCAAGCAACAGAAACTACAACTTACTTCGGTTATCTAACTAATTATGATTCGGATGGGTCCAAGGTTAATGGATATTTAACCGTCCCCAAAAAAAATAGGCCTGTCGATGGATGGCCCGCGATTGTTTTTGTGCACGGATATATTCCTCAGCAGAATTACAGAACTTTGGAAAATTATTCAACCTACGTGGACTATCTTGCCCAAGAAGGATTTGTAGTTTTTAAAATTGATCTTCGAGGACATGGCACCTCAGAAGGGGAACCCGGGGGAGGGTATTATTCGTCAGATTATATTATAGATGTTTTAAATGCAAGATCTGCTCTTCGAAATTCTAATTTTGTAAATCCTCAAAAAATAGGACTCTGGGGACATAGCATGGCGGGAAATGTGGTCTCAAGGGCTCTTGCGGCAAGTCCTGATATTCCTGCTGTAGTCATTTTTGCTGGTGCAGTTTACACATATGAGGATTTTAGCCAATTCAGAATTCAAGACTCAAGTTACCAGCCACCTAGCGAAGACTCGCCAAGCCGAAGAAAAAGAAATGAACTTTTTGAAAAATATGGGCAGTTTGACCCAAATAGCAGCTTCTGGAAGCAAGTTCCGATGACAAATTATTTAGGCGATATTAAAGGTGCAATACAAATAAACCATACATTGGATGATAATGTAGTAGATGTCCGATATAGTAGAAACCTTAATTCGCTGCTTGACGAGACCGATATTATTCATGAGCTAAACGAGTATTCATCCGGAGGACATAATTTCATCGGCAATACCTTCAATCAGGCTATGCAAAATTCAGTTGAATTTTTCAACAAATACCTCAAATAGTTTAGGAATTATTTTGCTATAATCTTCTAATGAACTTATCGGTAGGGATAGTAGGTTTACCGAATGTTGGGAAGAGCACGCTTTTTAACGCGCTTTTGAAAAAACAGCAGGCGTTTGTTGCCAATTATCCCTTTGCAACAATTGAGCCAAATATCGGCATAGTTCCTGTTCCGGATGATCGTCTGGAAAAACTTGCACAAATAACCAAAGAAGAAGAAAAAATGGACGTCCATCCTCCGATAAAACCAGCTATTGTTAGCTTTGTTGACATTGCAGGTCTTGTTAAGGGAGCATCGGAAGGTGCCGGTTTAGGCAATAAATTTTTGTCGCATATCCGCGAAGTAATTGCAATTGCCCATGTTGTTAGAGTTTTCGAAGATATAAATGTTATAAAAGAGGGAAGCGTTGATCCTCAAAATGACTATAAAGTCGTAAGAACAGAACTTGAACTTGCGGATTTGGAAAAAGGAGGAGAAATTTCGAAAAAACCAGAGCTTGTAGTTTTGAATGTTTCGGAAAACCAGTATAACCCCGAGTCGATAAAAAACATAATTAATGAATATTCAAAACTCTTAGGCGTAGAAGCGCAAAAATTGATTGTAATTTCGGCAAAAATTGAGTCGGAACTTGCGGGTTTGCCTGAAGAGGAGCAAAAAGAATATTTAAAATCTTTAGGACTTAGAAAATCGGGACTTGAGAATATTATAGAAAAAGGATACGAGATGCTCGGATTAATTTCATTCTTAACGGCGGGAGAAAAAGAGGTAAGAGCTTGGACTATCAAAAAGGGGACAAGCGCGGTTGACGCGGCCGGCGTAATCCACACGGATTTTTCTAAAAAATTTATAAAAGCAGAAGTAGTGTCATTTGACGATTTTGTTTCAAGCAATGGTTGGAAAGGCGCCCGCCTAAACGGTAAAACAAGATTTGAGGGAAGAGATTATGTTGTAAAAGACGGGGATGTGATAGAATTTAAAATCGGAAGTTAATTTAGGAATTTACTTCCTGCATCCTATTTTTACCCGTTGTATCAAGAAGCTTCAGCGTTCTATTTCCCGCTCCATCCAAAACTACTACTACGTCGTTAACACTTGCTCCGCGAACTTTTGCAATCAGTTTGGGTATTCTCCCTTTGCTGTCTACAGAGAGAATACGGAGAGGGGCTTGCTCACGTTTTACAAATGCTTCAAGAACGTCTCGATACTTTCCGACATTGAAATTAGGAAAGAAATGGGAAAGAGTATCTTCAACGCTTACCGTATCAGCATTTAATCCATATGCTTGGGCATGTGTCCTTACTCGTTTATCATGGAATTTCCAGTCAACCAGAAGATATGGTTTTTGTACTCCGTACTTTTTTTGGCGGGCTGCAAGCGCCTCAATCTGAAAAGCTGTGTTATTTAGTTTTTTTGCATCTGCTACTCTTATAGATTCCATTGGAATGCCAAGCTCTAAAAGTTTTCTAACCATCAGCTCCATAGTTGATTTTTGGTAAATTCCAAATGTGGACTCACCGCATAAAAGAATGTTATCAATTGATCCGGCTTTGTATAATTCTGCGGCCGCCACCGTCGCAAGAGCGGAAAAGAGCGAAAGATGAGACGTGCCCTTTTTAGATCCTCTTTCAAAGAGATTAGAGGAATAGGGAATCACAACTACTGATTCATAACTCTTTTTAAGGACGCTCTCAGGTTTTAGCTGAGTTTCTTCTGTTCTCGGAAAAGGCAAAACTCTATCGTGTATTTCTGTCATAAGGCTTAAATTATATCTTATCCTATAAGATTTATCAACAAATTAGACTCTTGCCTGTTCAAGCTTACTTTTTGTCTTTTAGCGAAGTTGTTTCACCCTCCCCTTCGAGGTGCACAGTTTTTTTGCATTGATATGGTTTGGTATGTTATAGTTTATTAAGGCAGGGTTAGGTTTTAAATCTTGAATTTAAAATTAATAATCCTAAGATTTACTCTAGTTGTTATTTATACGTTTTTCTGGATATGGGTCTTAAAGCCTGGAAAGATTAATTCTCCCGAACAGTTTAGACCCGCAGTGGCACTTATTGCTTCTGCTCAAAGCGTACCCGCTGCGACCAACGAAGACAGCGTATATTCAGAGACTAAGAGCGAAAAAGAAGTTGAAGAAGTATTACCGCAAAACTTTCAGATACCTATCCCTCTTCGTAAACAATTCTTTAACTTAAGCTGTGAATTTGCTGCTGCATCAAGCATTATTTATCATTTTACAAATGATTCAATTTTTGCAGTTTCAAATGAAGAAAATGCCGAAAAGATATTAATAAGTAAAGCTCCGATATCTAAAAATCCCAACATAGGAATACGCATGGGGAAAGAAAGTATAAGCTTAGATGATATTTTTAAAAATCTAAATCAAAAATTTGGAGGAGAAGATTATTATGGCATTCATGCTCCGCCTTTTATCGATATTTTCGAGGATTTTGGGCTATCTGCAAAACCAATTTATATAAATAATTCAACGGTGTCTGCTATTAAGAAAACAATTTATTCCGGGAATTTGGTGATGGCATGGATTAAAATTGGATACGGGGAGAAGATAGACGAAGAACTTTCATATGGCAAGGTACAGATTATAAAAGGAGAACATACAATTGTGATAAACGGATATGACGAGAACGGATTCGTTGTAATGGATGTTGGAAGCGGGAGAGAAAGGCATATTGACTACACGTCTTTACTTAATGCCTCGTCATCCTTTATCGTCCCGTTTCTTCAAATTTATAAAGCAGATGAGAACAGTAAAAGCTTTTCCATAGATAATCTTACTCCCGGTTTTGACAAAATAACACAGGTAAACAGAAACGTTCCTCAAATTTATATTCACAACGGTTCCGGTATTACCGGTTCTGCCAATCAGATGAGAGACATACTAAAAGACTTCGGATACAGTATCGATGGTATCGGCAGTATTTCAAGTTTTGACGGCGAAGACATTTTTATAAGGTCAAAGAAAAATTTTGCGGATTTCCTCCATCTTTTAAAAAGAGATCTTAGCATCGCATCTTATAAAATTGCAAGTGTTTCTGCGGATCTTTTCGATGAAGAAACAAGAGATATAGTTATTACAATCGGGAGATAATTCTCATAGATTGTTAATTTTGAGCTTGTTTCTTGCAGTTGGTTCCGATTTTCGGGCTTGCTTTTTTATTTTTAAATATGGTAGGATTTATGAACTATGCGGGTTTACGAATTGGTTTTAGTGCTTAAAACCTCGCTTTCGGAGGCAAACAGAAACAAACTTTTAGAAACTATCAAAGGTTTTCTGCCGGATTTTAAGATTGTTAAAGATGAGCAATGGGGGCAAAAACCTCTTGCCTATTCTATAAAAAAAGAAATTGCAGGATATTATCTTGATTGGATTTTTGAATTAAAGGGAGAACTCCCAAAAGATTTTGAAAAGAAACTTATTACAAACGATAATATACTAAGGCATTTATTGCTTCGGCAATAAATGCCTTGACTATTGAATAGTGACGATTTATCATTTTACGGAAAATAGTCAATTGTAAATAATAAATAGTAAATATTGAATTATGGCTAAGAGTTTAAACAGAGCACAACTTATCGGTAATTTAACACGCGATCCGGAGTTAAGATATACTCCAAACGGAACTGCTGTTTGCTCTTTTAGTATTGCGACAAACAGAAACTGGACAACAGACACCGGCGAGAAAAAAGATGAAGCGGAGTTTCATAGAATTGTAGCGTGGAATAAATTGGCAGAAATTTGCAGCCAGTTTTTGGTAAAGGGCAGAAAAGTTTATGTTGAGGGAAGACTTGTTACAAGGTCGTGGAATGCACAAGATGGTACTCAAAGAAACACAACCGAGATAGTTATTTCCGATATGATTTTGCTAGACAGTCGAAGATCTGAGGAAGTAAAAGTGGAAGAGGAGTCGGAAGGGGAAGTAAAAGGCGGAGAAAATAAGAAATCGAGAAAAGAAAAACCAAAAGAGAAAGACAAAGAGTCAAAGAGCAAAAGTGTTACGGACAAGTCCATTCGGCCCATTCGACAGGCTCAGGACAAGCAAGCTCAGGATAAACAAGAAATTAAAGCTTCTCAAGAGCCCGACAAACCTTCGGATGAAGAAATCGTCCCCGACGATATCCCATTCTAAAAATTTACCATTTACCATTTACCATTGACGAAAATTTAGCCAGTTGTCAAACCCCAGAGAAATTGTTAGAATTGTATCTCAGTCTAGCAACTAGCAACTAGCCACTAGTAACTAGCAACTAGTTTTATGGCAAAAAAAAGAATAAAAATTCGTAAACTAAAAACAAAAGAATCCTGCTCTTTCTGTAAGGAAAAAAAGGAACCGTCTTTTAAAGACATACAGGTTCTTAATAGATTTATAACCGAGCGCAATAAAATAATTCCAAGATCTCGCTGCGGAAATTGTGCCAAGCATCAGAGAGAACTCTCAAAAAATATAAAACAGGCAAGACATCTGGCTATTTTGCCGTTTATCGCTCGGGAAATATAGAAATAAAACTAATAACTAATAACTAAGAACCAAGAACGATTTAATGAGTTTGCTGTCCATACCCCTAAATGATTTTATCCCAAAGGTTAAAACGGGTGATAGTGTAGTCTCGGGGCAGGTCATTGCAACAAAAAAAGGGAGAGCAACAGACATAGAAATTAATGTTGCAGAAACACTGGATATTAAACCCGGAGAAGCCGTAAAATTTATTTTAAAAAGACCTGGGGACAGAGTTGAAAAAGGCGGACTGATAGCGGCTAAAAAAGGCACATTTGGCATGGGAGGCAACGGAATTAGAAGTAAAGTCTACGGAACAGTTATTAAAATAGATGAAGACTTAGGGATTCTTTATGTTCGGGCAAGACAGGCCCGCTTCGACTCAGCGAGGCGAGAAGATGAGGAAGAGGACATATTTTCACCCGTTGATGGCGTCGTTGAATTATGCGATAATAAAAAAATTGCAATAAAAACCGATAAGGATGCAATTTTAGCAGATAAGATCTCGGGCAATGGAATTATTTCGGCAGAGATAATTCTACTAGGAAAAGATGAAGTTGACCCCTCGGATATTAACGGAAAAATTAAAGGAAAGATAATTTTGGGAAAGTTTTTTCAGAGAGAGGCAATTTCAAAGGCATTTGGCATTGGCGCCGCAGGAATAATATCACAAAATATTTCAGACGAAGAATTTGAGGATTTGCGGAAAAAAAACATAAATACACCTATTTTTATAATAAATGAAGAAAACTTTGAAAAACTTGTAAAATACAATGGTAAAAAAATTTACGCCGATACGGAAAAATGCTTAATTATCCCATTGTAATTGTGAGCACTTCGACTGTGCTCAGTGTAAACGTAGTCGAACCATATGAAAGATAGAGTAAAAGGATTTCAATTTATAATTCTTATCCTAGTAGCCTTCTTCGGAGGATACTATTTTGGAGTTAATAAAATCTCTCTGGATCTTAAAAATTATAAACCCGTTTTGTCAATAACAAGCAAAGAACCTCCGCCTTCCTTGTCTTCCCTGGATTTTTCCAACTTTTGGGCAGTATGGCAGAGTCTCGAAAATAATTACTATGATAAATCTAAATTGGATCCAGCAAAAATGTTAAATGGTGCGATATCGGGACTGGTTGAGAGTATCGGAGATCCGTATACAATTTATCTTCCTCCTGTATCAAATAATGACTTTAAGCAAGGACTGGCAGGACAATTTCAGGGAATCGGTGCAGAGCTTGGAATAAAGGATAAAAAAATTATTATCATTTCACCTCTTTCCGATAGTCCGGCACAAAAGGCGGGGATAAAAGCAGGGGATTTCATATTAAAAGTAGATGGTGCATCAACCGAAGGCTGGACACTTTCTCAAACAGTCTCAAAAATAAGAGGTCCTAAGGGAACTACCGTTACGCTTTCGATTCTTCATAAAGATTCAAAAAATCCGCAGGATGTAAAAATTACAAGAGATGTAATTGTAGTAAAAAGCATAGACGGTTTTATAAAAAAGATTGCGGATGTTGAAAAAATTAAGTTAACCTCGATACTTAAAGCTGCGGAAAACGATGAAATTATTTATCTTAAGCTTTCTCAGTTTGGAGACAGCACAAATAAAGACTGGCTTTCTTTGGTTAACAAACTTAATCTGGAAGTTCAAGGTAACCCAGCTTTTAAAGGTATAGTTTTGGATCTTAGAAATAATCCGGGAGGATATTTAACAGACGCTGTCTTTATAGCATCGGAGTTTTTAAAAGAGGGAACGCCTGTTGTAATACAAGAGACTGGGGGGGGAGAAAGATCAACTCTTAGGGTTTCAAGAAGAGGACTTTTCATAAATACACCGATTGTGATTTTAATAAATAAAGGAAGCGCTTCTGCCTCCGAAATTGTTTCAGGTGCCCTAAAAGACAATGGAAAAGCAAAACTCATAGGAGAAACATCTTTTGGAAAAGGAACCATACAGCAGTCAGAAGATTTGGGCAGCGGAGCAGGTTTTCATGTAACAATTGCAAAATGGCTAACACCAAACGGAATATGGGTAAACGGAAAAGGACTAGCTCCGGACATATTGGTATCGCTTGATTCAAAAGACCAAACTCGCGATTCTCAGCTTGAAAAAGCTATAGAAGTGTTAGTAAAATAGCCTAAATCCTCAAGTTTTTATATAATATAAGAATGGTTTCTATCCAAAAAGACGTTTCTTTAAAAAATTTCAGTAATTATAAGATTGGCGGTCCTGCTAAATTTTTTGCTGAAGTTTCTTCAAAGGAAGAATTGATAGAAGTTCTGAGGCGGTGGGACTTTAAAATAAAACCTGAGAAAAATGTAGCGAAGCTGTTTCACCTTTCAGGTGACGAGGCTGGGGGGGTTTTTATTCTCGGGGCAGGAACTAATGTCCTAATAAGCGATAAAGGATTTGATGGACTTGTTATTCACAATAAGATAAAAGATATTAAGAGTCAGAGAGAAAGAGAGTCAAAGAGTAAAAGAGTCAGAGAGTCAGAGAGTCAGAGAGTCAGAGTCAGGATTGGAGCAGGAGTATTGATGGATGATTTGCTCAATTTTTGTGTTCAAAACTCCCTGTCCGGTCTTGAATGGGCAGGCGGACTTCCGGGGACTTTGGGCGGGGCAGTTCGGGGGAATGCAGGAGCATTTAGAGGAGAAATAAAAGACGCAATTGTTCAAATTGTTAGCATTGCTAATATTGCCAACAGAGAAGGGAATTTTGAGATTAAAACGAGGAGTAAAGAAGAGTGTCATTTTGGATATAGATCAAGCGTGTTTAAGAGTCAAAGCGAAAAAGAGTCAAAGCGAAAAAGAGTCAGAGAGCGAGAGAGTCAGAGAACCAGAGAGTTAAAGAGTCAAGAGATTATAATTGAGGCAGTTTTGAGTTTGAGAAAAGGCGATAAAGATGATATCAAAAGAGAAATAAATGAAAAAATCGAATATAGAAAAAACCGCCATCCTCTTGAGTACCCAAACATAGGAAGTATTTTTAAGAACATTTCAATAGAAAAAGTTCCTCAAAAACTACTAGAACAATTAAAAGATTCAATAAAAGATGATCCTTTTCCAATTCTGCCGACCGCAAAACTTTTAGCGCTGGCAGGTTTAAAAGGAAAACGGGTAGGGGAAGCAATGGTATCGCAAAAGCATCCTAATTTTATTGTCAATTTGGGCCGCGCAGCATCAGAGGATGTGCAAAAATTAATTTCGGAAATAAAAAAGATTATAAAAGATAAATACGGGATAGAACTTGAGGAGGAAATAAACTACTTGCACTAGAATGCAAGATTGATTATTTATTATTGACTATTTACCATTTTTTTACCCGAAATCATAAATCATAAATCGTAAATTATAAATGTACCGCCGTTGGTGGTACTAGGGTGCTAGTTCCTGATAGATTGTATTTTGATATTTTATAAGATCCGGAGCGTTTAATATAAAATCGGGTCTTTCCTGTATTGAAAATGCAGGACAGTTTGCGTTGCCTGCGACCAAGTCTCTCTGGAGCTGAAAAGTTCCTCCTGTTAATCCGGCATTTACTATTATAGATCCTGCAATATTTAATCGAAGACTGCCGGTTCCTGTAATAAAACTCCCGTCGGTACTATAAAAACCTTCTATTTGTGGTGTTGTTGTTGTAAAGTCTCCCGTAGTGTTCCCAACAGTTGAGGCAACAATAATATCACCAGAGACAATAAATGTTACAGTAGAAGTTGTTGGTACGTGAATCTGGGTATTAATTGTAAGATTGCCGTTTACAAGAATTACATAATTACCACCCGTAGGAGGTGTAGGAAAAGTATATGATTTTGGAGTTCCCGGACCCGAAAAAGTCAAATCTCCATTGGCGATATAAAGTCCATGAGGAAAACCAGCCCCCAAAACACAATTATTTGTTATCCCGCACCATGCTGTAATATCAACGGGTGTTAATCCTGCCTGTTTTATTTGCGCATTTATATAATTATACGAAGTTCG
>Ga0209541_10016497_pt1 | contig 10915 bp, 13 predicted proteins | sample RifCSPlowO2_01_FD_184027 | JGI IMG/M metagenome (GOLD analysis project Ga0209541, IMG submission 184027) | Groundwater microbial communities from Rifle, Colorado - Rifle CSP2_plank lowO2_0.1 (SPAdes) (version 2) | ecosystem: Environmental > Aquatic > Deep subsurface > Groundwater | place... | reverse complement strand
GCAATCTGATTTTTGCAAACATCAAAAACGATAAAAATAAAAAAATATTAAAAAAATACGGGAACGTTTTCGGAAAAAATACTTCAGATTTGAAATTAAAAAACATATGCATTCTTGACGCTAATGCCGAAAAGACATTGGAGGCTTCAGATAAAAACAAATTTGACTATTTTGTTTTCGGAGGCATTCTTGGAGACAACCCACCTCAAAAAAGAACAGGGCAATTAATAAATTCATTCAAAAATAAAAATATAAGCTCTGAATCAAGAAATCTTGGAAAAGAGCAGATGCCTACAGATACAGCGGTGATAACAGCAAATAAAATACTTCATGGAGAAAGGATGGAAGACATGAAATTTTCAGACGGAATAGAAATAGAAATTTCAGAAAATGAATCTGTGTTGCTCCCTTACAGATATCTCTTAATAAACGGAAATCCCGATTGCAGCAAAAAACTCGCAGAGTATTTAAAAAAGAAACAGGAATTTTGATTTCCGATTCTGACCATAGAAACCTATTTAAACAGTTTTGTTGTCCTTGAATTGTCTAGCCCCTGTAGCTTAGTAGGTGCTTTTTTGCTTTGCATTAAAGCTATAAAGAGCGTGCGGCTGTTACATAATCTTTTTTATAGTAACCGCAAGGTCACCAGTTCAAGTCTGGTCAGGGGCGTTTATAATTTTAGGTTTGTTCAAGAAAAATAATTTTGTTCTGAATGCAAAAGTTTATAATTTCTTATTCTCTTCAGCATATATGCACGAAATTTATTCAAAGCCATTGAAGCATATTCTTGTCTGCACTAATGAAAGAAATGACGGAAGAGATTGCTGTTCAAATGTCAAAGGCTGTGAAATATTTGCAGAGCTGAAGAATTTTGTCCGCGCTTCAGGATTGTCTTCTTCAGTCTGGATTACAAGAACAGGCTGCCTTGGGTTCTGCAACGATGCAGGAACCACAATTGCAATCTATCCTGAACAATTATTGTTTAAAGAGGTTAAAATGGAAGATGTCAACAAAATAAAGCAGTACATTCTTGGAAATTCCGGAGTTGTGCTATAAATAATTTTTATCTTTTGGGAATCCGACAATTTGAACTGCAGGAAATCCAGAAAACATCATCTTCTTTCCTTCAATTCCGCATCTTGTTGTTGCCAAATAAATTTCATCAAACTTTCCAAGGACATGGATTACATAATCATGCGGGCTAAAAATCTGCTCTTCACCGCCTGTATTGTCAATTGGAGCAGAAACCTCGGCATCGAGTCCTTCATCCATTATTAACATTCTAAGAAATTCACTCTCCTTTTTTACAGTATCAGCCACTGTGGCTTGTGTAAGTTTTGAGGTTTTTTTCAATTGATGTTTTATATCATTTGGTTTTACTGCAATGCCTCTGGCATAACACCCTCCGATTATTCTGTTTTCAGCATCAGGGCCTATTACAACTCTTCTTGTTTCTGAGAACTCACTAATCCAGTCAAGAATTCCATACTCATCCATACAGACAATATTTCTGTAAAGATTGTCTTCAATCTGGACAAAAGCGGACTTCATTTTGCATTCTTCGCGCACTACTTCATCTATAACTATTTTGCAATAGATTGAGGGCAGTCCGTTCTTTTTATAAAACTTTATAAATTACTCTGTTTTTCATCAGACTGTTTTGGGCCCGTAGCATAGCCTGGCTGGTGCGTACGACTGATAAATAAAGCGCGCCCGCTTTAGTTGAATCGTAAGGTCCTGAGTTCGAAAAAAAATCTTAAGATTTTACGAAATTCTCAGCGGGCCCATTAATTTTTTATTGTATAAATTTTAAACTGTATAATGAAGTTTATCAAATTTTATTTTAACTACCATAAAGTTTATATAGTAGTTCGTATTTAAAAAATGATAACACTTTTCATTTTAGTAAATTTCAAAAATGAGGATGATAATTTGAGAAAGGATATTTATCTGGCATTTCTTGTAATCTCCCTAATGGTTGTTGCAGGCTGCAATGTCTTCGAAACAATTTACGGAACAACTTCTGCAGGAAATCTGACAAATACCTCCTCATCTGCAGCAGGAACTTTGAACATAGAAACAAATTTTTCATCTTCCGGAGTTGAGCCTGCTCCCAAGTCAGGGGCAGTTTTTATACTATCAGAAACAGGCACAGTTAAGCTTAAGCCAAAGGCAGCAGACCCTGACAATGATGATTTGGTTTTTACTTACACCTCTCCATTAAATGAGGAAGGGGAGTGGCAGACAACTTATGGAGATGAAGGACAATACACCATAACTATCACAGTTTCCGACGGAAAACTTACAGATTCTATGGATGTTCTTTTAATAATAAACAAAAAGGAAGAGCCTCCTGTTATAGAAAAAGTCTCGCCAATCCAGATAGCAGTTTTTCTGGATGAGAATGATGAGCAGGGATTCTTTGTTGACGCTATAGACATAAACAAAGACATTTTAACCTACATATGGAAGCTGGATGGAGAGATTATATCTGAAGACAGCAAATATGATTATAAAACTACTTATGATGATGCGGGCTCTCATACAGTAAAGGTGGATGTTTCGGACGGAAAGGGGAGTGCAAGCAGGCTGTGGTCAGTTACAGTGAACAATGTTAACAGGGCTCCAAGTTTGGATAATCTGGAAGATTTGGTATACAGAGAAAATGATAAAATATTAATAACTCTCAGCGCGCATGACGATGACGGGGATGCGATAACCTATTTAGTGGATGATCCAAGATTCGGCAAATTATCTGACAATGAATTTGAATGGCAGACAGATTATGACAGTGCTGGAGAGTATATTCTCAAAATAAGCGCCAGTGACGGCACAGACACTGTTTCAAAGGAGGTTAATTTAAAGATAGAAAATATTAACAGGCCTCCTCAGATACTTGAAATAATTCAGAGTTAATCACTATGAAAAAATATTTGGGTTTTTTCATTTTGCTTATTGTATACATACCATTAGTTTTGTCTATAAGAACTTTTAAAATAAGCGAAACCGAATCAATCTCTCTCGGAACAAAGGTTGCGGATCCGGATAACGATAACATCACAATAATCTATTCAAAACCTCTGGACAGCAAGGGAGAATGGAAAACAGATTATGGGGATTCAGGAACTTATTACGTAACAATATCGGTTTCAGACGGGGAAAACACCGTCAATGAAACAGTTTTGCTTGAAGTGCAGAAAAGCGAAGCCCCTCCAGTCATAATATCATTTAAACCTGACAAGAAGAATGTTGATGTTGATGAAGGCAAAACCCTGCATTTTGATGTAAAGGCGTCAGATCCAAATAAAGATAATCTGACCTACGTATGGACAATTGATGATGTTTTTGCATCAAACTCTAACTATTTTGAATATGCCCCATCTTTACAAAGTCAGGGTTCCAGAAAAGTTGCTGTTTCAGTTTCTGATGGCTGGCTTTCTACAACAAAAGAGTGGGAGATTCTAGTTAACGATGTTATAATCCCTCCTTTGTTTTCAGAAATAAGCAAAATAGAAGTAAATGAAAATGAAAAGATAGTCTTAGTCCTGAATGCTTCGGATTACACTGGAAAATCTGTGGAAATATCCTCTGATAATCTTCCTGATGGAGCTTCCATTAATGAAAACACATTTACATGGACGCCCTCATATAATGCAGTAAAGAAAGACAGCCTGTCAAACATTATTTTAGACAAGCTAAATATATTGAGCAAAACTTTTAGAGTAAGGTTTACCGCAAGAACAAATAATTCCGAAACTCAGAAGACAGCAGTAATAAATGTAAAAGATATTAACAGAAAGCCGGTTCTTCAGGATATCTCTCCTATAACAGTCATGGAAGGAGAAGTTGTGATAATAAATGCATCTTCTTATGATGCAGATGGGGATAAAATAATCTACTCCTATTCAGGATGGATTAGCTCACAGTATCACAGGACAACTTATGGAGAATCTGGAGTTTATTATGTTAAGGTTATTGCAAGTGATAGCTATCTTGAGGATTCTAAGTACGTAAGGATTAATGTTCTGCACAAAAATAGGCCTCCAACTATTCAAAAAGCATACGAAGTAACGGCAGAGGAAGGGAAAGAATTAAGATTTATGCTGGGTGCGAATGATCCTGACAATGAAAAACTTTCATTCACATTAAGAAATTCTCCCGAGGGAGCTTCCGTTTCTGGCAATTATCTTGTCTGGACTCCTGATTTTGAAGCTTTTGAGAACTTTAACGGAACTTCAATTTTCAATGTAACCGTTTCTGACGGAAAAGACAAGAAGGACTCTCAAGTTAAAGTGAGAATAAATAATGTCAACCGCAAGCCTGAGATAAAATCATTCACACCTAAAGAGGGGCATATCGCAAAATCCGGAGAGGCTGTATCTTTTTCTGTAGAGGCTATTGATGCCGATAATGACAATCTTTCTTACATATGGGATTTCGGACTTTTTGATAAATATGATTCTGGAAACTCTCATAACAGAATATTCTCATCTTCAGGCAGCAAGAGAATCAAAGTTTCAGTAAATGACGGCAAAAGTTCTGTTGAGCATGTATGGAATATTCAAGTTGAATGACTGCAACATTTTCTTCTGAGTTTTCTTAATGTATAATAGCGGAAGTAAATAATTGAGCAATAATCCTTCCGCTATTATCATGAAAATCAAAGATTTTCAGGACACAACAAAATCAAAGATTTTGTGTGCAGAAAATTTCAAAAATTTTCTTGTATATCGGGAGGACACAAAGTAATTTCAATCAATTATTTGTGTCCGACATTATAGCATAATCATTACAACATAATCTTAATCATTATTTCAACATCTTCTTGACCCATTCAATCTCATCATCATCCAGCTCAAATTCAGCATTAATCAATTCCATGTTTTTTTTGTTTCTTGCGATGTAAGAAATCCAGGGCATTAGTGATTTTATAGCGTCCTTTTTTGACTGGTGAGTCTTCAGGGAAATTTTTCCGGCTATTGATTTTTTCCTTGAGAGCTTCTGGTTGGATATCCATATTCTCAGCGGCCTTTCAGAGCGCTTGTAATCCACCTGCTGGCTGTATTTTTTTTCCTTTGACAGTGCAATCCCCCCTGAAAGAAGGGCATTTATGTAAACAAGAAACCTGTAGTATTCCCTCCTTCTTATGCGCCTGCTGAATACATCAGCCCTGCTCAATGCATAATAGGCATTGCTAATATCCTCTTTTCTTGAGTATTCTTTTGGGAGATTTTCATCAATCCACATCATCTTTTCATTTGAATCTTCATCAATGCTGTCAAAAGATCTCAATGCAATATTCAAATTAGAAGTTTTAAAAATTTTTTTCAGGGCTGATGTTATGCTGTCTTTTTTATTTCTTTCATTAATCTCCTTTACTTTTTCAACTGTGAGTTCAGATTCTATGGAAACAAGGCTTTGAAGGTCATTAATTGCAGCTCTTGCATCTCCTCCGCAGTAATATGCAATCTCTCTGATGACATCATCATTTAGATTTATCGCTTCATTTTCGCATACCTTTTTTAATATAATAAACACAGAATCGTAATCAAGCTTTTTGAATTCAACAATCCTGCATTTTTTTGCAAGCTGTCTTCCATTTCCTTCTTCTATTTCGGTTGCTGTCATGATGATGGGATATCTTGAATTTTCCATGAGCTTGAGAATTGCCTGCACCCCTCCTCTGTCTCCCGCACCGCTAAGGCCGTCAACATCATCAAGAAGCAGCATTTTTCCTTTTGAGAACAAGCTTTGCTGCTTTAATGCATTTCCCGCTTTTGCTTCAATCTGCGAGGCATTCCTGAAATCAGAGGCATTTACCTCAACAATCTCCAAGCCCTCTTCAGAGGCTACAGCATGAATGCTTGATGTCTTTCCTGTTCCTGTAGCTCCATAAAGAAGCAAAGCCTTCTTTCTTTCTGATTTGTAATTTTTTATAAAAGAAACTATTTCATTTACTGCGCTGTCCTGTCCAATAACTTCTTTCCTGCTCTTTGGCAGGTATTTCCTTACAAAAGGCTCAGTGCTTCTCATTTTCATAAGAAAATGGTTTTATGCAGTTTATTTAATTTTTTCCTAACCCAACGCATACTCAAAGACCGTTCAGAAATTATTTTTGTTCAGGTTCTTGCGAAAGATTTATATATTAGTTATATCACTACATAGTAATAAAAACGTGTTTAACTTAATGGAGGGGTGGTGAATAATAGTATATGATTAGATTGGAGGCTCAACATGGATATAGAGGATTTTTTTTTGGATGAGGAAGGGGAATCAGAGAACCTCAGGGAAGCAAGAAAGAAAATGAAAGACAAGGATTTCGGCAAACTTATAAATAAGAAAGATTTATCCAACTTTGAAATGGATGAATTGTTTATGTAACTTCATATCAATTTAAAATGGAATTGGAGGATTCTTTAACTGGGCGCGTTGGAAGCGAAGATGGGGACAGCACACTTAACAGATTTGATCTTACCAGAAGCATGCATCTTACAATGGAAGCGCATTTTAGGGTTGGAAATGCATATCAAATTTTGAATAAGCCCTCTCCGGATATTGATAAGCTTATGCGATATTTAGGAGAAGCAGGGACAATGTACGAAAAAGCACTAGAATTTAGCCCGGCAAACGAATCAGCAAGGACGGGAATTGATACTGTAAAAAGGCTAAAGCAAGAAGTTATTGAAAGAGTAAACTCATGTCCAAACTATACTGCCGAAATTTCTGAACATGGATGCGTAAATGGATATCCTTCACTTTATATCTTAGTTGAGACCAGCAATGCGGATGAAAAAACCCGCGGATTGAAAAATGCTGCTGGTATAAATGCCGCAGCGACAGTATTTCATAGTACAGAATCGCTTTCCGGAGATAATCTTGGTGCAGGAAGTGAAATAGAACAGCAACTCATGAATTATTCAGGAATTGATAAACTAACTATTCTTCATATGGTTACTCTCTTAAGAAATTTAGGATATTCTGGCGAAGGAGCATCAATACGGGGAGTTTACACTAAACCCGTTAAGAATATTTCAAGAAATCAAGCACTTCATCAAATACCTGTTGAAGAGATTAGGAATTACCTTCTTTCAGAGGGAGGATTAAAATGAGTCTTTTAAGGCGTTTAGGAATTCAGAGAAATGAAGATAATCCTCATTTTCAGTATTTAGAAACCCCGGATACAAATTCAAGAGAATTTGACAATACAAGAAAATATGCAGTTATAATGGATTGGGATACTGCTGCGAACACCTTTCCTTATGTAAGGCAGATGGAAATAAATGAGCTTACAGCTTCTCTTGAAAGGCAGGAAGGGAGCGTAAGCGCCGAAACAATTTCCGATATAGAAGCGAAAATAAACAGGCATACTAATGATATGTATAAATTCAGGGGAAGTGATGAAAACCTGCTTGCTGTTGCAGAATATCTTACTTCTGGGGACAATATAGTTAACTCTTATTACACACAGCCGGTAACCATAGGTCCGAGAACTTTAACATTCTCAATGGACAGAAAAACTCCAAGGCTTGTTGAGAATCCATTTGGCGATGACTTTAATGTTGTTTACATGGTTGTACCTCAAGGTGCAAGAATTAATGGAAAAACTTTTGACAAGCCCGTTGTAAGGAAATTAAAGATTTCAAAATCCCCGGAAAACGGAGTTGACCAAGATTTTGCAGGCATGTTGCAAGAGTATGGATATGGCGAAAAAGAAGCAGCAACAGCTTACAGTCATCTGACAGGAAATTAATTTATGAATTTATAATAGCGGAAGTAAATAATTGAGCAATAATCCTTCCGCCATTATCATGAAAATCAAAGATTTTGTGTGCAGAAAATTTCAAAAATTTTCTTGTATCAGGAGGACACAAAGTATTTTCAATCAATTATTTGTGTCCGACATTATAATAAAATAATCAGCAAACACAGATTTTAATATGGAATACGACCTAGAGCTCAAAAAAGTCGCAGAAAGAATAAAAGAAGAAAATTCAAAAAGAGTCTGCGTCCAGCTTCCTGACGGATTGAAGCCAAGGGCAGCAGAGATACAGGCATATATAGAGAAAAATACGGGAGCAGAAGTCATAATCTGGATGGGCTCATGCTTCGGAGCCTGTGATGTTCCTTTGCAGGTTGAAAGGCTCGGAGTGGATTTGCTGATACAGTGGGGACATTCTGTCTGGAGGGGCAGCTGGCATTAGCATTAATAGGCTTCATTGAATTTATTTTTAGCAAATAATATAAACTTGTTTTAATTCTTTAATCTATGCTTGAACAATTGCTTAAAATGCATCTTGCGGATGCGGAAGATTCTTTAGCTTCCCTGCTGGATTTGACAGAAGAAGAAAAGAAAGTTTTGGATGAGAACAAGTCAAATGTTGTCATAGATAATGACGCTGGAGTTTATGCAGCATATGATGTATTTACAAATACCTATATTTTTTCAGAGAAGGCAGTCCGTGATAATGTGGCTGTCGGAGAAGAAGTTGCACACTCTATAAGGATGAGGCTTAACAAGTCTGCAAGAGAAAACATCCTGCACCCTGTTGTTGGAAAAAATGGAGATAAATCGGACATCTCAGATTATGTAAAATTCCTCAATGCAGAAGAATATTTTGCAAGATATTTTGCGCTGATTTATGCAAACTCAAAAGGGCAGGCAAACTGCAACAATCTCTGGTCAAAATTTGAAAACAACAGATTTTCAGGATTCACGGCAACATTTGAGTATGTTACTCATTTCCTCGGCTACGGCAGGGCAGAGGATGACTACAATCATAAGGGATCAAAAGGATTTGGCAGACATCTTTTGTATGACGATAACTATGAGAAAATACCTGACATATCAGTTTATGATAGCAGAAGCAATTATAGGGCAGCGGCTTGACAATACACAATAACAAAATTTAAAAGCAGGCATTTCCTTATTCCTATTATGCAGAAGAAGACTACAATAATTCTTGGTTCAGACCATGCCGGATTTAATCTAAAGGAGTCAATAAAGAAACACCTTGAGAAGCTGAGTTACAAATATGGGGATATTGGTGTTTTTGATGACAAGCCGAGCGATTATCCGAAGATAGCGTTTGAGCTTGCTTTAAAAGTTTCTTCTTCGGATTCCAAGGGGATTCTGATGTGCGGCACCGGGATAGGGGAATGTATAGTTGCAAACAAAGTCAAGGGAATAAGGGCAGCAAACTGTTTTGATGAATACACTGCAAAAATGAGTAGGGAGCATAACGACAGCAACATACTCTGCCTGGGAGCAAGAGCATTAAGCGAGAGTGCAGCAAAAAAAATAGTCAAGGTATGGCTTGAGACGGAATTCAGCACAGAACTGCGGCACAGCAGAAGGCTTAAGGAAATATCCGAAATAGAATCCAGAACCATGAAATAGAAGGTGCAATGGAATACCTAAGATTTTTTCTTTCATCATTGGGAGTCTTTTCAGGAATAATAGCTGGAATTATAGTCATTCTACTTTCAAAGGAAGAGCAGAAAAATCTCCAGCGTTATCTCAAAGCTTCAAGAGCACTTATACTATTTTTAGCCTGTGTTTTTCTTCTTGCATTTCTTTATGATTCTAACACAACACTTTTTTTAGTCTCATTGCTTGCAGCATTTCTTCTTTTTTTAAGAAGCAGGATTATAAATCACTCAGTGCTGGGATTTTTTCTGGCAATCTCATCTTTAAATAATAATCTTTTTATTATAATCTCAACGCTTTTTTTCTTGTACTGGCTTATTTATGCAGGGATTAATTATAATATAAAGAAGAAAAATTATGCAGTCTTAATCTTAAATGGAGCGATATTCCTTTTAGTGGCTAACCTTCTATCCTACACAAACTTATTTATATAAGTTCAATTAACAACTGCTGGGTGATTGGATGAAGCTAAATAAACTCATTACAAAGAAAGGCATTTTATTTTTACTCATATTCAGCGTTCTTGCTTTTTTTGCAGAAAGGGCTAATGTTTTTCAGCTTGTAGGAAGCACAGAGCTTGCAAGCAGCAAACAGTATTTCACAATGTTCCAGTTTTTAGGTCCTGTTGCAGGGGCATTTTTAGGACCTGTTGTAGGAGTTCTTGCAGTTCTTATATCAGAATTTGCAAACTTCCTGACTCTTGGAAAGGAATGGACAGCACTTAACATTTTAAGGATGTTGCCTATGCTTTTTGCAGCGTATTACTTTGGAGTCAAGAGAGATAAGATAAGCATAAAGAACACTGCATTAATGGTAATTGCCCCGATATTTGCAATCTTTATGTTCATAATTCATCCTGTTGGAAGGCAGGTGTGGTTTTTCTCACTTTATTGGATGATACCTGTGATAATATCACTATTTCCAAAAAAATATTCAGATGGAGTTTTAATGAGAAGTCTTGGAGCGACATTCACAGCTCATGCTGTTGGAGGAGTTGTATGGATTTATATGTTTAATACAATTCCTGAATACTGGATAGGACTGATACCTGTAGTCGCTTACGAAAGGCTGCTTTTTGCAGGAGGCATTGCCCTGTCTTATGTGCTGATAAACACTCTGCTTGACAGGCTTGACACAAAATTCACATCAGATGCTGTGGATATAAACAAGAAGTATGTGTTGTCAGGAAAGCGGCACAGAATAGTCAATTGATGCCAATTGATTTTTTTATTTTTTTCTCAAAATAAAATAATTTAAATATTCCTCTTATTTGGAAAACTTCATGAAAAACATTGAGGTTGCAGAGCTTCTCAATAAGATAGCGGATTATCTTGAGCTTAAAGAGGATACTTTCAGGGTAAGGGCTTACAGGAAGGCTGCTCTTACAATAGAAGGGCTTACAGAGGATATAGGGAAGCTATGGCAAGAAAAAAAGCTGCAGGAAATTCCCGGAGTCGGAGAAGGAATAGCAAAAAAGATTGAGGAGTT
>Ga0209541_10016495_pt1 | contig 10915 bp, 13 predicted proteins | sample RifCSPlowO2_01_FD_184027 | JGI IMG/M metagenome (GOLD analysis project Ga0209541, IMG submission 184027) | Groundwater microbial communities from Rifle, Colorado - Rifle CSP2_plank lowO2_0.1 (SPAdes) (version 2) | ecosystem: Environmental > Aquatic > Deep subsurface > Groundwater | place... | reverse complement strand
TATCCTGCTTAAAAATTTTTTATTTTTGATTTCTGTTAAAGTTTCTTCTACGCTATGCTTTAATTTTTTGACCATGCATTATGGTAACATTTGGGACTATTTAAACTTTTTGGTTACCATATGGTAATATTAGAAACCATATGAATTTTTAAAGAACCAATGGATAGATAAGCAATAATTTATCTGACAACCCCTTCAACGGGGCTTGACGCAGAAGCATATAGCTTTTTAGGAATTCTTCCAGCAAGAAAAGCGTCCCTTCCACTCTCAACCGCTAATTTCATGGCTTTGGCCATCCTTATAGGATATTTAGCCAGAGCAACACCAGTATTCAATAAAACCCCATCTGCTCCTAGCTCCATCGCAATTGTTGCATCGCTTGCAGTTCCAACCCCAGCATCCACAATTATTGGAACCTTAGCATTCTCAATTATGATTTTAATATTATTTGGATTTAATATACCCTGGCCAGAGCCTATTGGCGCGCCTAAAGGCATTACTGCTGCAGCACCGGCTCCCTCAAACTTTTTGCATGCTACAATGTCATCATTGGTGTAAGGCAATACTGTAAATCCTTCCTTTACCAGCACTTTTGCAGCTTTAAGAGTTTCCTCATTGTCCGGCATTAATGTTTTTTGGTCTCCTATGACCTCTAATTTAACCCATTTTGGCAGTCCAACCTCTTTAGCTAGCCTTGCAGTTCTTATCGCTTCTTCCGCAGTATAACACCCCGCAGTATTGGGCAATATTGTCATTTTATTTTTGTCAATATGCTCCAAAATATTCTCTTCCTTATTGTTGAAATTGACTCTTCTTATTGCTACTGTCACAACTTCCGCTCCGGAAGCTTCATGCGCCTTCTTCATTATGTCAAAATTTGCATATTTTCCAGTCCCAATGATTAATCTCGAATTGAATTCGAATTTTCCTATTTTTAATTTGCCATCATTCATTTATTAGCCACCACCGACGACAGTAATTATCTCCAGCTTATCATTATCTTTTAGCTTAGTATCATCAAAATTCTGCCTGTGCACAATGCTTTTATTTAGCTCAACAGCAACTATATCTTTATTTAGCCTTAGCTTATTTAATAAATCGGAAACCTTTTCGCACTCTAATCCTTTTTCCTTGCCATTGATTATCAGTTTCATTTTCATCTTAATGCAGGATAAGCATTGTTAGTTTAAAAAGATTTTTATTGGCAGCACGGACTCTTGAACTAAAAATAGAAAGATTGTGGCTGAATATCGGAGTATTGCCTGAAAAGACTATTGCAGCATTAGTGCCATACCTAGAAGGGATCTATGGGGCTGTAGAAACAAACCAATGAAGAGGTACACAAAAAAACGGCTCCAAATAAGCCAATAGCTCCGATAGAAAGAATGTATAAAATCTGCGATACGTACCATTCAAAAAAATTCCAATGGGCCGGAAATAGATTATTACATTGAATGGATTAAAAAAACAAATAATAATATTGTTAAATATTGTTAAAAAATAATAAAATAATTCTCTTATTCATACCGTAATGCATCCACAGGCTTCAATCTGGAAGCCCTTATTGCAGGCATGGCTCCGCTTATTGCTCCGACTAAAAAAGCAAACAGCAAAGCGCCTGTTACCAAATACCATGGAAATGCAGCTTTAAGAAAGGTGTTTCCTGTTGTGCTGACTGCAATTTCCACCAGCTTGCTGAAGCCAATGCCCAAAGCAACCCCTATTATGCCTCCTGCCAGGCCTAATATTCCCGATTCCAGCAAAAATATCTTTAATATATCTGAATTTCTCGCTCCAATCGCCTTCATAATCCCTATTTCCTTAGTCCTCTCCAGTACAGCAGTATACATCGTGTTTGTAATTCCTATTCCCCCAACCAGCAAAGAGATAGCAGCTATGCCAGCCAGAACAAGCTGCACCGCTAATAAGATGTTTTGAAATGATTCTATAAAGTCCTCGGATGTCTGCACAACAAAATCCTCCTTGCCTTCCTCTAGATCCCTGGAAGTTCTGAGCTCTTTCTCAACTCTGACAGCAACATTGCTCGGTTTTTCGCTTTTTGCAGTCCTAGCAAGAATAAAATCAACCCTTTCCCCGACATTGAAAATTTCCCTCATTGCTTCCTCTGTAATAACTAAAGTGCGGTCATCCCCGCTATTCCCGATTCTTTCATAATGCCCGATTACCTTGAATTCCATGTCGTTTATCTCTATTTTGTCCCCAACTTTGACATTCGGCTGGAATAGGTCATCCTCAATGAATCCAACGCCAACCAAAACCTTGAATTTGTCTCCTTTTCTCACATCCCTTCCGTCCTGCACCTCAAACTGGTTTATCTCATCATAGAGTTTCTTGCCCTCATCTGTCGGAATGCTAAAAAGCTGATGGAATCTTGTTTGTTCGTTAAACTCAACTTTTACATTCTCCAGGATAAAACTTGTTGTCTCTATAACGCCCCTGGTTCTTTCAACTACCTCCTCATCGTTGCTTGTAATCTCTGTGGTTGTTAGATCGCTTCCGGGAGGCGCAAAACCGCTTTTGGGCTGTATTATCAATTTATCGGTTCCAAAAGCCTCAAACTGCTCATCAATAAATTGTTGTAATCCTTGGCCCAAGCTGACTAATGCAACAACTGCAGCTATCCCTATAAATATCCCTATCATGGTAAGCCAGCTTCTCATCTTCCTTTTCCTGAAATTTTCAAATACATAGCCTATGTAATCCTGCAGCATTTTATTTTGCAAACCTCAGGGCATCAACCGGATTCAGCTTGGATGCCTGCAAAGCGGGCATTAATCCCGAAATTGATCCAACAAGAAATGAAAACAACAACGCGCTAATAATCAGCAATGGCGAAAATACGGGCGTTAAAAGCTCGGTTCCTAAAACAGCCTTTCCGACATTCTCCACAAGTTTCCCTAATCCAAATCCCAAAACGATTCCTATTATGCCTCCTGCCATGCCCAGAATTCCGGATTCGATAAAAAACAGCTTGAAGATATCAGAATTTCTTGCACCAATGGACTTCATAATCCCTATTTCTTTAGTCCTCTCAAGAACTGAGGTGTATATCGTGTTTGTAATTCCTATTCCCCCAACCAGCAAAGAGATAGCAGCTATGCCTACAATTACAGCCTGCACTGCAAAAAGGATAATCCCAAAAGTCTCAACAATCTGCTGCGGTGTCTGTACCTCAAAGTCTTCCTGGCCTTTTTTTAAGTCCCTGTCTTTTCTGATATTCTTTGCCAGCTCTTCCGCAACCTTGCTTGGATCTTCCCCCTTTCCAGCTTTTGCAGCTATTAAATCATATTCATCCCCTGTGTCCAGAACCTCTCTCATGACATCTTCCATAACAATAACAACCGAATCAAACTGCGGGTTTCCGGTCCTGTCCATTATTCCGACAACCTCGAAGTCAAAGCCGTTTATACTTATTTTGTCCCCTGCAATAATTTTTTTTGGATATACTTCCTTTTCATTGAACCTGTCTCCAACAACAGCCCTAAATTCGTCTCCCGGCTTCAGCATCCTTCCGTCAGATACGGAAAATGAAAAGCTTTCCAGGATAAAATCCCCTTCCTCTTTTTTTTCAGGCCAGCTTCCAAGGAACTGGAACTGCGATTCGTCCTTGAACTCCACTTGTGCCGATCTAAGCAATCTTCCTACCGCTATCTCTATGCCTCTTGTCTTTTCCACAATTTCCTTGTCATGTTCTGTTAGGGCTTTGATGTCAAAGCTTCCCGGAGGTCCAAAACCCGTGTTAGCGTTCTGCACGATAATCCTGTCAACACCGACGGAAGCAAACTGGCCTATAATAGCTTGCTTCAACCCTTCCCCCAAGCTTATCAGAGAAACAACAGCAGCTATGCCAATAAATATTCCCACCATAGTTAGCCAGCTTCTCAGCTTTCTTTGTTTTAGACCATTGAAGGCGTAAAGAAAGTAATCTATTATCATTTTTATTAATTGTACTCTCGATTCTAACTCCTTTTTTTCGTGCGCTTTCTGTAATAAAATAAACCAGCAACAACTATTGCCACTATGATCAGAAATCCTACAGTGCCATTCTCTTTTTTCAAGCCGAACTTCTTTGCCTCTGCCGCAGTGTATAGATCGAGCTTTAGACTTATTCTATCTCTATAATTATTGTTATTCGCATCTTTATACTCCAGAGTTAATGGAAGCTCTACCTGCTTTTCATTCGTATTCTCAACAAAAAGGTCAAAGTCGGCAGTCTCAAAGTCATCCGAGTCTATGTTGCCAAGGTAAACCTCATCGCTCGATATTATTTTATAATTATTGCTTTTCCCCAATTTTACATTCATGAACTTAATATCTGTTACTCCTTTATTGACGACTTTTACAACTATCTCCCCAGCTTTTCCAGGTTCATATACCTCAGACTTGTCTAATGTAACGCTTATATCGGGCTTTGCATTTACTATTATCCCTATTGTCCCATTCTTAATATAGCCCTTATTCAGCTCATCAGAATAGCTTATCTTCAATGGAACCTGATAAACTCCGCTTTCTGCTTCAGGCTTTGCCAGCAGCTCGAAGCTGAACTCATGCGCTTTCTTGGCATCTATCTGGTAGATGCTCTTTTCATTTGTAGATCCCAATGGAGCAAAAGGTATATCCCCTAAATCAAGCCATGCTTTTACGTCCTTGATAAGGGAATCGGCTTCATTAACAACGCCTATTCTCAAAATTCCGCTTGAGCCAGGCTCAAAAAAATCATTGTCTACTGAGACAGAATTAATGGCAAGAATTGCATCATAAGTCTGCACATCAATAAAAAATTCTTCCGGCTCAACCCATACCCCTTTGTCTATTCTATACTTTATTCTTATCTCATTTTCCCCCTCAACAGCATTTTTATCCACTCTTAGCCTGTACTTTACTATTACCCCGACATCACCCCTCTGCCTGCTTTGCAATGTTCCTGCGCTCCTTAATGCCTCCCTTCCAGGGTCAAGCGAAAATGGATATTGATGCAGTATTTCTACTTCAACATTCCTTGCTTCCTCGCTTCCATTGTTGTCGAGCTTGAATCTAACATCAACATAATTTCCAGGCTCCGCAGGATCAGGCTCCTGATTAATTAAAGTGACTTCTATTTGAGATGTTTCTACAGGCCTTTGTGTAGATTGCGTTGCAGCGTTTAAACTAACTGCAAATAAAATTAGTATGCATAAACTAATAACTATTATTCTATTAAACCCCTTATCCCTATTATTTCCCATCTTAACCACCTATTCTCAATTTTTTGGATTTTACAATTACACCATCTTTCAAAAATTCTACTCTATGGGTATGTTTCGCGACATTCATGTCATGCGTTACCATAATTATCGTCTTTCCCTCTTTTTTGTTCAGATTGCTCAAAAAATCTATTACCATTTCCCCGGTTTTTGAATCTAAATTCCCTGTCGGCTCATCAGCTAATACCACCTTAGGGTTATTTGCCAAAGCTCTTGCAATCGCCACGCGCTGCTGCTGGCCTCCCGAAAGCTCAGTCGGCTTATGGTTAATTCTGTCGCCTAAATCAACCATTTCTAAGATGTTTCTGGCTCTTTCAATCCTTTCCTTCTTGCTTACACCCTGGAACACCATGGGCAAAGCAACATTTTCCAGCGCACTTATAGTATTTATCAGGTTGAACTGTTGGAATATGAAGCCTATTTTCTTTCCCCTTATCTGCGCTAAATCAGACTCAGATAATTTTGAGATGTCGTGGTCTTCCAAGTATATCTTACCCTTTGTCGGCATGTCCAATGCACCGACCATATTTACTGCCGTGGATTTTCCTGAGCCGCTTGGACCCATTATTGCTACAAATTCACCTTCCTTTATCGCTAAATTTAATCCGCGCAATGCATTTACCTTTACATCCCCCATCTTATAAGTTTTCCATACATCATCCAGATTTATTATTGTGCCTTTCATCTCAAAATCCACAGGTTTACTCCCTCTTTTTTCAGTCTGTTAAGTTTCCCGTCCAACGCAAGCTCCAGCAGATACCTTTCAGCAGTGTTCCACGAAATATCAAAATGCTTTGCTATCTCTGCTGTAGTCACAACTTTGTCCTTTTTGGCAAAATCCAGAATTTTCTTCTCAAAATTATGTAATCTCATAAGCAAATACCTATCATCTTACCTATTATTTAATCTATCTTAATACCTATGTAATTACATATATAAAAATGTTTCGTATTATAACTCTGTCTAAATCTTGGGTAATAGAATGATCTGTCTAATTGGTGGGTGATGATAAAAACTAATCTCAGTAATAATTAATAACCTTATCAGAAATATCCCATGACTTTGCTTTGCATTTTACACTACCCTTTGCATGAGCTTCCATACAATGATGAGGGTCAAAATCTTTTACGTTTCCCTTTATATCGATCTCATGAGCTCGAAATATAACTCGCTTACTCAAAACAGACTCTAAAAGTAACCAAGGCTCCCCATCTGGAAAGTATTTAATTGGAACTTTTACAATACTAGCCATTTTCTTTTACTAAACCCTCTTTCTCTAAGTTGTCCATAACTCTTTCAATTTGTTCAGCAGACAAATTTAAGTCGGCAACTAATTTAATCATGTTTATTTTATTAACACCTGCACTTTTATTTTTCTTTAAATAGTTAATTATCTCGATTTTTATTTCTTGGTCTGATAATTGTCTTTCAAAATGTGATTCTGCCAATAATTTTTGATTCCTCAATTCATTTTCCAATGAAGACACCCTATTTTGTAAGTCATGGATAAAACTATAAACTGCCCTATCTTTAGCCTCTTCAAAATTTAAAGGAACTTCAATTTTTTGTTTTTCAAAAGATATAATGAGTCTGTTTTTTCTGTGCTAATATGAACAATTTTATCCTCCACTTCTTTTTTACTTTCATGTGATAAAATTATTGGGTGTTGAATTTTTAATTTATTTTCCTTTTCATCGAATAACACCAATACCATTGCGACAGGGTCGATATGTAAATTTTTTTCTTTAATTTTGTCTAGATATTGAAATTAAGCTTATCACCCGAATTAGACAAGAAAAAGTAACACCCGCAGATTAGACGGAGTTCGGCTTATGGAATGAATCATAGCAAAAGGGCAAATTTTGTGAATATGGATATGCTTTTTCTATAATTTATTTCTCAACCAAAACCGCCCTTATTGGAGAAGCATCATTCTTTATTTTTAACGGCAGCCCAATAAAGAAATACCTTCCCTGCTTTATTTTTGAAAGCTCTAGTCCTTCAATTATTGGAATGCCATTGCCCAGCAGGATTTTATGGGTATTATATTCAGGCTGATCCCTCTCTATACCCAATGCATTGATTCCGACAGCCTTGATATTTTTTGATGCTAAAAACTCTGCGCCTGCCTCAGCCAAATAAACAAAATTAAAATCGAATGCTTCTTTGTATTCATTTGAAGTTTTTAGGATGACTATATCATTTTTTCTTATTTTGGCTTTGACCAAATCCTCCTTTTCTATTCCCTTATTTTTTATTTTGGCCAAATCAACAACAATGCATTCCCCTAAAAACATATTAAGTGCAACAGCATCAATTTTTTTGCCATCCTGGAGAAAATGGAACGGAGCGTCAACATGCGTTCCCGTATGCGCATCAATATGCAATCTTGACTCATTTGCATTGCCTGTTTTAAGGGTCGAAGTAATCTCTATCTTGGGCCTTTTGCTATCCTTGTCCTTCCAGACACCCATGCCTTCTCTTATCTCTAAGGAAATGTCATAAATTTTCATTTGTTTCATTTTTCCAGCAATTTCGAGTAGTAAGGCTTTTGAGGCTCGTACCACTTTCTGCCGTCTTTTTCAACCAGCTTATCAGCTTCTTTCGGGCCCCAGGTTCCAGGCTCGTAATATGAAACTTTCCCGCGCTTCCATCCATTGGATATTTTATCGGCAAGCTCCCATGAATGCTCCACCATGTTCCAGCTTGTAAACAGCGTCTGGTCTCCAATAATGATGTCGTAAAGCAGCCTTTCATAGGCATCGGGGGTATTAGGCCCAAACCTGCATTCATGGCAGAAATCCATCCTTACATTGTCTATTGCCATTTTTCTGCCAGGGACCTTTGCAGCAAACTGCAGGGAAATGCCTTCTTCCGGCTGTATCCTTATTATAAGCATGTTTGGCTCTATGCCGCTTGCATTGTTGCTGAATAAAATCTCCGGGTTCTGCTTAAAGACGATATTTATTTCCGCTACCCTTTCTCTCAACCTTTTCCCAGTCCTTAAATAAAAGGGCACATTAGCCCATCTCCCATTATCGATATTCAGCTTTAAGGCAACAAATGTCTCCGTATTGGAATTTTTGGCAACTTTTTCCTCATCTTTGTACGCTCTTACCTTTTTATTATTTACTATACCTGAAACATACTGGCCTCTGACAGATACCTCATCAACATCTTTTGATGAAAATGGCCTTATTGACTTTAAGACCTTCATTTTCTCTTCCATTATGTTGTCAACATCCAGCTTTACGCATGGCTCCATTGCAGTCAATGCAACAAGCTGTATCATATGGTTTTGCACCATGTCCCTCAAAGCCCCCGCCTTATCATAATAATCCCCCCTTGTCTCTACGCCAGATTCTTCTGCAACGGTTATTTGCACATGGTCTATATACTTATTGTTCCATATAGAATCAAAGATGCGGTTAGCAAATCTAAGTACCAGCAAATTCTGCACAAGTTCCTTTCCCAAGTAGTGGTCAATCCTGTAGATCTGGTTTTCATTGAAATCCTTTTTTATTGTTTCATTGAGATTTTTTGCTGACTCCAAATCATGTCCAAAAGGCTTTTCAAAAACAACTCTTGACCATCCAGAGCTTTCATTAAGGCCGCTTATCTTTAAATTGTCTATTATGGCCCCAAAAAAGCCAGGTGGCGCAGCCAAATAGAATATTTTATTGCACTCGGCATTTTTCGTGCATCTCTCCTTAATCAGGTTTCTAAGCTTATTGTAGCCTTCGGCATCCTGGAATTCAGAGCGATGGTAGAATACCTTGTTTGCCAGTTTTTTCCAGATATTATTATCTACTTTTAATTTTGAAAATTTTTTTGTCGAGGCTAAAGCCTCTTTTCTGAATTGCTCATTGCTTTTCGGCTTTCTTGCAAACGTAACTATCTTCGTGTCTTTGTGCAGCAGATTATCTAATTCCAGCTTGTACAAGGCAGGCAATAATTTCCTGTTTGTTAAATCGCCAGTTGCCCCGAAAATTACAATCACGCACGGCTCGATTGTTTCCATTTTTATTTCCTGTGTAAAAACAATTAGTATTTAAATAATATGCCATTAACCAATAACATTAATATGAATTAACATGAAAAATGCAGTATTATGCTCTGCTTCTGTTTTATTGCTTGTCTTGGCATCAGCATGCAGTGTAAAGGAGGAGCAAGAGAATCCTGCTGTAGATCTTGGGAAAAAAATAACCTTGGATTATGCGGCAGGCTTTGACAACGGAACATTGTTTGATACCTCGTTTGAGGTTGCTGCAAAAGAAGCCGGAATCTACGACTCAAGAAAGGTTTATCAGCCTGTTATTCTTGTTTATGGCAGGGATACTTTGTTTCCAGGATTACAGGAAGCATTGCTTGGCATGAAAATCGGGGAAGTAAAAAATGTCAGAATTCCCCCAAATAAGGCTTATGGCGAAAAAATAGAAGGCTCAGCAATTAATTTGCCTAAAACCTCTGTCAGCAATTACGAAACCCTGAAGCTCAACGATGTTGTTGCAATAGTGGGTTCGGATGAAAATAGGGTTAATGCCTATGTAAGGGAAATAGGCAGCGAAAACATTACTTTGGACCTAAACCATCCTCTAGCAGGGCAGTATGTGCAGTTTTCTATAATATTAAGAAATGTTGAATAGTTACTTTGCAATTTTCCCGACCAAACTGCGCAGCATGTGGCTTGTAACCTCCAAATCATAAAACTTTTTCAGCTCAAGCCTCCCTTTAACCCCTATAATTAATGGGTAAGTTCCAAACTGTCTGCAGAATGTTGTATTCCCATCATAAATTTCCGCGTAGCAATCCTTAAGCACAGTTCCTGAAGGAGCAATTCTTTGCAGCATTGGCCAGTCAATGTTCTGCCTTATATCATTCCTCCATTTCCAATAATATCTTTTATTTTTTTTCAAAAATTTGTCTTTTCCCACATTAAACAAGGATGTGCCTTCAAATATCGCAACCTGCCTTATATTTATCCTTCTTAGCATTAATCCGTCATCGTAAATTTTCTTAAGCCAATGCATGTTTTCCTCATGCGTCTTTTTAGTTTCCCCCCTTAAGCCGAAAATTATGTTTATACCTGGCAAAAACCTCGGCATTCCATCCTCGCCCCTTTCCGCTCCGTATTTATTTAATATTTTTGTTGCCTCATAGGCTATTTTAGGGGTGCTGTTTAATGTGTTTTCTTTGCAAACAACCTTGTCAAAGCTCTCAACGCCAAAAGCAGCGATATTTCCGCTTGTGCAGTATTTGACTATAGCTTTTGTTATTTCATGGCTCTTATCCATAACAACCTTGACGGGATTTACATTATCAAGATGAAGGACTTTTATGTCCGGGCACTTGTCTCTTACTTCTTTAAGAAGCTCAACAGCATACGGGAAAGTATAGAAACAAGTTTGTTTACCCAATCTAAAATACCTACAACCCAATTTATAAAATTCAATAATCTCTTTCAAAACATCTTCTTTATTCCTAAACTCGACCTTGTTTTTTATCGGCTCTGTGCAGAAGCTGCATTTTCCAATATCGCAGCCATGGCCAGTTTCTACCTCTATCATTCTAATGTCATGAATCTGCTTTACTATCTTTGTGCCATCAATAGCATACTCTTTCACCTTATCGTATGTAAAGTTAAACATTGA
>Ga0209541_10016493_pt1 | contig 10916 bp, 11 predicted proteins | sample RifCSPlowO2_01_FD_184027 | JGI IMG/M metagenome (GOLD analysis project Ga0209541, IMG submission 184027) | Groundwater microbial communities from Rifle, Colorado - Rifle CSP2_plank lowO2_0.1 (SPAdes) (version 2) | ecosystem: Environmental > Aquatic > Deep subsurface > Groundwater | place... | reverse complement strand
AGAAAGAGTCTGATTATTCCCATTGCTACAAGCCAGTAGACAAGCATAGCTAGGAGTGTAGTCCACTCAAAGATACTACCCTCAACACGTGACAAACTAAATACGTTATTAAATGGAGCGACAAATATGTGAGTTGTTCCATAAATAAACGATGTAAATCCAGCTCCTGAATTTGCAGCTAAAAGTTTTAGAACAAATCTGAAAACTAACAATATCTCAAGTAGTCCCAAAATGTACCAAACAATCTGTGTGCCTTTGTATAACGGCTTTGTACTTCTAGATGTGTATGATGTTTCCATAATTAGTTTGTTTTAAATGTTGATTTATCGCCACGAACAGTTCCTTTGCTGTTTTGAGCAACTATGCGAAAGTAATAAGTGGTTTTAGGTTTGAGATTAGAAACATCTTTATCAATTGCAATTACACTTTCTCCCGCTCCCACTGACACACGTTCTGTTGTTTGGAGTAATACTCCACCCAAAAGTGAGCTTGTGCTGTATTCAAACCAGTAACTAGTCTCGGCGAGGTTTGGAGTAACCGTGCCGTGTAGAGTAGCAAATGTTGTCTTCACATCTGTAGCATTGCCAGTAGTAACAGATGGTTCTTTGGCGGACGACGGTCCTGTTGTTTTAAAATTTAGAATTGAACCGTTTACTGTTCCAAATTGATTTTGAGCATTTATCCTAAAGTAATATGTAGTTTGTGGTAGAAGGTTAGAAAGAGAAATAGAAACCGAAGTTTTTACACTACCTGAACCGGCAGAAGAAAATGCTGAGATGTTACCTAGTTCTGGTGTAGTTCCATATTCAAACCAATACTGTGTTGCAGATTTATTTGCTGTAACCTCACCACTTATTTTGGCAGTCGTTTTTGAAATACCCGTTGCAGAAATAGTCTTTGCAGTTGGTGTACTACCTAGTGGTGCAGGACTACCCTGTGTGGTTTTAAATGTATATTGATTTCCGACAACTTTACCAAATCGATTTTCAGCAACAAGTCTAAAATAATACGTTGTGTTTTTTGTTAAGTTAGTAATATAACCTGGAGCTTGAATGCCAATGAAACCAGAACCTATTGTTTGATTTGCTGTCTTGTTGCCTAAGTCAGACGTAGTGCCATATTCATACCAATAACTAGCAAAAGCCCCCTTTGGATTTACCGTACCGATAACCATTGCGGTGTTATCCGAAGTAAATGTAGTCGTACTTGTTACTACTGTAGGAGCTGTGGCTTGGGGTTGGGTCGTGGTTGTATTGTTATTATTTTGCACCACAGGAGGTGTAGACGTTACGTTATTTGGAGTTTCTGTGCTTCTAGTCATAGAATACAAAAGACCCCCACCGAGAAGCACTAATACCACTACCAACACCACCATAAGAGTTTTATTCATAAATTTTGGTTAAATTGTTTATAAGTTATACCTACGAAGACGACAAATCACAGAAAGCGTTACAACCTTATTTACACATTTCTTAAAACCAAATCTGATTCCATTTCATATAAAGAGGTCTCTTGATCTAAACAAGCTGGGCATTCTGTAAAGCGTACTGGAATTTCTTTCTCTTCATCCACTTCTAAATATGCCGGTTTATCAAAATGCCATGAATTTTTGTAATAAAAGGTATAACACTTTTTACACATTGTTAATTTTTTTGAATCTTTGTTATCCAAAATTCTTTTCTTGTGTCTAGATACCCAATCTTGGGCACTTAATTTAAATTTTTTTAACATAAATATTTTCTTAATGATAATTTTATTTAGATTATTTAATCTATATTTAATATTCTATTATTAGAGGAAATATAAGTCAACAAAAAAAGAACCACCTATGGGTAAAAGATGTTGATAAACTGTTTATAACTTTAATGCAGATTTAACTATTACTTCTTTGACTCTTTTGGATTATCTAGAAAAGATTTCAGTTCACCTATAATTCCATCTAGTCTGTGTTCTGCTTTAACACAGTATTTACTAACTCCTAATCGCATATACGACTGAACATTACTGCTACTAGCGGTATTAGAAACAACAAAAATAGGAATGTCTTTCCATTTACTATTAGGGTCCTTTAGTTTTGCAACAAAATCAAGACCGGTCTCGTTGCCAAGTAAATAATGGTCAAGCCAAATTGCGTCAATCTTACCAACATCTTCCAAGTAATGAAACCCTTGTTCAACAGTGCGGGCGGTAATAACCAGAAAACCATTTCTCTCAAGTTTTCCCTGGATTGCAGCAACTAAAGGACGCTCGTCTTCAATTACTAATATATTTTTTTGGATGTTTTTTTTGTTTTTAGATTTAGATTTCATATAGTTTTTATTTTTATAATTATAACATAATTTTAGTGTCTTTACTAGGAAGCTCTTCTGGTCTTATTCTTTATTTTCTGGGGTGGGAAGGAAACGTAAAATGTTGTCCCAATATTTTCATTTGATTCAAACCATATTTTTCCTTTTGCCTGTTCAACAATTGATTTTGCAATATAAAGCCCTAATCCTGTCCCCTCGGTATCTTTACCCACAACATTATCTGCTCGGAAAAGCTTGGTAAAAATTTTATATTGTTGATTTTCTGGTATACCATAGCCAGTATCAGAAATTTTAAGAAGTACGCTGTTTTCGTCATCTAAAAAAATTGACGTAATAATTTTTCCACCGTATGGAGTATATTTTACAGCATTAATTAAAAGATTTTGTATTACCATACGCAAAAGTTTTGGGTCAACATACACGGCGGGAAGGTTGTTTGCAAATGAGGGTAAGAATTTTATTTTTTTCTCATAAATTTGCAACTTCTGTTCATCTATCACACCTTGAGTAAGTTTGACTATATCAGTTGGCTTTGACTCAAATATAAATGTTCCAAGTTCAAGACGAGAAACATCTAGGAGGGTGTTTACCAAGTCAACCATCCGCCCATTACCATGATATATTTCTTCAAGATATTTTTTCTGCTCAGGAGTTACTTCACCCGCATCCCCCGCCAGAAGCATCTCACTATACCAACTGACGGTAGAAAGTGGTGTGCGTAGTTGATGTGAAGCAAGAGAAACGAACTCTGTCTTGGCCTTATCAATTTCTTTTTCTTTGGTAATATCCCTAAACACTTCAACCGCTCCAACAATTTTTCCACCCAAAACCACTGGTGCAACAATACTACTAGCTGGAAAACGACTCTTGTCTTTGCGTATATAATAAAATGGATTGGTTAAATCAGCCACAAATTTTTGGCCAGACAAAACTAGGGTCAAAATCCTTTCCTCAAACGAAACCCCAACCCCATTTAAATCCTCTCTAGGAACAACCTTGACCATACTTTTACCGATTATCTCTTCTGCCTTCCAGCCGAGCATCTCTTCAAAAGATTTATTTATATAACTTATTTTTCCCTCTTTATCTACCACCACAAGCCCGTCTCCAATACTCGTTAGGATTGCCTCATTTTTTGCCCTGATTTGCTCAAGGTCTTTTGTGCGCTCCAGAACTTTTTTTTCAAGTGTTTCATACAGTCCCTTGAGTTCCTCCGCTATTACCACAAGTTTACGCCTCGTACTTTCTTTTTCCCTTGCTGTTACAGCAAGTTGTTTAGCTGTCACTTCCAATTTACGCCTAGCATTTTCCTTTTCCTTTGCTGTTACCGCTAATTCTTTTGCGGTTACTACTAATTTTTGTCTAACACTTTCTTTTTCCCTTGCTGTTACAGCAAGTTGTTTAGCTGTCACCACCAGTTTCCGTCTAACACTCTCTTTTTCCTTTGCTGTTACTGCTAATTCTTTTGCAGTTACTACCAGTTTGCGTCTAACACTTTCTTTTTCCTTAGCCAAAATTTCAAGTTTTTGGGCTATGTTTTTGGATGTAGAAATAGTTATGGTGTTAAATTTCATAGAAATGTTTTTATTTCAAAAGTTCTGTTACTCTTAAAACAATAGTAGCAATCGGCGTATTTGATTTAATAAAAAACTCCTTTGCACCAAACTCCTTTGCACGTTTTTCGTCTTCCCTTTGGCTTAAGTTACTAAGCACCAGAACTGGAGTTTTTATTTTTTTTACTTTAAGCATTGCCAACAGAGTAAACCCATCCATTTTTGGCATTATTAAATCAAGAAGAATAAGTGCAAAAGACTCTTTATTAAGAAGTCTAATTCCATCCTCACCATTAAAAACCACTTCCGACTTGAAACCCGCGTGTGAGAGTTTGAGTTCAAGTGCTCTTGCTAGAGGCTTCTCGTCCTCAATTATGAGAATTTTTTTGGATGTTTTCACTTTGTTTGTTTAGTTAAGCACCTTTTATTGGTAGAGAAATAGTGAAAACACTACCTTTGGTTTTATTTTTTATATTTTTTACTTCGACTGTACCCCCATGAATCTCTGCAACCCACTTTACGATAGCTAACCCCAGACCTATACTGCTTCCACTGGAAGTGTGAGATTTATCTGCCCGATAAAACCTTTCAAAAACATGAGGTAAGTCTTCTTTGGATATGCCAATTCCATCATCTATTACATCTATTATAATAAATCTATCAGACTTTTTTGCTAAAATTTTAGTATGACCCCCTTTATTACCATATATAATAGAATTCTTAATAAGATTGACTAACATTTTCTCTAAATAAATCTTATCTCCAAAAAAAGTAATGTTTGGTATCTTTCTATCGGTTATAGATATATTTTTTTTATAAGCAAGAGCTTTGCATCTTCCCACAACTTTTGTAATAAGAGACCTCAAGTTTACTTTACCAAAAACAATTCTATTTTTTAATTCCGCTGTTTTGGAAGTTATGAGGGTTAGGTCCGAAAGAATGGAGGAAAGGTGTTTGATTTCATAATCAATTGCTCGGAGAGCCTGCTCCGGAGACTTTGAGTTTTTTCCGAAACGGAGCATAGCCAAATCCACGTTGCCTTTTATGATTGCAATAGGGGTACGGAGTTCGTGGGTTGCATCAGCGATTGACTCTACCTTCAATCTTTCGTCCTCAAGAAGTCTTTTTGTCTCTCTTATGTGCTCTAGTCTCTTGCGTGCAGTTATATCTCTTATATTACATTGAATAACAAGATGCTCACCTGCCATATAGGAATTACTAACAAACTCAACATCAACAGACTGTCCATCTTTTGTCTCTAGAGGCAAATCCTCATACCGCACATAACCTTCCTTTTGTAGTATTTTGAAAGTGTCTTTGGCTACTTTTATATTTTTAAATGGTCCAACTTCCCACAACTTTTTGTCCAAGAATTCATCTTTGGAATATCCCAATAACCTCTCTAAAAAAGGATTAACGTCTGTAATTTGACCAGTCTCTGAATTAAGTATAAGTATTCCGTCATGAGCAGTCTCAAAAAGACGACGATATCTTATTTCTGACTCCTTTAGTTTTGATTCTATCTTGTTTTTGAACTTCTTTATCATTGTGTTTTTAGAAACCTACTCTTTCAAAACAAAACCAACACCCCTTATCGTTTGTATTAAGGGTTTACTTCTATCTCCGTCAATTTTTCTACGAAGATATTTTATGTGGACATTCAACTCATTGTTTGTTTCTTTGAAATCCGGTCCCCAAGCATGGTCAATAAGCTTTTGTCTATTTATTGCCTCTCCACGATTAGTGAGAAGCACATCTAGGAGTTTATATTCTTTTGGAGTAAGAGAAACAACTTTACCGGCACGAGTAACTTCGTGTTTCTTTTTATCCATTACTAAATCAGCAATCTTGGTTATATCTGAATCAGTTGTCTTTCGACGACGTAAAACAGCACGGATTCTAGCAAATAGTTCATTTAGACCAAAAGGTTTTATAAGATAGTCGTCGGCACCGGCATTAAGACCAACTACCCTATCATCCACACTACCCCTAGCTGTGAGCATAATAATAGGTGTGTGAATCTGCCTAGTTCGCAATTCTCTACAAATAGCCAAACCATCTTTTTTTGGAAGCATTATGTCCAAAAGAATTAAAGAATAATTATTCTTCATTGCTTTGAGCAAACCTTGCTCACCATCATAAGCCACATCAACAGAGTAACGCTCACCTTTTAAAGCTATTTTTAAGATGTCTACTAATTTCTTCTCATCCTCAATAATTAAAATTGCCATAATATTCTTTACACTAACACCCAACATTAAATTTTGCAAGGTGTATTATTAAGGTTATATTAAAGTTATACACAGCTTATTCACACATTAAATATATTACATTCAGTCGTTTACTTGACCGGTATTAATAATAAGAATATAATAAATTAAATTAATATTAAACTTAATAAAAATATGTTATCAACAATAGCTGTAATCTTGGTTATCTTGTGGCTTTTAGGGGTCGTGACATCTTATACGCTTGGCGGTTTTATACACCTCCTACTTGTAATCGCAATAATAGTAATCCTCATAAGAGTAATCAGGGGTGAGAAAGTATTTTAATACTTTCGCAAGACCTTGAGCATTTTGTAATCAAAGTGCGAAAGGTATACCGTTCCTGTAAGGAAAGAAAGTATTTTAATACTTTCGCAAGACAGAAACTAGTCAATTACAATAATCTTCCCTTTCATTGTTGGATGTGGACCACAATAATAATCTACACTTAGAGCATCAGTGAAAACAAAACTAAACGATTGACCTTGGGAAATTAGTGGTGAGTTAAAAAGATTATTCCCAGAAGATACAACTGAGTGACGAACACCATCACTGTTAATCCATGTTACTTTTGTTCCTTTTTTTACTGTTATCGTGGGTGGGTTAAATGAAAAGTTTTTTATATTTATTACAACCTCTTCAACTGCCGGGGTTTCTGGATTGTTTGTGGTGATAACTTCAATACCAGTAGTAGATTGAGTGTTTTGTGGTAACTCCAAACCATACTCTGAACTATCATCAGTGTTATTGTTGAAAACAAGATAATAGGTTCCAGTTCCTACAATAACTAATACTAGGAGAGTCACAAGTATGTTTTTCATAAAATTATTTTTTTGGTTATTAGTTTTTAATATATTTATCAAACACCCAAAACATTCCAAATGATAATAAGTATACAATGGCGAAGTGAATTAACAAAAATATTAAAACAAAATCTAAAGGATATCCTTCAATAAAATATTTGAACTGCAGAGCGACAGCAATAACCAAGGACACAGATAGGGCTTTGAGCCACTTAGTCTGAAACCTTGTAGCAAGTAGTAGACCAACAACTCCCCATAGAAAACCAAATGGTATTTTGTTTCTGAAATAATATTCTGGCACACTCCACGATTGTTCTAAATCATGTATTACATAGTCAAAAACAGTAAAAAGTAAGATAACAATAAGAAGAACGATACCAACAAAAATTCCTTTTAAAAATTTATCTTTCATTGTTTAATGTTAACATAAAAAATTAGTGAAATACTGGTGTGATTTAATTATCTTATTTTTGTGTTATAATAGCCCAGATGATTACACAAGAACACACTTTTAGTTGGGATGCATTAAGTCGTATAGTTATCATGGCTCTAGCTATTCTTTTATTCTGGAAAACTCTCGGTGCTGTAGTAATTATTATAATTGCTTTAGTTTTATCTGTTTCTTTATACCCCCTAGTACAAACCGTTCACGTAAAAACTAGATTGCCTTTATTTTTTTCAATATTAGCAGTTTTTTTTATTCTCCTTATTCCTTTTATTATAATCGGAGTTACTATCATCCCAAGTTTTAACAGTCAATTCCCAGAATTACTAACACATATAACCACTACAATAAAACAAATTCCATTGATTTCAGACTCATTGGGAAACTTTGATATAAGCCAATATCTACAGTCACACTACAGTTCTGTAGTAAATTATTCAAAAGATATTTTGGTGATAATTGCTTCTATCATCACAATTATTGTTTTGACATTTTACTTTATTTACGACTTTGAAAGATTATTTAAACTTTTCTTAAACACACTCCCATACCAAGAAAAAAATAAACTGAAAGAAATACTCGGAGCAATAGCTGGGGTAATAGGCCAGTATATCAGAGGAAATGTCGTCATTTCAGTTATAAGCGTTTTGGTGACTTTCGTTGGTCTGTCAATTTTAGGAATCCCCTTTGCATTACCTCTGGCAATTTTTGCTGGAATACTAGACTTGCTTCCTTTGGTTGGTTCTACGGTTGGCGCTATACCTGCACTACTTATAGCCTTTAGTTTATCTCCAACAAAAGGATTCTCCGTACTTATCTTATTTTTAATATATCAACAAGTAGAAAATGCTTTTATAGGTCCAGCAATTTACAACAAAGCTCTTAAGCTTTATCCAGCACTAATTTTTCTTGCTGTTATCTTGGGAGCAAGTTTGTTTGGCATCCTGGGTGCATTTTTGGCTCTACCGATAGCAGCAAGTATTCCTGTTGTGGTGGAATATCACCAGAACTACAAGACTAGGCACCAAAGCTAGATTTTTTCCCAAACAAAATAAGAATCTTTGTCTGTCTGATTTTCTGTGTACCCCTCTGGTTTATATTCGTCTTCACTTATTTCAACATCAAAGTAATAATTTTTCATTTCTCTGAGAAGCCCAGGAAAACTAGAAGAGTCACCTAGAGTCACACTCTCACTTTTTACTTCAGAAGACTCAACTGAATTTATACCCAACTCTTCCCCTAACGCCCTTAAAACAGATAATTCATCAGGGTTTTCTCCAGCTTGTAGTTTTTCTGCTACCGAACCTTCTAAACTTCTTATTCTCTTCCGTCCATCTTTAAATATCTGTCTGTCTTCTCTTAGATGATATCTTTCGCCTATGGAAGTCTTGTAGTAAACATTAACCCACACAACAGCTAACTTTCGCACCAACTGTCCTTCTTCATTTTCTTCTAAAGCACTTTCTCCCTTAATAACTTCCCCAACCAAATGGTCCAAAGTTTTTGTAGCACCAGTTCCCCAAGATTCATACGGTATTTTGTGCTTTTTTAATTTATTAACAACTTCTACTTTGATAATTTGAAATTGGTCTAATTCGTTTGGAGATTCCATAATTTTGATCTTGAATCACTCGTTTTTACAAATCAACCATTTTTCAATATGAAACTGACAAGATTGTCCACCCAGAATTTTTGAGTTAGAAGTAGAATGATTCCAATGATTATGAGAATAAGAAGTATAATACGAATTGTTTTCATGTTTTTATCCTACAACTCTACCATTTTCCAACACAAATTAATATCAATAATAATAAGTTTTGGTGTATAATTACAAGAGTTATTAACTTAATAATATTGTTATGTTTAAAAAACTAATTTTTATTTTTGTTTGTATCATTTTACCAGCAACCGTTTTTGGGGCTTCGGCTTCTATTACCTATTTTTCTCCAAGTACCACTGTTTCAGTTGGTAGTGAAGCATTTTTTAGAGTTAATCCGGTAGGTTTTTCTGGCACTATCACATATTCGGTAACCGATACGCTGGCAGGATCTAGTGTTTCTAGTTCACATATAAACAGTTCTGGTTCGTTTGTTTGGAGACCAGCAACACAAGATATTGGTACACACAATATTACAGTAAATTTGGTAGATCCCTATGGCAATTCTGCTTCTGCTATTCAACAAATAATCGTGCCAACAATACCCACGGTTGTAATCCAAAATTTATTTCCTAGTTCTTCTGTTAATGTCGGCCAATCTATTTTCTTTAGCACATTTGCAACTGGATTTACAAACCCAACCTACTCAGTCAGTGACTCAGTTTACACCTCAAGCCTCATGGCGACAAACATGAATTCGTCGGGTGGTTTCAGTTGGACACCAAAAAGTTACGACGTAGGAACACACGCCATCACCGTGGCTGTTACGGATAGTGTTGGACACAACGCTACTGTTGTTCAAAATATAACAGTGGGAATAGCCACCACAACTATTGGATTACTTGTACCAGGAAATACTGTAACCACAAAACAAACTGTAACTTTCAAGGTAACACCAACGGGTTTTACAAATCCAATCTATGCTGTAAGTGATTCTGTTTCCGGAAGCAGTATTAATAGTGGAAATTTAAATTCCCTTGGGGTCTTTAGTTGGACACCAACAACAGGTGATCTAGGAACTCATTTGATTACAATAAGAACAAGTGATGCTTCTGGTAACGTTTCTACAATTTCACAACAAATAACCGTAACTAGTCCAAAAATAATTATCCCAGCAGGCACACCAAACACAACAATAGCTGTGGGAACTCTATTTTCTTTTATAGCCACCTCAACGGGATTAACAAATCCTTTATACACAATCACTGATTCATTGAGTGGAACAAGTATTTCCAACAGCAACATGGCTACCTCTGGTGTGTTTAGTTGGACACCAAAAAATCAAGACGTTGGGACACATCTTGTAAAAATATTAGCAATGGACAATTCTGGTAGTAGTGCAAACACTGAAATATCAATAACAGTTAGCTCACAACCAAACACAACTCCCCCAGTAACCCCCCCTATTACAACAAATAACGGAGCAACTGTAACAAATTATATCTTTAATAAATATCTCTCACTTGGTTCATCCGGCCCAGATGTATCCGCTCTTCAGACAATTCTAAAACAAAAAGGACTTTTGACTGGGGATGTTACTGGATACTATGGAAATTTAACAGAAAGAGCGGTGAAAGATTTTCAAGCCTCGCGTGGTTTAGAAACGGTTGGTGTGGTTGGACCTGGGACAAGAAGTGCATTAAATAATTTACAGAATACAAACACCACCCCACCCACAAACCCACCAGTCAATCCTATTAGCAACCCACCTTCTAACACTTCAAAATATGTATTTACCAAACCATTAACTATGGGTGCAAATAGTACCGAAGTACTTGAATTACAGAAAAAATTAACAAGTATGGGTCTATATTCAGGACCGATTACAGGAACATTTGGTTCACTAACTAGATCAGGTGTTATAAAACTCCAACAAAAATAT
>Ga0209541_10016490_pt1 | contig 10916 bp, 9 predicted proteins | sample RifCSPlowO2_01_FD_184027 | JGI IMG/M metagenome (GOLD analysis project Ga0209541, IMG submission 184027) | Groundwater microbial communities from Rifle, Colorado - Rifle CSP2_plank lowO2_0.1 (SPAdes) (version 2) | ecosystem: Environmental > Aquatic > Deep subsurface > Groundwater | place: Rifle... | reverse complement strand
GCGGCAGGCGAGTTTTTGTAAGAGCAGATCTTGACGTGCCCTTGCGCGAAGCGCAAGTGACTAAAGGCGAACGTCTAACGACTAATGCAGAACTCGAAGTCTTTACAAGGTTAACAAACCTGAAGCCGACGGTTGATTATCTTCTCCAACATGGTGCTAGTCAAATAGTCATTGCAGGCCATATTGATAGGCCCTTGGCCACTTGCGTTATGGAGGATGGCAAGCCCGAAAATTATGATCCTGCAAAATCTACTAAGCAACTTTTAGAAACTTTGCAAAATATTTTAGGGCGAGATATTGAGTTTACTCAAGATGTCATTGCGAATGAAATGAAGCAATCTCGAGATCGCCACGCCAATAAAAAAGTTTTTCTTCTTGAAAATCTGAGGTTTTGGCCGGGGGAGGTGGCGAATGATTTAGAATTTGCTAAAAGACTGGCGGCTTTGGCTGACATTTATGTCAATGAGGCATTTGGTAATTGCCACAGGAATCATGCTTCGATGGTGGTATTGCCCGGCATTTTACCTGCCGCTGCCGGTTTGCATTTGGAGCAGGAAGTAAACGTGCTTTCCAATCTTCTTAGCGCACCCCAGAGACCATTTATAGCTTTGGTCGGAGGTGTCAAAATCGAGACTAAAGTGCCAGTTGTCGAAAATTTAGCCAAAGTTGCGGACAAGGTTTTGGTAGGTGGGGAATTGCCGATTGAAATTGCTCGAACTGGCCAGAAATTTGCCGAGAACGTACTTGTCGGGGTACTGACAGGCGATACGACTGAATTGTCGCAAGAATCTACAAAACTTTTTATTGAAAATGTCAAAAATGCTAAAACTATTGTCTGGAACGGGCCTCTTGGTTTAATTGAGAAAGGGTTTACAAAAGCAACTACTGAGGTTGCTAAGGCCATTTGCGAAAGCGAGGCTTACTCTGTTGTTGGTGGTGGCGATACAACTCATTTTTTAGAAAGCAACGATTTGCTTTCCAAATTTTCATTTGTATCTGCTGGCGGTGGAGCAATGCTGGAGTTTTTGAGCGGTAAAAAGTTGCCGGGAATAAAAGCACTAGAGTAAATTACTTTTCGTGTCATTCTCGATTTAATCGAGAATCTGATTCTCAGTCAAGCTGAGAATGACATTAAGAAGTGGTCAAATGTTAGGGTCAATTGCCAACGTGATCAATTGCCAACGTGAAGTGAAAGTTATTATGCTGAAAGCATGTCAACTTTAAAAATATTTCTAGTCTCGCTGCTTTCTATTCCGATAACCTTAGTTTTGAACACTGCTTGGGTGTTTCTATTTCCAACTCACAGTCTTGCTGATATACCAAGATTGTTCTTTTTCCCGATATTTGAGATACCAGCAGTATTTATATTGATCTTTCTTGCTTTAATGGTTGCAAACAAAAAGACACCTCAAATTTATTTGATTTTATATTTGATAGTAGTTGCAATTCTTTTCTTTGCATTCTTCATGATGCCGTCTTTTAGATAAGACTTATAAATTTTCTGGGATTTTGTTAAGCTGGAATTATGATTAAAGTAGCAATTAACGGATTTGGAAGAATCGGCAGACAAGCCTTTAAGGTCTGGTTTGACAAGCACCGGGATGAAATGTCAGTGGTTGCTGTCAATGATTTATGTGACGCTGCGGTTTTGGCACACCTTCTAAAGTACGATTCGGTTTACGGGGAGTGGGATAGAGAAGTGAGTGCAAAGAGACTCATTAGTGATATTGAGATGGCCAAAGACGGCCAGGCTATCGGTAATATAACTGTTGATAGAATTGATCTTGCAACTTTTGCAACTAAAGACCCGTCAAAGCTTCCCTGGAAATCACTTGGGATTGATGTAGTTATTGAGTCAACGGGAAGATTTACGAAGCATGATGATGCTGGGCAGCACATAAAAGCAGGTGCTAAAAAGGTTGTGATTAGTGCACCCAGTAAGGAAACGCCAACATTTCTTTTAGGAGTGAATGAGGATAAATATAAGGGGGAAGATGTGATTAATAATGCATCCTGTACCACGAATTGCATTGCGCCGGTTGCTAAAGTTATGAATGAAAAGTTTGGGGTTAAAAAATCGATGATGACGACAATCCATGCTGTTACTGCCGAGCAGAATTTGGTAGATGGGCCACCTCCAGGTGGAAAGGCAGATGATTTAAGAAGAGCACGGGCGGGTTACATAAATATCATCCCGACAACATCAGGCGCTGCTATATCGACAACAGAAGCGATACCCGAACTTAAGGGAAAGTTTGACGGAGTAGCACTGCGAGTGCCGGTGCCCGTGGGGTCGATTAGCGATTTTACGTTTTTACTGGCAAAGAAGGTTACTGCTGATGAAGTTAATTCCGTTCTTGAGAATGCTGCAAAGGAGAATCCTTTGCAAGGGATACTGGCGGTTACACGCGAGCCGTTGGTTTCGTCTGACATCGTGGGTCGAAGCGAATCAGCGATTGTTGATTTATCCCTAACGCAAGTCGTTGACGGCGATTTAGTTAAAGTTTTTGCCTGGTATGATAACGAATATGGATATTCAAACAGACTTATAGAACAAGTAATCCAGATAGGGAATCATAGTTGATTTATTTTGTTTTTCTGTTAAGATATTCCTGATTCTGTCTAAACTTATGGGGAAAGAAGATCGAAATGGTTCAGAGGGCAGTCCGAGCGAATCCTCAATTCTTCAAAATCCTGCGATTGTCTTTGAAAAGATAGACTTTTTAACAAGCCGGTTTGGCAAATCAGACTATCAAGCGGAAGAGACTGCGCTGATTGAATGGTTAGGTCAACAGTGGACACAAGTCTATGAGGTGCTAGATATTACTAATATTAAGGCAAAAGTCAATGATTTTATGACTTACAGCGGTAAGATTGTTCATGCCGGCTCTAGAGAAACAACGACATTTTACCTTCATGGAGAATTTAACGAACACGAAATCGATTTGGCGTTTATTACAACCATGCCATTTGGTCATCTAGAGCTTCAAGAAGTTATTGCTACAATGGTGAGTAAGGATTTTGTCCCTGAACAAGCGTCTAACACTATGCGAGGATTAGAGGTTACAAAATATTCGAGAATTAAATGCAATACAAGACCGCTGGAAATAGAGATTGAAGACAAGCAAAAAATAGGTAGTTACCGTCCAAAAGTAGGGAAGGTAATTGAGGCTGGCATGATGCATTCTAGGACTTAACCTTCTTGCTCCAAAGTAAAATTTCTGACGATCCCGTTTCGGAATTATCACATTTATGACCCTTTTCAAAACCTTCTTTGTCATCCTCGCGCCCGCCAAAGGCGGGTCCTCCCTTGGAGGAAATGCGAGGATCTGGATTCTCAGCCAAGCTGAGAATGACGTAGAGAGGAATTGCTTTTCTGTACAGAATTCTATGGATTGAGGCTATATGGCGATAGCTAGTAAAAGTGGTGATGACTAAATTACATTTTATTCAACGATCGTTGAAGATTTTGCTATTTTAGTCTGTTTTTTGTAAAGATAGAGAACGATTCCGGCTTGAGAGAAAATGGTTGTTGCTCCAAAGTTAGTTTTCTGATATAGATTAGATCGATAGTTTGATAGTTTGGTAGATTGGTAGTTGGGTGGAGAAATCTATCCAACCATCCAACGATCTAACTGTCCGTCTACCAAAATGGATTTATCAAAGATTTATTCTCCACGCCCAGAGTGGGCGCATAAAGGCAATTTCGGATCTGTTTTGGTTATCTGCGGGTCGAAATTCTATTCAGGTTCGGCAACACTGGCGGCTGTCGGGGCAGCCAGATCGGGTTGCGATCTGGTGACGGTTGTGGCACCACAACGAGCTTGCGACGTTGCCGCTTACAACTTGCCTGATTTAATCACTTATCCCCTGCGCGGTGATTTTTTGACAACTAGACATACAGCTGATATTGCCGACGTTGCCCTTATTCGCAAAGTCAATAGCATTGTTATCGGCTGTGGTTTAGGACGGCACGTTTCGACCCTGGCAGCCATCAGGCGTTTAATTTCAAAATTTAATGTACCTTTAGTTTTGGATGCGGATGCGCTTTTGGCAGTTTCAGAAAATAGCCAGGTTGTTTTGGGTAAACATTTTGTAATGACGCCGCATGCCGGTGAGCTGGCCACTCTTTTGGGGAGCAGCCCGATTGGTAATGATTTTGCCCAAAGAGTTAATTTTTCCAAGCAGGCTGCTTTAAAGTACCAGGGGGTTGTACTTTTAAAGGGTCATATTGATATCATTACCGATGGCGAGAGCATGGTCACCAATAATTCCGGCACGCCGCTGATGGCCAAAGGCGGTTTTGGTGATATCTTGTCCGGAATCGTGGCGGCACTCCTGGCGCGCGGCGTCGGGCTTTTTGAGGCTGCTTGCGCTGCGGCATATATTAACGGCAGGGCCGGCGAGCTGGCAGCTTCCGACCGTGGAGAATCTCTGGTAGCTTCCGATATATTTGGTTATATTTGGAAAGCTGTTGAGTCATCAAAAGCCTAATTTTCACCAGCTTGTCACTTGCTGCTTTTTGCCTGTAAACTAAATATTAGTGGTGACAGGCGAAGAAATTCCCGAGCGTTCAAAATTTTGGTTTAGGCATTATTTTGCCACGGGGGCAACTCCCCGAATTTTTGACCAGATTACGATAGTTTATTGTTTGGTTCTGGCAATTTTCGCCTTTGTTGTTTTTTGGCCGATTATTTCCAAAATAAAGTTTGAGGAGGCTTTTTTTACGCCGCTGGCGCCATTTTTAATTTACCTTCTGTCATCTTTAGGATTTTCAGCAAACGATGCCATTAGAATTCTTTTTACGGTATCTCTTATAGTTTCGACTGTTGGTGTTTATCTTTTAGCTCGCGATTTAACTAAAAGACAGGTTGTGCCAATTTTAGCCTCACTTATTTATCTTTTGCCACCGATACCTGTCTTTGTTTTGACCTTTTTTAAACGTGGATTATTTGAAGTTGAACTCGCTTCTGCCAGGTCTTTCTTTTCGGTGGTTTATGGGGACGGAGCTCATTTTTTAGCCTTGGCAATCATACCTTTTGCAATGCTTTTCTTTATTAGATATTTGAAGTCCGGCAGTCGAGGCGATCTTCTTTTAACAGTAGTTTGCGGCAGTCTGATACTTTTGGCTAACCGATCACAATCTGTAAGCCTCTTTTTAATTTTGGGAGTTTGCGCGCTAGCCGAGATTTTCTTGAGTAGGGGATGGGAGAAGATTAAAAGATTGCTACTGGTGATTGTCTTGTGCGTGGGTTTAGTTTCGTTTTGGTATACGCCTGATTTCTGGGTTAAAAGTATTGGGCTTTTTTCTGAGCAACTTACCCAAAATTTTAAGTTTTTATTCCCACTGCCGTTTACTCTAGTAGTCCTGTCGTTTTTCCTTTCGGTTGTATTCTTTGCCAAACAAGAGGACAGACAGCCGATTTTTATGTCATTTTTGCTTTTTGCGCTGTTTGCCCTAATCACTTTTGACTGGTTCATGAACCAGCGCTCATATATAGCCCATCCCTATAGATTACTGCCTAATTTGAATATGTTTACGGCTGTTACTGTGGCGCTGGCGCTTGGTGCCATCTTTGATAAATTAAGACTTTCACAAAAGTTTGCTTTTGAGGTCTGGCCGATTTTTTTAAGGGTTTTGGGCGCGCTGGCATTTGGTATTGTTAGTTTTATGACGCTGGCTGTTGTAGCCCAGACAATTTTTCCTTATATGCTACTTGTTCTTTCCGGCCCAAGCGGGCTTTGGATTAAGATCAGTCAAAATATCACAAGTGACAGAAAGCAAGCTTTAGATCTTGCCGGCGAGAATTTTAGGCTAGTTGGCACACAAGACTTCGGACATTATTGGTTCGGTATTTTACTGAGCTTTATTTTTTTAATACTTTTGGTCTTACTGGTAACAGGGCGGGGCAAGGCAGATGCCGGCAGTCAATCGAATAATGCCGGCTTTAAGGAGGTTTAAAATTAAGGTCAAACTTTCCATAATTGTTTCCTGGTTTGCGGCCATTTTTTGTCTGGTTTTAGTTGTCTACCTCAACTTTCTTTTGGTACGTTATCTATTTGAAGGTGAATTTGCCCAGAATATCGCTTCAATTGAAATTTCTTATATCCAAATGGCCAAGTTTTGGGTTGAAGGTGGGGGCTTGTGGCAGCCGCTTTGGTATCTGGGTTACCCCTGGCATGTTTTTTATACCCCGCTTCTGCCCGCTTTGGAAGTTTTACTTTACAAGACGGTTGGGTTTAGTTTTGCTCACGCTTATCGGGTGATAGTTGGCGCTTCCTATATCTTAGTACCAGCCACTCTCTATTTATTTGTTTGGCAGATTGGAAGGAGCAAAACCGGGGCTTTAATTGCCGCCTTTTTCTACAGTTTTATCCCTTCTGTGATTGGCCTGTTTTTTGCAGGTGTCAGGGGGGATACAATCAGCGGTATCGGTGAGCCCAGACGATTTACGATTTTGGTGCGTTGGGGCGAGGGTCCGCATACAGTTGCTTTAGTTTTTTTGCCACTATTTGGCCTTTTTTTATCCAGATATTTGGCGGAGCGCAAATTTATCGATCTTATTCTGACAAGCCTATTTTTAGGCCTTGTAACACTTACCAATGCCATTGCGCTGTGGGCGGCGTTTTTGCTTTTGGTGGCTTTTTTCTTGTCACAAATTGCCAAGAAAGATAACGTAATTGCCTTGACTCGTGACTTTTTGCTTATTGGCACTTACACTTTTGGATTGATAGCTTTTTGGTATAATTTGCCGTTTGTCAAGACCTTTTTTAGAGAGGGATCCGGTGCTTTAGGCAACTGGTTGGCCCTATTTCCCTGGAGTTTTATCCCTCTTTTGGCGGTTTTTGTCGCCGTAGTTCTAGTTGTTAATAAATTTGGGGGAAAATTTCGCGGGATGCCGCTTGCGGTTTTTTGGTTTTTGATGTTGTTCTCCCTAGTTTTTGCTTATTATGTCTCGGGTGATAACCAAACTGAATATGTGCCTCAGGTGCTGCGTTTAAACACCGAAGTGGATATGGCTCTGTCTGTTGTAATTGGTGTTTTAATCTCTAACTTATTTTTGGCCCATCAGAAGTTGGCCGGCAAGCTTAAGATTGGCGCAATGGTTTTGGCGCATGCGGTTGTTGTTGTAGCGGCAGGCTCAATTTTGCTTTACGGCACAAGGCTTTTTGCGGCTTTGCCAGAGCATACTAAACCCTTTTCGGCAACGCGAGCAGGCGATATCAAAAATACCAGCGAGTATAGGGTTGCCGAAAGGCTTGCGGCTATGACCAAAGGGACGGACCAGCGGGTTTTTGCTCCGGCAAATTATGGTTTTTGGCTAAACTTTTTTGAACCTGTGCCGCAGTTGCGAGGTGCGCTTTTTCAATCCTCAACCCATTTTTGGCCGGATCACATCTATTATCAAGTAGCCAACGGAGGCGATGCCAATATCACCTTAGCCTGGCTTAAAATCGCCAATGTCGGCAAGCTGGTTTACACAACCGCTGCATCAGCCGAAACCTATAAAGACTATAGAGTGCCCCCGGAGAAGTTCAGCAGTGTTTTGAAGCAGACTTTAACTGAAAACGGTGATATTTACTTTGACGTACCATTGGCAAACGATTCCTTAGCCAAAGTGGTGGATTATAAACCACTGCTTTCTGTCAAAAAGCCCAAGAATGCCATTGATGAGCAGCCGATTTTTGCCTACGCTCGTGAACTTGAAAAAAAGGCGGAAAGGAAAGTTAGGGTAGAAAAGATCACAAACGGCCGCTGGCGGCTTTCCGGCGAGCTGACAGAGGGCGAGGCTGTTCTTTTCCAGCAAACTTATGATTCTGGTTGGAAAATTAAAGGAGGAGGTTGGAGAATACTCAAGGATCCACTTGATTTTACGCTTTTGGTACCGAAAAAAACTGGTCAGTTTGAAATTGATTTAATTTACGCTAAGCCCCTTTCTGTTTATCTTGGATACCTGATTACTTTAATAACTCTTGTGGTAATTATCAAAAGGGCCAGGCGGATTGCAAAATCTGGGTAAGTAACTTTAAAATTAAATTATGGACAAGAAAAAGAGCATTTTAATAGTCGAGGATGATTTAGTAGCTGCCAGGGCCTACCAGAAGTTTCTTGAGGAGGCAGGTTATGAGGTTGGATGCGCGCTTGACGGGGAAGAAGGCTTGGCAATGGCCAAAAATGGCTATGACTGTATTCTTTTGGACATTGTCTTACCAAAAAAGGACGGTTGGCAGGTTTTACGGGAGCTAAAGAATCATGATGGCACAAAACACACGTCAGTGGTGATTTGTACGGTTTTAGACGGAGATCACAACCGTGCAAAAGCCAAAGAACTTGGCGCAGATGGATTCGTCAATAAGTTTAATGATGAAGTTTTACAGGAGGTTGAGAATGTCTTGAGGGGGGGGGCATTTGAAGAAGTCTTCTCCTAAGGCCTCTTAGAAAGCAGTTTTGCGCTGCAGATTAAATCTGATTACCAAATACTGCCAAAGCCACCAAAAAAGAGCAATTGAGGCAAAAATATACAAAAAGTCCCCGCCAGTTTGCAAATTGCCAAGTGCTGTCTGTTTCTGCAGCGAGTAAAAAAATTCCCCAATTGCCACCAGCACAAACGCAACCACCATGGGAATCAGATCTTTGTGTTTGGTAAAGTAGGCTATTTGCAGAATGGTGGCGGCAATGAGAAAAGCTTGCATCGAAAGCAGAGCATTGCCCTTCAAAAAAATTAACAAAACAATGGCTAAAATTACTAAAAATTGCAGTTTGCAGTGAGGGTCAAGAATAAAGGCAGCAAAAATCAGCCAAAGGCCAATACCTGCAAGCCAAAGATAAAGATTCATTTGGGTGAGACCAAGGTTTGAGAATGTTTGGACCAAGTTTAAAGCAAAGGCAAGGGTCAAGAAGCCAAAACCGAAGGTTTTTAAAAGAGTTTTAATCTCAATTCTGATAACCAGAGCATCAACAAAAAGCCAACTAAGGGCGGCAAAAGCTGAGGCGGTTACAAAGTTGGCAATGATAGAAATAAGCTGAGCAAGTTCCAATTTGACACTCCTTAACATTGAATTGTTAACCGTGTGAACTCCAAAGTCAAGATAACTTGGCCGTTTTTAGGGAAATTTCAGCTGACTAATTCGGGGCCATTTTGCCTTTGGACAAGCGGTATCCATACAGTGTTTACACTTTTTGAGGGGAAAATCGAAGCTAAATGGTGATTATATAACTTATAGTTATATTTTCGATATCCCATAATTTTAGAACCAGCCCAAGGCTTTTTTTAGACGACTAAAATTGATTAGAGTGCTGGCCTTTAAAGACTTTTCCGATTAAGCTTTCACCAGTTCAATATTTAGCTTAATCTTTGGATAAATCCCGCCCCAAAAATTTAGTTTTTACTTCTAAATTAGATTTTGTTCTTTGAAATCTGCAAAGAATTCTTGTCTTGCCTTTGGGTTGGATGAGTCTAGTTCACCTAATATCGAAAGAATAATTCTTATACCGGCAGTATTTACACGTTTTTTTTCAGCTAAATAACGGATAAATTGAAGTGATGAGAGATCTTTTTTTGAAAATAGCCTTCTGCCAGTATTGGTTCTTGCCGGTTTAATTAATTTTTCCTTCTCATAAAACATCAGTGTTCTGGGATGAACCGCCAGCAACTCGGCTGCAATAGACAAAGAAAAAAGTGGTTTATTTTGTAATTCAATTTCCATGTTATTAGATTATTCTTTTATAAAGTATTTGTCAATATTGCACGAGTGTGAATCTCTAAAATTCAAGAGAGAATTAGCTATAGGGTATACGCAAATGAAGACAAACAATCAACTCTAATTTCAAAAACCTGACAGCTGGTTGTGCATTTAACAGTACTAACACGAAGAGAAAAAGTACCTTTCTTGTATGATGTAAACATTATATCGACATTATAAGGCCTATAAATAGTGAAAAAGCGATATTATGAGTTCATTTATTTAATTTGAAAAATTCCTAACTTAAACTAATCTTAGGAAGCAACATTCAAAAAGGACTTGAGTTAAATCATGTTTAGGTTTAAAAATAGGGTAAAAATGTTATCCATAAAGAAGGAATATATCCCAAATATAAATTGCCGGCGATAAATCTCTATAATTATCGGTTATTTCTACAAAATTTTAACTTTCAGCCAATCACTTTTCTTGAACCTTTTAATTAATCTGAGGCCAAAAGAATTATTACTTCCCCTCTTGACATGTAGTATCCAATCTTTGTTAACATAAAGTTAAAGCTAGATTACCCGAGGTGTAGACAATAGGGAAGCCCCGCCTTCGCTCACGAGCTACGGCAGGTAAAGACTTAGGCAGCAAGTTTTGGCTGTCTAATGAAGCGTAAATTATCAGCAGATCAGGTACAACAACTGCTAGCAAGAGCGAGTGCAGGTGAAAAGGTATCCTCTCTGTGCCGCCAATTCAGAATCTCTCGAGCGCTTTTTTACAGGATTCGTGCCCGCTGGGAAAAACTTGGTAGGCATGGCAGACTGGCTGATTGGCGAGGGCAAGTTGCAGGAGTTTCCCCCCGGCGAGTTTCCGCTAAAAACCAAAAGTTAATTCTCTCCATAGTAGGCAAGCATCCAGAGTATTCAAGTAAAAAAATTGCCAAAGTTTTACCAAAAGACCGCGATGGGAAGTCTTTAGTTAGTAATCATGGAGTCCAAAACGTTCTGGCGCGTTTGGATCTTTCAACATTTGAAAAGCGCCGAGAGTATTCAGGGGGCAGACGACATATTCCGACTTTTGGCAAATTAAGGGCGCAAGATAAGTTGACTATTATAAGGAAGGTTGAGAAAGGGGTAAAAGTCGCCAATGTCTGCAGGCAATACGGTATTTCCAGAACCTTATTTTACAGGTTTTTCAAAAGGTATAAAAATGCCCTTGCGGCGGGTGGA
>Ga0209541_10016489_pt1 | contig 10917 bp, 8 predicted proteins | sample RifCSPlowO2_01_FD_184027 | JGI IMG/M metagenome (GOLD analysis project Ga0209541, IMG submission 184027) | Groundwater microbial communities from Rifle, Colorado - Rifle CSP2_plank lowO2_0.1 (SPAdes) (version 2) | ecosystem: Environmental > Aquatic > Deep subsurface > Groundwater | place: Rifle... | reverse complement strand
TTGTATGATATCTATTACACGCCTTGAAGGCATACCATCTTTTTTGTTCGGTATTGCTGTTCCATCTAAATCTAAAATGATTGCCTTATACATATAAAAAGTGTTAGTTTGGGTTTTTTCAACTTACTCTCAGAGATATCTTGATAGTCTATTTTAACAAATCCGCCGCCTTTTCAATCAATCTTAAAACACTGGGGGCGCAATTTAATTTCCTGATTTCGTCCAAAGTTAACCACCGGACTTCTTCCGTCTCAGACAAAGCCTTGGGTTCCCCGGATTTGATCGTACATAGAAATACTATTGTTAACTTTTTATAATCTTCGGAAACCCAACTATGATTTTCCAAATACCGATCAATATTTATCTCCACGCCAACTTCTTCTCTAACTTCCCGCCTTAAATCCTCTTCCAGGGTATCGCTATCTCCTTTTTCAACTTCAATATGTCCAGCCGGAATAGCCCATATCCCGGGCTGATTGTCATCCTTAAGATGTCTTTGAGCCATAAGAAACTTGCCATTCTTATCATGAATGACCGCCGCCGTCACAACTCTGAACAATTGATATTCACTCATAGACTAATCTGGTACTTATTATACAAATACTATGTGTTTTTGCTCAAAATATCAACGGCTCACTTGGTGAGCCGTTGATTTATTCGGACTAGAGGCTATTTTAAAAACCTGGAGAAAAATTCAGACCTAAGTAAATCCATGCCGCGAATATCAATATTAATACTATGCTCAATAATTTCCATATCGGACTAGGGCTACTACGAAAACTCTTTATTGTAATAAAAATAGAGCTGAAAAGTGCTACGAATAAGGCAACGAAGCTGATCGTCTTACTATGATCGTTCCCCCAAGAGAAGACGGATGGAGAAGCAAAATAAGAGTTAAAAAATGCTATTAGGACGGGTAGCACAACGCCAAATAACAGAACCTTCTTAATAGTGGACATGGATTATCTCAACAACCATTCAATATCCTCTTTGAGAATATCGTACGCCTGCTGATTTATATTACTCTTAGTATACTCCTTTTCTAGTTGATGATAACAGACAACGGCTCACCGAGTGAGCTGTTAGTAGTTAATGTCTAGAGAAAGATCACGAGAACGATCCGGGATTAAATTGAGAAAAGGCAAGAAGAGCAAGGAGAATAAACAACACGCCAGACGACAAAAAGCCATAAAGCAAAAATAGGAATATCTTCTTCTTTTCTAGGGAATGTATGGCAAACTGACTAAGAAATAGAGATAGAATAAAAAAAACAGGAATAGTAAAGAATAATAAGTATACTGGATACAGTATAAACCCGCTCCCGTAGAAAAAGCTCCATAAAGAGCCTCCGACATCCTGGATATAGCCAGCCACAGAGTCGTTAAAGTAAGCTGGCAATGGCAATAGAAATCCTACAAGAAATAATATTTTTTTCATAAACTAATGACCCAAAAGCCACAATATATCGGCTTTGATTAAATTATACGCCGATTCATTAATCCTGCTCTTATTATAATCCTTCTCTAAATCTTTGAGAAATCGAATTGCCAACACCCTGTCAATCTTTTTTTCAAGACGTTCTATGCGTTTTTCCTCAAAAAATCAACGGCTCACAGAATCAGTCGTTGAAATAATACCAATACTATGAACTGGCATTAGTGACGCTAGAGTATGTCTGGAGATACCGTAATTAGGAAACTCACGATGCCGAAAATATAAACAAAGTAACCGCCAACTACAAAAAATAGTAATCTTAAGTAATCATTTCCCTCCTCTCTTTTCCAAAAAGTTCTGATAAAAACCCAAAATAAAATTCCAGGAACGACTATTTCAAACAACGGGAACAGCAACAAACCCAAAATTCCAGAAGGATAGAGGGAGCCGAAAAGTAAGCTCCCTAAAGTATCGCCCGCATTTCCATTATTAATTACCGAGGTAATAACTGACGTAACTATTGAGAATAGGATGCCAGCGATAAAATCTTTTAAGTAGTTTTTCATTGGTTCCCTAAAAGCCATAGAATATCCTCCTTAAGAATATCGTAAGCCCGTTGGTTAATATTACCTTTATTATACTCCTTTTCTAGCTGATTCAAAAATGCAGTTCCCAACACCCTGTCCAATCGCTTCTCGAGTTTCTCTATCTGCTTAATAATCCTGGACTTACCAGGTAATTTTTCCTCCAGTAATTCTATTCTTCTTTCAATCTTAATTGCCGACTTCAGCTTATTGATTAAGCTATTCCTAATGGCTTTTTTCTCTATCCAACCAAGATCATAAGATCTTTCAATATCTGAGATGGCGCTATCTGGAGTAGAAATAATCTGTATAATTTTACTGACATAAGTCGGATTGCCCGATTTATCATAAGCGATAAAGGCCGTGGAGTGATCACCCAGCTTCTCAAAGAATAGATCTAGCGATTCTGATGCAACAAGTTTCTCGTCAAAATACTTCTGAATTAAGCCCACACCAGATTCGGAATCGTTAGCACTAACTTGGATCGGCAATATAGAGAATCTCGTGTAAGAATCTGAAACTGGTTCAATAATTGCTACGATCGGTGGAGCTACGTCTTCGTTGCCCGAGACGGATAGCTCCACATCCGGTTCTTTAATCTGATCGACAATTCCGTCGCCATTTTGGTCAATATTTAATTCGAGATTAGAATCGACTCCTGTAAAATTCAATGTGGCAGTAAAGAGTTCATCGGCAAGTGGCATGTTAAGATAAGCTGCGGAACTAGCAAGAACACTCCCATTGTAACTCTTGATTTTAAAATCAAAACTTCCGGCTGAAAGAGCATCTATAATCACTCTGTAACCGATACCGGCAGGAACAGAAGCAAAGCTATTCTCGCCTATCATATAAAAGCTACTACCGGGGATCCCCGCTTCAAAATCTCCATCGGCATTTAGTCCGGTATGTCTATTTTGATCGTCATAGATATGCAGAGATACCGGACTATGAGTGCTAAAGATGATTCTAGTTGAATCGGGTAAAGCATCCAGACATTCGCTTATAGCTTGCGAAACGCCCGATGGAAGAGTCGGGTTGATTTCTGTTATCAAATCTGAGACAAAGTCAGTCAGATTATTGTTTTTCACTAAACCGGTGTGATCAATTTCCGTCTGACTGTACAAGACATAGTAGTTATTGTAAGTATCCGAATTAGCTCGGGCACTGATTAAAGGAACGGTACCGTCTCCATCAACGGCAGTAATATCGGCCTTACCATTATCATATAAACGGATCTCGCCAACCGTATCAGGATTCTGACAACCTATAATATTAAAAACGGTAGGGCCGATTATCGGATTTGTGTCGATACCTTGATGATAGATATCTGCAGCATTAATTAGAACATCGTCAGATAAACTAAGGTTATTTATTACGAAATTATTTGTTTGATCATAGCCTAGAGTTAAATTTTGACCGTTTCTGAAATCGCGCACATAGCCACCTTTAAGACGAATATATTCTCGACTAGGCAAAAGCTCATAAACCCCTGGCATGTTTTGGGAAATTTCTTTTGCTTTTTGGGCATTGAGGCCAATTCCGAATTTGCTCAAGTCAAAATCGTCGCCATAATTAAGAACTTTGAAAGCCTTCGGCGCACCCAGATTTGGTACACCGATAAGAACTACTTTATTAACAGAGGCGGAGACACCTGGCCGGGAAAGATATTCTTTAGTAACCAAACCGCCCATGCTATGGGCAATAATATTAACCTTGCCCGTTGGAGAATTATCTAGAGCCTCTTGAACAATAGATGCCAATGCATCAACTGAATCTTGAACACTAAATCTCCAATCGTAAGCAACGGTAAATAAATCCTGGCCATCTACATAACCTTTATCTCGAAAAGCATTTACCAGATTTCCATAAACGGTAAATGGCCAAGCTTCTTCCAAAATTTCTGATGTAGCTAATTCTTTGCCGAATATCTGCTCCCCAGAAGTTGATAATATCAGATCATTGAGATAATTATCGGCACCCGGCTTAATCATTTCTATCACATTCGGCCACACCTCTTCTCCGTCCGAGACTCTATTGAGCCTAGAGCCTAAAATCCCCGGCACGATAATTACCGGCTCCTTCATAGAAACAAAGCTTGGCGGCGATGTCAGCCACGGGAAGAAGGTAATGTACTCTGTTGCTTCGTCGCCTTGGCCGCCGGGGTTGTAGCCAAAGTTAGTCGGACCGGAAGGATCTCCCCACCAGTTGTCTCTGGCATCAACAACGTGAAAGAGGCTGGTTAAGGCTCCGAATAAGCCGTTGCCGGTAATTGAACTGTTCGAGATCTTAAAAGTTAGTCCGCGGAAGTTATAGAATCCGGAATGAAGATTGTCTTTAAGGATGGAGTTGGTAACATTTACTGTTCCCTCATCATTGTAGATACCGTAGTAATTATTGCTGATTGTGGTTGAATCAATGTTCACTACTCCTAGCCAGACACCGAAGACTCCCGAATTTAAGCTCTGGCTTATACTTGAATTAGATATGCTGACCGTTCCCGCCACTTTTATAATCGCACCGTTGAAAGTGGAGCCTCCGAATCGTAAAACTCCGTAATCAATATTAGCAACTGAACCGGGATTGGCTCGAATCATATTCCAGTCTCCGGGAGAGGGAGAAGTTGCCGATCCGTCGCCATTGGTGTCTCCGCCTATAGAATCGTCCTTAAACGAGGTGAAATATGATTTATTAGACGGGGTGCCGTTGACTTCGAGGTTACCGTCGATAATCAGAGATGAGCCTTCTTTGAACTTGATTATTGCTCCGGGTTCAACGGTGAGTTTTGCATTGAGACCTATGACTACAGAACCATCGACAACATAGACTTCGCCGGTTAGCCAGGTTGAATCGGAGGTTACATCCGTTGAGACGTCCACGTGGGAAAAAGCCGGATCGGGAATGAACAGCCATAACGACAAAAAGGCCAGAGTAAAAATAAACCTGCGGCGATATTCTTTAGAAATTATTCCCTTCGCCATAATGCCGAAAAGTATAGCCTATGGTTGCCTCACGGTCAAGTCATCGTTCTAGCTCGTAAATAACGAGCCCTGATAAATCTATTCTCATATTCTTAAGAGTGTGGGAATAGATATTCGGTTGTTCTTGAGAGATGATTCATTGGATGATTTAGTGAAGATTTTAAATTTGAAATTGAAGACTATAATACCTTTCTTCTCAGTTCCCTAATCAAATATATAAACGAGGCGCCATGTGATACCGTGAACCAGAGAGTAACCATTATTACCGAGCCCCAAAGACCGTATGAACTGATTAGCCACAAGCCCATAGGAATCCCGATTCCCAAGACAATCAGATTGATAGCGATGGAAACTTTGACTTTATTTATCGCCCTCCACATCGGTCCCAGTCCGACACCAATACCGAATAGAGCTCCGTAGGCTATCAGGCCTAAAACATAATTAACGCTGGGCATAAAGCTTTCTCCGTACAATATTCGGAAAGCGATTGAAGAAACCGCAACGGCTCCCAGGGTAAGGAAGGTGGATATAGTCAGGCCAAATACTGATATCTTAATAAAAGTCTTCCTCAGTTTATCAACGTCCTGAATCTGGATCCTGGGGAATTCCATATTTAAAAGAGTCGATATGGGTCCGAGCAAGCTCAAAGCAAGATTAAGATAGCCGAAGGCAAGTTTGAAATACGAAACCTCCACAGTCGATACATAAATACCGGTCAAAACAACTGGCAGGGCCATAAATAAATTGCCCATATTTCTATCAACGGCGACCCATAAACTGAAACCGATATATCTAGCGACTGATACCCGCCTAGTATAACCGATCAAGTCTCGCAATGAAGGAAAAATATTATAAACCTTCCTCAGGCCGCCCCAAACAAAGATCGATATTACAAAAATAAAAGCCGCACCGGCCAATTGGCCACTCACGCCTCCCAAAACACCTAGGCCTATAAAAACAAACAGCAGGGCAAATCCGGAACGCAAAAATTGATCACCAAAAACTAATAGGGCCATTGATTTTATTCTTCCGGCAACTTGAAGACTTAACTGAACCACTGCGTTAAAAGAAGATGAGAAAAATACGCCCAGAACAACTATACCCGCATACCAGCCAATTAGTGAGTTATTATAAAAATACTGCGCGACGGACGGGATAAAGATAAAAATTGCCAAAGTAGCTAGCCCGACATAAAACGTTATCTTCAATAAAAAAGCGAGGGCATTCCGCAATTCCTCGTCATTCTTTTGAGCATAAGCCGAACCAACCAATGTCGCTACGGCATCCTGCATTCCGGCACCCAAAAGCAAGCCGGCTAAGGCGGCTAAGCCGATAGACAAGCTATAGACTCCGAAAAGCTCCGGCTGTAAAATTCGAGCTATGAATATGCCCGAAACAGCCTGAACCAAAGTCCCCCCAAAGCTCCCTACCTGCAGAGTCGCCACGTTCCTAATAAACCAATGCTGACGGAAATCAGCAATTTTATTTAGAAATACAATCGAACTTTTAATCACAGTTACTTGGCTAAATAATTTCTTGCCGCAAATACATACTGATCGATAAAGATGGTCTTAAAGGGGACCACGGAGTTTAGTTCGTAGAATACCAGCATACTCTCCCTATAATCATTTTCATCAATGCTCCTATATGAAATAGGCGCTAATCCGTGCGCCAGAAGTAGTGCATTCGCCATAAGACGCGCTGTGCGCTTATTGCCATCTTCAAATGGCTGTATATAACTAATGCCCAATAGAGCCAAAAGTGCTTTGCTATAAGATGTTTCCATTCTCGACACAGACATAGCTAATGCGTCCACCGCCTCTTGTATCTGATATATATTGTCAATGGGATGATACCTTGAACCGGTAACGCCAACCGGATTATGTCTGAAGCCAGAACCGACGCTCAAATCTTTAATTAATATTGAATGTAACTGTTCAAGATTAGCCCGTGTTAATGTCTTAAATAAATTGGAATTTTCTCGCACAAAGTTAAATGCATTTTTATGATTTAGTATCATCACCGATTCTTTTTTATCATGTCCAACGGCCTCCTTATTCTCCAGAATCAATTTTTCTGTATCTAAAAGCGTATAGGTATTGCCTTCGATTTTGGATGACTTCCATGAAAGTTCAACTATTAGACGCTCAAGCTCTTTCTTCTGGATGGCCTTCGGTAAATCCTCGGTTCTGCGCTTAAAATCATTCGTTGCACTCGTAAGCTCGCTTAACTCTTTTTCGGAAAAAATATCCGTTGGAAATTCGGGAAGCAATTTAAAATTAAATTTTTCCGAGCCATAACGCTTGTCTGGTTCGATAGTACAATATTCTTTCGCTTTAACATCGGTAAAAACCCTTCCTCTCGCGCTTATTCTATAACCATGTGAACGTCCGGCCCCCTCCGCTAAAAGCAGCCCGTCACTATTCATCCGGGACAACTCGCGCTTAACAGTTATAAGAGATACCTCTTCTCCCGATTTAACAAGCCCCTCGTGAACATGCGACGAACTTAAAAACCCCCGTTGGAGGAAGAGAATCAATATTTTTTGTTGTTTTTCGTTAATTCTACCCATGATCGTATCATTTGGCTATCCTAATCGTATCATTTTGATACGATTAGGTCAATCCCTGTATACGGTAACCCTAGTTTCGATTTATATTCCAAGGCTCAAGAGCTATAAACTCCGAAAAACTCTGGCTGTAAAATTCGAGCTATGAATTGGAACCCGTAAGTCCTATTTATATTCAAATTTTATACTATGTTCTCCGGCCGGAATATAAACGCCCTGAAACAAGTAATTGGCGGTATATATCGGTACAAATTCGCTATCTATCGTAGCTTGCCATCCCGGGAGATTTGATTCAGAAAATATTAGCCATCTGCCCCTATTTATACTAGCACTTAATTCGAGGAGGCCGTTTTGATATTTATTTATGCTCAATCTGTCCTTATCAGAAGGCAGATTCTTGCTATTGAGACAGTCGCCACATTCGAGATAAATTGTTTTTGAAAAGTCGTTAGTAGGGTCAGTTATCATTTCGAAATTTTTTACTTCGTCGTTACTGGACAATATTGTAACCGAGTTTGCCAGATATATTCTGGGTAAGACTTTTGTATTCTTGTATAAGTAGATGGGGACATTGAATTTTGTAGAATACACTGTATGAACTAATCCCAGATTATTTGTTTTGGGCAATTCATACCCAGAAATAATATATTTGACATTCATCATTGATAGCAATGGAATACGAGAAAGAAAGAGAGAGAATTTTTCGCTCAATGGAATTGTCGTATTTGCTAATGAGGGAGCAAACTGGGTAATTTCGCTACCCACAAATGCAAGCATCCTTTGTCCACGCCTTGGTGCCATTGGCTCATACCCGTCGATACTTTGAATATTCCAAAAAATATTTGAACTGGGAATTAGACTGTCCACGCCGTAGATCATGGCCTCATACTCGCCATTATCCAGCATGGCAATCTTTTGGGAACTGGCGGAACGCACAAAAAAAGTAAAGACCCTATAAGAGAACGGGTTATTTTCTACTTGTTTCAGATAGCTAGCCAAAGGAGGCGGTTCACGAAAGATATTGGCAGAGGTAAAAACCAATCCCATGTATCCGAATACAACAAGATTGATAATCGTAACTACAAAAATCAGCTTTGTAAATTTACGGGTATTGTCCGAGAACTTAACAGCCAAAAAAGAACATGAGATTATTAATACGGCAAAAAGGAAACCTGGTTTTGAAAAACTTAAATTGGCAAAAGAGTCATTAATTATCTTAGAAATAAGATTATGATAATATTCCAGAGGAAGCTTAGTAGTATTTTGATATAAATTATTATCGAAAAATGCCTGTAAAAAAGAAATTATTCTCGACCCAAAAACAGTAAAAACAGACAGGGACAAGAGTGATGCACCCATGACAAAAGCAAAAAGTATACCAACAAATTTTTTAATAAATTTCTTTGCATCGTCTAAGTTGGTTAATGCAAAATCAAACCCAATTCCCGCAAGAATTGCTAAAGAGTAGGTTAGAATAAAAACCCATCTAGCAGGAACCCTAAAATACTCTAGAATAGGCAGTTTATGCATAAGCCAGAATAGCGGATACTTTACAGATAACAGAGAGGAAAGAACCGCTAATCCTCCGAAGAATAAAACATGCTCATTCTTATATCTTCTAACGACGGCAAACAAGGCTAAGCTAAGCGGTAAAATTCCTATATATGGCAAATATTCGCCAGATATCCAGTATCTGAAAGAAAAATCGGGTAAAATATATTTGATCAGATCAAAAGGAGTAGCCGCACCCGCAGAGGCGCTTGCCCAATCCAAGCCCCCGACTCTAGTAGATAAGGGGGTAAATCTCCATGTGTAAAAAAGCTGTGGCAAGCCTATAATAAAACTGACAATGCACCCCAAAAAGAATACTAGCCACGATCCCGCTATCTTATGTAACTTCGATCCTGCCGCGTAAAGGTTCACTGACAAGTAGATGCCGTAAAAAAATGCGGCCGCGAGACTCATTAATATAAGCTGTTGATGTGCGCCAAGAAATGATAAACCCAAAAATAAAAAAGAGATTATTAAATGCCACTTCTGCCCATAAATTGCCCCCCTGATAGCTATAAAAGCAGCCGGTATAACAGGAATCGCGCTGGTTATCGCAAGATTTCCGGCCCAATGCATTACTATCTGGCTTAAAGAAAACGTGACCGCAGAGAATAATGATGCATTATTGGAAAATTTCAAGGACCTGCAAAAAATATAAGTAAATACAAATGTTATCAAAAGGTAGAAAAAGATTAATAAATTATATCCGCTGATAAAACCAAAGCTCAAGATAAAGATTCTATAAACTGGGCTAAAGATTCCAATCTGAAAAGAAGTCGCCAGACTATGCCCCGAAAGAATATCAGATTCCCAAATTCCACTTCCGGCTTCTTGTATGCTTCTGGCGTAAGGATAAAAGGCTTTAATTGAATCTCCGTCAAGAAAGACAAACTTACTGCTAACAATAATTAAAACCGCTACACAAACAAGTGCTGTAATAAAAAAATAAATATTTCTACGATTGAGCATTGCTTTTATTTTATAAGACTATCCATACTAAACTTAATAATGACCTTGTGCTGCCCGCTTGGTATATACATCCCCTGATAAATATAGTTGGCGGTGAATATTTCCGTATCTTCTCCCTCTATCGTTGCCCGCCAACCGGGAAGATTTGATTCAGAAAATATCAACCATCTGCCCTGATCTATATTGACATCTAATTCCAGAAAGCCGTCTCGGTAAGTATGAATTTTTAACTTATCATTTTTTGATTTAATGTTCTTGCTATCTTGACAATTATTACATTCTAGATAGGTTTTTTGATTAAAATCATTGATCGGATTAGCAACAATATCGAAATTATTTAATTCATCCTGATCCGGCAAAATGGTCACGCTATTAGCCAGATATATCCTCGGCAACACTTTATTGTTTTCATAAAGGTAGATCGGGACATTAAAACGAGTGGAGTATGCCGTATACACAAGAGATAAATCTTTAGTCGAAGGCAGCTCATACAAAGAAATTATATACTTAACATTCATCATCGATAATAAGGACAGACGAGACAGAAAAATTGATATTTTATCGGGTATGGTCCCTTCGGCATAAGCCAAACTATCGCCGACAGTGGTACGGTGACTTCCAAGTGCAGCTAGTAAACGGGAGTTGCGACGCGACATTAAGTTGTTATAGCCATCAATACTATCAACACCGTAAAGCATATTTAAATTGACCACCATAAGGTCTCTCTGAATTATCATGTGATCTTCCTCTGTGACCTCCGGATAAAAAGTATTATCTAATTTCTGATCTATTCCGCTTCCGGTTAAAAAAGAAAATGTGCGCATATTATTTA
>Ga0209541_10016488_pt1 | contig 10917 bp, 14 predicted proteins | sample RifCSPlowO2_01_FD_184027 | JGI IMG/M metagenome (GOLD analysis project Ga0209541, IMG submission 184027) | Groundwater microbial communities from Rifle, Colorado - Rifle CSP2_plank lowO2_0.1 (SPAdes) (version 2) | ecosystem: Environmental > Aquatic > Deep subsurface > Groundwater | place... | reverse complement strand
TCATCTCAACACCTACGAAGATGCGAAATCTGACCTTTATAACATATCATAAAACATCAGATTTACCAGTGTAAGGTCTTGCGAGTTTTAGCATCGTTATTTTGTCGTTTATCTTTATTTCTTTCAAATACTTCACAAATAGTTTCGGCAGTGGCGACGGACCGGCAAAAATACTTTGCCTTATTTTGATATAACCAAACTTTATGAGTTGCCTGCGAAACCAATCCCGCTCCGTCGCGTATTCTGTCGGAATGTCATAAGTTACGATAGTATCTTTGGGTGCATTCATTTTAAAAGGAGAAGAAAAAGAGGGATGATAATATCGCTTAACTCTTTTCCCTTTTTTATTTTCATTATCCTCGTATTTTTCATTTGAATCATCAAAAATCGGCAAACCAAAAGCATTAACCCGCATCCCCTTGTAATAAAACTTTCTTTTGTAATGTGACATAGTTATATTATATCAAATATCTAAAAATTTTCACATCTTCGTAGGTGCGGAGATGGGGATACTGACTAAGTATTAAAGTTGTATTTTATAAATGGAGACTTTTGCTTTTGTAATTCATCCCAATTAAAACCATAGCCATCAAAATCTTCCCATTCGGGTGGTATAACTCCTAATATAGACGCACTATGATAAAAAACTCCCTGATAATCATTATATTCATCCACAAATTGGAAAGAACTAAACGCTTGAAATCCATATTGAGCAAAAAGAATAATGAATAAACCAGATATTGCATCTATAAGATTTCCTAAATTAGCATCATAAAAAGAATTATTTCTATCATGCTTTACATTATTATAATCTTTATACCAAACCAAAACCCCGCTCTTTTTTAAGCCCCAGTTGGCATATGGAGATACTTTTACACCTAAACCATTATTCCAAAAATTTATAACAATTTTATAACTTGATAATTTTAGTGCTTTTTCTAATTTTTTATAATCTACAATATTCCAATAATTCTTTTGTATAATTTTACCTTTTTTATCTTTTTTTATATAACCATTTGCAACTAAAATATTTTTCATATTAGATTCTATTTCAGTACACGACCTCAAAAAAAGTTCATATATTCTATGAGAATACACGGGTAAATTCTGATCTGACGGATCTACATATTCACATATTTTTTTAAAATCACTCATTATTAATTCAAACGCTCTTATATGAGAACTCCACTCTCTATTATTTCTAAAATCAACGACAAAGGAAGATGACGGGTCACTAAGTGTACCCATTATGGGGCGGTATATTTTATAAAATGGATGATCAAGCATACATTTATATTTTATCACAGTTTCTAATTCTGCCCCAGCAAAAGCAGTAAAAACTGTTCTTGCTAATTTAGAACTGTCCTCGTGATATTCTAACCAACCTCCTTTTCAGATTTGAAACATTTAGGGTAATTGCGACAAACAAGATCTTCATTTGCTTTTTTTGCTGGCTCACCTGCTCTTTTTAAGCTGGCATACTGAGATGGCTTTAATAACACTCCACATTCTTTACATTTTTTATTTATTTTCTCCATAAAATTACTTACTTATACTCAAAAATAGACAAAATTTCTTCTTGACTTTTTTCATACTCACCGACCTTTCCGTATATTTTTAGAGTGGCATTAAGGGATGGAATTCTAGGAAAAAAAGGGCCATCCCATTTTCCATCAATAGGTTTACCCAGCTTTCCGTAATCAATATACCAAGAATTACTTTCTGAAATTAATTTCAGAGCAAATTCAGGGTTTTTACTAATCTTTTTCCAAAATTTTAAATTACCATGTCTATTTATTATATAAATCCAGACAATTATTAAAATTAGTATTATAAAAATAATTTTCATAATTCTTAAAAAATGAATCATTTACCAATAACTAAAAACGAGGTAAAAAATCATATTACCGTTTATTTAATAATGATACAATCATAACATATTAACAATTAATTTCAAAAATAAGTCTTGCGCCATCTCAAGTCCTCACTAGCATTAAATTCTCAAAGATTATTCTTGCAGATTTCCCATCTCAACACCTACGAAGATGTGATTTCTTACCTTCCTCCACCCCATTTTTTTCTCCAACTTATTTATTTCATATACACATCTTCGTAGGTACTGAGATGTGAAACTTGATGTATAAATCTTTTTTATACATACTCAAAAACTCTTCTTGAAATTCTGCTTTATTTTCCTTTATTAGGTGGATCAATAATGTCCAAATCCCGACAAATTTTTTTTGCCATGAAAGAAACAATCTCAGAATGCCTTGGTAATGTGGAACTCCTGTTTGTTTTTGGATTATAAAAAACCGAATGCCTGGCACCTTATCGAACAAAGAAACATCCTTGTTTTTCTAAATGTGAAACAAGGGCTACTCTTTTCATAATTTTTTAGGCAAAAACAGAAAGCGGTTCGCGGATGACCTTTTCTGTTCCAAAAGCCTTGAGTGACAGTAAATGATTGGTCTCCAAAATTAAAATCAGAGCATCACGAAGATTTTCCTTTGCTTCTTTCAATGTTTTTCCTTGAGTATTGACGCATGGTATTTCCTCCACCCATGCCACATACCACTTGCCTGATTTTTTATATATTCCCGTGAATTTTTTAGGACTATTTAACATGATTTAATCATATCAGATTAGTTATAAAAAGTAAACTTAATTTTTAAGCCTTTTTAGTTGATATATGAAATTCTTAAACGCTCCTTTTAATTATGCTGTATCCTCCACCTCATCTCCCCTCCCCAACCCGCATCCACTTGTAATAAAGTTTTCTTCTGCCTTGTCTATAATGTGACATATATACATATAGTATATCAAACTTTTTCACATCTCAATAGGTGTTGAGATGGGGATTAGACAACTAGCAAGAACTGTTCTTGCTAGTTCAAGATATCAAATAGTATTGGATAATGATCCATAAAATGACTTCTGATTTTTGGAGACTCTATATTTTCCACTTGAATATTTTTAGAACCAAAAACTTTATCTAACCCCAATCCTGCGTAAGAGGTAGATACTATTTTTCGAGAAAAATCGTTTAGTTTTTTAGTTAGCACTTTATATGCTTTCTTATCATTAGAAAAAATAAACTTTTCTCCTCTTGACCAAATGTTGGTATCTCCTAAAATAATTAGATTTGAAATACCATTTGCAAATTTATCAAGAATCAAAGAATCATCTAATCGCTTTAATGCCGAAAAGGAGTTTAAATGAATAGGAATAAAATTTATCTTTCCGCAAGAAATAATAGAAAAATTTTTATCTTCCCTTATTTCAAACTCTTTTTTACTTGCGATTAAAATACAATGCTCGTGATACCAAGCATGCACGAGTTTTTGAAAGGGATAATTCTTTAAAACCTCTATGCTTTTTATATCTTCTGAATAATAAAATTCTTGTAAGAAAATTATGTCAGGGTTAATTTTCTCAATGTATTCCGATACAAAATTACCATTGATTTTTGGTTGAAAATACTCGTGTATAATTTTTTGACCTTTAAATTTTATTCCAAAATATTTTGCATATTTTAGGAAAGAAAAACACCCAATGTTCCATGTACAAATCCTCAACATAAAATGATTTTATCATTTTATAAGTATCTTTTCCAGTTGACTGTAAAAAAATCTGAAAGGAAGCCCGAAAACTAGCAATGGTCTGACCTCATTAGTTTCATCTCCGTACCTATTGAGATGTGGTTTCTCCCATCTTACTCACTAACTTGCTTATTCCCCATCTCAACACCTACGAAGATGCGAAATCTGACCTTTATAACATATCATAAAAAAATCGCTTTTTTATGGGATAGTACGAACTTTTCTTACTGTGTGCAAGATTATAATTCCTTTTTGTTTCGCCTCTTTTTTTATTTACGCTGTACTATCATATTATTTTTTCTTTTCCCGTGATTCTCTAAAGGAATCATCGAAGATTTCATAATAATCAGCATAAATATATTTTTGATCATAGCCTGCGTTACCAAGGGGCTCAAGAATTCCCAAATTCTTAAGTCGTTCAATGACATTATATGCGCCGGGTGCGGTAAACTTTGTCCATTTTATTATCTCTGCTACCCCAACAATAGGCTGACTAAACAAATTACGAACAATTTCTAGTGTTGAGGCGGCAGATTTCTTTCCAAGTTTTTGCATTTTTGCAAAGTCTCGATCGCGAAGTACAGTGATTTTTGTACATGTTTCTATGCTTGAATTTGCAATTTCGGCTATACCCTCAAGAAAAAATTCAAGCCATCCATCTACCTCTGATTCTTCGTCGTGATATGCCTGTAATTTTTGATAGTAAAGTTTTTGATGTTTTTTGAAATAACTGGATAGATAGAGTACGGGCAATTCTAAAAGCTTTGCGTGATGTATATACATTGCAATCAACATTCTCCCAGTTCTACCGTTCCCGTCAGTAAATGGGTGAATCGTTTCAAATTGCGCATGCAAAAGACCAACCTTAACCAATGAAGGGTAATCATCTTTTGCATGTATAAATTTTTCTAAATCATCAAGAGATTTGTGCATATCAGGCACCGCCGGAGGAACAAAAGAAGCATCTGCGGGTGTCTTCCCACCAATCCAATTTTGAGATCGACGAAATTCCCCGGGATAAGCATGCTGAGTAGAACGAGCGCTGGTCATCAATTTCTCATGGAGTTCTCTTATAAATCGAAGTGAGATTGGAAAATCTTTTGTTCTTTTTACACCATAATTTGCCGCTTTAATATAATGCTCAATATCATCAACATCGGAAGTTTTACGATTTTTTTCTTCTGTTACGGGAGCGGCCACAGCGTCTTGCATAGTAGCCTTTGTTCCTTCAATTTGACTCGAATAGGTTGCATCTTTCACTATAAACATAGAAATGAAAAAATCCTTGTCGGGTAAAAGACGCGTGATTCCATCAAGCTTGCCGACCAATCTTATGGCTTCCTCATGCTTTTTGTATAATTTAGCACTGATAGCAAAACCGCCTTTTGGCGGGAAATCAAAAGGAGTAAAGGTCTTAAAACCTTCTTTTTGCTCTATGTATCTGCCTATTTTTGCTTTGTTTATATTGATCATAGTAATATAAACATATTATACTATTTTGTTTATATTGGCAAGCGAGATGTAAACTAAACACTTTTCAACTAGCGTACCATCATAGAATATTGTTTTTTAGACTGGTCGGAACTGATGCTGGTCGCATGCAAAATTATAATTCCTTTTTTGTTTCGCCTGTTTTTTTGTTCACGCTGTACCAGCCGAATGTTGCTGTGTGGGACGAACCGTCTGATTCTTTTACTATCTCAAAGACATGCACATTCCATACTTCGCCACCGTCTTCAATTTCAATCGTTGCGACTTTACCGGATTCAAGAGCATTTTTTCCGCTAGGCAAGACCTAACGGTGCGTTATCAGAGGTATCTATATCAAACTAAACTCAATCAGAGCTTTCTTTATACTTTCATCATCTGTTTCATATCCACCATTAAAAACTACTTTTTCAGAATAATCAATATCATTAAAATATGCCAGTTGTGTTCTAAAAATTTTCTCATTGAATTCTTGTCCAAAAATTTCTACACCTTTTACTGTTATCTCGGCAATAGTATGACGATCCTTCAAGATAAAATACAAATCTACATAATCCTTCCATTTTGCCCGCCTCCCCAAAGCAAAAGCCTTCATTGCGCCAAGTGTCAAAATGTCTGGTATTTTTATAAAATCACCAAATTGATTAGAAAAAGTAATTTTATAAGGAAACTGAAAAAAAGTAAACTTGACTCCTTCAACCAGAAAAGTGTATTCCCCTTTTCTATCAATAATAACATTTTCAATATTCAAATTATATTCTAAAAATTTTTTCTTAATATCGTAATTATTAAATCCGTCAAAACAAAACAGATCAAAATCTATCGATTCCCTGTGTCCCAGATATAATGCGATTGACGTCCCTCCAACCATGCCAAATTTGTCGGAAAAAAGTTTTAATATCGGGAGTAATTTTATTTGATTAGGTGTCAAAACTTCTTTATGCATATTTTTGGAAATAAAGCTGAAAATAGTTTTTAATCTCTGGTCGATAATTTGTTCTCGATTTACTAGATTCTGTTATAAAAATTTTTACTGTTTCCTTCATGCCAAGAATTAAGATTATCTCTCTGACATCATTCATATCGCCATAATTTAAAACACCCTCAACCACGGCCTCATTTGAAAGGCCTTTATAATTATTGGTAGACCAAAATAAATGCTTTCTTTTTTCTGCAAAATCTGTTGCTGTCATACAAGTATTATACCATTTTTAACCCAAAATAAAAAGCTCCTGTTTTAGCTCATTTCTTTTTTAAGTATATCATCCCCACCAGAAACCTCCGAACTTTTGTAAAAATCCAAGGGTTTAAGAGTCAAGGTGTCTAACAGAACACAAAGTGTAAAATGGGTCAGTTGCGGAAGAAAGAGGTGTAGCCATCATACCACCGGTCCGCAGGAACGTGCTCGTAGACATCCACGTCCCGACCACCATCGTGCACGTACACGCGGCAAAGCTCGCCTCCATCTTTATACCAAATAATTCCATCCTTGCCTTTTTTACTATGTTCGACTGCTAAACCCATCGCTTCATCCTTTGTAAAAAACTTTTGACCTGCCGTCATTTCCTTTTCGGTCATTGTTTTTGTGTTTTTTACTTCCTTAACATCTGTCGGGATTGGCAGTTTTTCAGAAAGACCAGCAAGGATTGATTTGAATTCGTAATAATTGCTTCCTTTCTTTTTTTCTTCCAGATACGCTTTGTCAGACATTGACTCCTTGGACTCGCCGTAAAATGCAACTTTGAGATCTGTCAGTTCCTTCACTAATAAAGCGATGGTTTCTTCGCCATCAGCTTTTATGATTTTTTCCGCTATTTCGGCTTTCTTTGATTTGTAATTTTCATATTCTTCCATAGCGACATCCCTCAATTCACCACTTAAACCGATTTCTTTCATTTCTTCGTCCTTTTTATATGCAGACAGACTGTCCGGATTATTCTTTACCGCTTCTTGAGCTGAGCTAGCTTCACTGGCTATTTTTTCTAAATTTATTTTTTCCATAAAAATGATGTATAAAAATGTTTATAATGGGACCAATTCCTTTGTGCTTCTATTGTAGTATATTTTACTCTAATTTGTCAAATAACAATAATAAATTCAACCCACCGATAATTCTCCCTAGTACCGTCCTAGGGAGAGCCTTATTTTACTTACTATATGTCTTCAAAAACTCCTCCTGATACTTATAAAAGCGATCATCAATAATTGATTGCCTGATTTTTTTAACTAAGTTGACTATGAAATACAAATTATGGATTGACGCCAAAGTTCCAGCGAGCATTTCTTTGCCATGAAAGAGATGTGCGATATAGGCCTTAGTATATGGACTCTTTAAGGTCAGACCTTGGGCTCCCTTAAGGTCTGACCTTTCCCCGCCCGTGCATGTATAACATTCACAATCATCTTCAATAGGAGAAAAGTCATCTCTAAATTTTGTATTTAAAATGCTGATCTTGCCGTGTTTGGTATAAATTGTGCCATTCCTGCCAAGTCGGGTCGGGGTAACGCAATCAAAAAAGTCCACGCCGTTCTCAACGCCCATAATTAGCAAGAACTGTTCTCACTAGTCCTATCCGTTTTTTATTCTCGGGATTTTTCAAATAATTCTGTTTTGTGACAATACTTCTGCCGAGTCGCTTTTCGAGTTTCTTTCTCGCTCCGCCGGCTATATTGCCACCTGCTTTGGCGTCCGAGGAAAGCTTCGACACACCTTTGGAATTTTCTGTTCTATGAATTTCAGTTGTTGCACGCTCGCCGAGCATAGTGAAAATCAATTCAAAGTCGTCCATGTGATCGCGTAGATTTTGTCTTTTTAAACCCTTTAATTTTTTATATTGATTTGGAGTGACTCCAAAAGTCGCTTTGGAAATTTCCGCGGTTAAAATTTCATAATCTCTCTGCTCTTGCGCGCCTCTTTTTTGCCACTCATCGGTCAATTCTTGGCGGATAGCAATACCACGCATTCTCTTTTCGATCCAGTCATCAGAATACCCTTTTAGTTTATATAGCAATCTTGTTCGCCTTGTCGCAAGTTCCGGATTCTCTATTTCTTGCACTCGTTCATAACCAACTTTTGCAAGCCACCTTTTGAGTGGTTCAGCTTTAGGTGAAGGCATAGACTGAACAATACGAAACATGCCTTCGGTATCAGCGCAGTCGGTTTCTCGCATTTTTCCGTCAGGAGCCAATAATTTCAACCCGTGACAAAATGTCACGACTTTACTTCCCTCATCTGACAGCCTCTGTTTCAGCTTTCTCCAGTATGCTCCTCCATCAGCACTTTCTGTTAAAACTTCTACCACATCCACCACCGAAAAATACCATTCATTCTTATGAAGAATCTTGCGGATTTGCTTGCCCTTAAACAAAGCTATTTGGGTTGAGAAAAAATCACTGCTCATATATTGTATTGTATCATTTATTGTATGTTTTCAGCCAATAACTCTTTTTGATTAAAATAATCCTTGATAGTTTTTTCTGCAATAGAACTGAAACGATCTATTCCGACAACTGCCTTAGCGGAATTTTCATTTACAACCGACCCACCTTTAAATGCATTATATTGATTTATATCTTTCGTAAGATTTCTCTCTGAAAATCCCAAGCTTTTATCCTTTGATTTTTTTCCAAACCCTGCTTTTTTCTCCAATCAAAAAGTGCTTTTGTTGGATCGCCACCTTTATAGTAGATGATTTTAGATGGTTTCTTATTTGGATTTTTTGCAAAATAATCCTCCCAATATTCTTTTGAACTTATGGGGTCTTTTGCTTCGAGTAATAAAATACCATTATCTTGTAATGCACCCTCTATTACTGAGTCCAGCGAATGAAACGGGTCTTTTTTTCCTTCTTCTTTATTTTTTTTCTGACGTACAAAATTATCCAAATTACTGTAGTCAAGAATAGCAGATTGAAGTCTTACATCAGAAATGCCAAATTCCGCTTCGAGTTTTTCACGAAATGGTTCCAACTTTTCCGTATCTGGACCAAATTGGCCTGAAATTTTTATAGCTTGATTTGCAAAATCATAAAAATCATCAGAATCAACCACCATCTTTATAGACGATATATATTCTAAATTCTTTTTCGGATTTTTATTTTCATCGAGTTCGTACCGAGAACCAGTTTTTCTATCCACTCTTGCTTCTTCTGGAATAAAAACGAGTCCGGCATTTAAACCCATACCTCTTTCTTCATTCGCCCAAACCCATTGATCATTCCAATATCCGCCACTTCCGTCATTTAATTGGCCACTGAAATAATACTGCGAAGCAATATACGCAGAGGGATAAGCAACAAAAATTTCATTCCCTTTCTCTGAACCATATAGACCATCAGCAACTTCCTCGGTAGCAAAGTGAACAGCCATTTTATCGGCATACCCGCCAGAATTCAGCTCACTCCCCACACCAACAAGTTCGTAAAGTCTTTCTTCTGCCTCCTGTTTACTAGACATTTCATCTAAATGAAGATATTTAGCTATAGCTTTTTCTTGCTGCTCTTCCTTTAGATGTATACCAAGAGGTGAACGCAACCGTCCATCTTCAACCATATCCATGAAGCCGGCTAAGTATTCATTCTCGCCGGCAGTATGGTACATCATTCCAACATGATCGCGGACTCCCTGACGTGTCACATGGGTTACCATTTCACTTGGAAAGCGCTTCATGAGTAACACATAGTCATCCATTGACAACGAGGAGAGGTGTTCTTCAGAAAAGTACTTTGTTATGTCCTCTTTACTGTATTCACTCTCTGCCCATTTTGTCTTTTCATTTTTATAAAAACCATCCAAAATTTTTTCGGATTCTTTAAACGCTGGAGGCGTCTCAAATTCAGTAAGTTTTTTATTGATTTTTTCAATCTCAGTAGTATGTATGTCCAACTGCTGTTTTAGTTCCTCGTACGTTTTTTCGCCGACTACAGTATCTGCTTTTAATTTTTTCAGTTTAAAATAGTTCAGTAATTCTTTAAACTTTGAGCCGGATATTTTCTCAATTTCTTTTTCTAAATCGCTTATTTTTACCAACTGCTCATTTAAAGACTCCTGTGTTTTATTAGCCGATTCTTCTAAGTTTTTCTTTTCTCCCTCATGAGCTTTTTGATTGCTAAAAAACTCGGAGCGTTTCGCCTTTATAGCACCTGCTGTTTCATTCCTTTCTTCTGAAGAATTGGTTTTTGAAAATTCTCTTAGAAATTTAGGGTGATTTTCCATATATCTATTATATCACTTACCATACACCTTTAAAAATTCATCTTTGTACTCGTAAAAGGTATCGTCAATGATCGCCTGGCGGATCTTTTTTACTAAGTTGACTATGAAATATAAATTGTGAATTGAAGCCAAAGTTCCCGCGAGCATTTCTTTGCCGTGGAAGAGGTGTGCTATGTAGGCCTTGGTGTACGGGCTCTTTAAGGTCAGACCTTGGGCTCCCTTAAGGTCAGACCTTTCCCCGCCCGTGCAAGTGTAACATCCGCAGTCTATTTCTATTGGTGTGAAATCATCACGATATTTTGTATTAGTGATACTAATTTTCCCATATTTTGTATAAATAGTTCCATTCCTGCCGAGACGGGTTGGAATGACGCAATCGAAAAAGTCCACACCGTTTTCTACCCCCATAAAGAGGTCTTCCGGCTCTCCTATTCCGAGAAGGTGCCTAGGCTTGTCTTCGGGTAAAACTTCATTTACCCATTTTACAGCAGTTGACATGTCCTCTTTTGCAAATGATCCACCGATGCCAAAACCATCAAAATTCATTTCAGAAATAACCTTTGCGGACATTTTGCGGAGTTCTTCATCGCGCCCACCTTGAACAATACCAAAGAGG
>Ga0209541_10016487_pt1 | contig 10917 bp, 7 predicted proteins | sample RifCSPlowO2_01_FD_184027 | JGI IMG/M metagenome (GOLD analysis project Ga0209541, IMG submission 184027) | Groundwater microbial communities from Rifle, Colorado - Rifle CSP2_plank lowO2_0.1 (SPAdes) (version 2) | ecosystem: Environmental > Aquatic > Deep subsurface > Groundwater | place: Rifle... | reverse complement strand
AATTTATGACGTATGCTATCTTTCTGTTTTCTGATGAATCATCATGAGGCAATAAGTAATTTGTATCTTTATACTGGAAACCATAACAATCTATTTCTCCGAATGCTTTTGTCCCTGTATTTTTTTGGATAAATTCTTTGAATTCTTTTGAGTTTAAGAAATTGTAAAAATCTTTTAGAATTTTATTTTTTGTATGTGATAAACTTGAAGTTTGATGTAGTGTGAATAAATCTGAATTTTTAAGATGAAATTCTTCTTTTTTTAATTCTGCAAGAACTTTAGTTAAGTTTTTAGAATCGAAAAATTCTGGTAAGACTAGATGTGGAAAAGGTTTATTATTCATAAATTGATCTTTCAAATTCCGAGTTAAATATTTTGGATTAATCATAAAATAAAATAAGAAAAAGAAGTATTAAAAAACTTATCTTCTTTTTTTAGATGGCATCCCTGATGCAACTTGACAGTCTGGACAACCTGATTTACCTAATCCACCTAATCCTGCAAGTAAGAATACTACTGTCCACCATTGGATACCCCAAAATGACCAACCTGTTAAATCGCTAACTAAAAACAAAACACCAAAAACTAGTAATAAACCAGCGCATAGTTTTGTACATTTATGACAACATCCATTCATCATATATTTCACCTCTCCATTTTTTTAAGAATATGCTAATTAAACTTGGATTTTCTTAATTTAATAATCTTTCTTTTTAAATTGATTATTTTTGAGTAGTTAACTTGTTTAAAAGGTATATTTTTGTCTTATATGTTATAGTTGTTTAATGTTTAAATAGAAATTAATATTCAATTTAAATTAAGTTTTTTGGGAAGAGAGGGCAATTTCACTATTATTTGAGCTTATTTGGAACTTTCTTTTCAACAAAATAATTAAAAAGGGTAATTTCAACTTGGTTAATATGAGTGGAATACTTAAAAAAGTAAAAAAGAGGGATGGTAGATTAGTAGATTTTGATCCTACTAAGGTTAATGTAGTTATTTGGAAAGCTGTTCAAGCTGTTGGTGGGAATGATCAAGAGACTTCTAATAAATTAGCGCAAGCTGTTGTTAAAAGAGTAGAAGAAGTTTACGGTGAAACTAAGATTCCAAGTGTTGAAGATATACAAGATTTAATTGAGAAAGTTTTGATTGAAGAAGGTCACAGTACTACTGCTAAAGCTTTCATATTATACCGAAAAAAAAGACAAGAAATTAGAGAAGCTAAACTTGCATTAGGTGTAAATGATGATATGAAGTTGTCTTTTGAAGCTTTAAGATTACTTGCTGTTGCTAATATTTTACAGAAAAAAAATGATGGTAGTTTAGAAACTCCTAGGGAAATGTTTATTCGAGTTGCTAAAGCTGTAAGTAAGATTGATAGAAAATATGATGAAGATTCGGATAAATTTGAAAATGAATTACTTGAAACGATGTTGAATTTAGATTTGTTACCGAGTATTAAAATATTACAAGCTGCAGGGACTAATAATCAACAATTGAGTGATGCTATATCTTTACCTGTTGAAGATGATATTGTTGGATTATTTGATACTTTGAAGAGAGCTGCATTTTTACATAAGAATAGGCAGAGAGGATTTGGATTGAGTTTTTCTTTTTCAGATATTAGATCTAAAGGAAGGAAAGTTGGGACTACTGGAGCAGTAGCTGCTGGGCCTGTAACTTATTTACAATTATATAATGACGCTTTATCACAGATTAACCCTTATGGTACTAATATGGCATTTTTAAGTGTGCATCATCCTGACATTATTGATTTTATAACTGCTAAAGAAAATAGTCAATTGACTAATTTCGGGACTACAGTTGTATTTTCTAAAAAGTTTATGAAGGCTGTCCAGGATGATACTGCGTTTGAATTAATTGATCCACATACTCAAAAGAAAGTTGCAAGTTTGAGAGCTAAGAGTGTACTTGATATTATTGCTACAATTGCTTGGAGAACTGGTGATCCTGCAATATTATTTGAAGAAAATATGAATAAACCTCCTGCAAACCCTTTTGAAGGACATAGGATTAAAGTTACCTCACCTACAGGTGAGCAACCTATGTTAGAATATGAAGCTTGTTTCAGTGCAAGTATTAATTTAGCGAAACACATTAAAGATAAACAAATTGATTTTGATAAATTAAAAAAGAGTATCAATACTGGAGTACATTTACTTGATAATTCTATAGATCTTTGTAATTATCCTTCAAGTTATGTTAAAAATACAATGGAAGGTACAAGAAGAATTGCATTAGGAGTAATGGGTTTTGCTGATTTGCTTATTAGAATGGAGATACCGTATAATAGTGATAAAGCTATTAAGACTGGTGAAGAAATTATTAAATTTTTAAGTGATCAAGCTAGAGAAGCAAGTAAGGAATTAGCAGCTAAAAGAGGAACTTTCAAATGGTTTGATAAGAGTATTTATGCTAAGAAAAATTTAAAGTACAGAAACTGTGCATGCACAACTATTTTACATAGTGGATATTCAAGTGTAATTGCTGGATGTAGTCAAGGTATTGAACCTTACTATGCAATAAGTTATCTTAAGAAGACACAAATGTCTGAACATGTTGAAGTTATTCCTATTTTTGAAGAAATTGCTAATAAAGAAGGATTTTACTCTCAAGAATTAATGAAGAAAGTAGCTTTAGCTGGTAGTGTAGCTGACATTAAAGAAATACCAAAATTATGGAGAGAGGTGTTTGTAACTACTCATGACTGTCAATTGAATGATCATTTAGCTATGCAGAAAACATTTCAAAAATATACAGATAATGGAGTAAGTAAAACTTTAAATTTACCAACAACAGCAACAATTAGTGAAATTGAAGAGATCTTTATTAATGCTTATGATCTTGGATTGAGGAGTGTACATATATATCGTGAAGGTAGTAATGTTCAGCAATTAATTTATTCGAAGGAGAAACGAAAGAAAAGAAGATAGTCTTAAAAAATTGGAGGTGCATGATATGGAACAAAAAAAAGGGTTGATTATTCCTAAATATTTTACTAAAAATACTACTGATCCTTACTCAACTGCAGTGTATGAAAAAAGGAATTCAATAATTAGAAATCCTAATGGAAGTATTGTGTTCAAGATGGAGGATGTTGAAGTTCCTAGAAATTGGACTCAAGTTGCAACTGATATTCTTGCACAAAAATATTTTAGAAAAGCTGGTGTACCTTACAAAGATTCTAATGGTACTATTACTTTAGGTGCTGAAAAAAGTGTAAAACAAGTTGCGCATAGATTAGCTGGATGTTGGAGATATTGGGGAGAGAAGTATGGATACTTTGCTTCAGAACAAGATGCTAAAAATTTTTATGATGAAGTTGCGTTCATGTTAGTACATCAGATTGCTGCACCTAATTCACCACAATGGTTTAACACTGGATTGAATTGGGCTTATGGAATTACTGGACCTGCACAAGGACATTCTTATGTTGATCCTGATACTAAGGAATTAAAGTTTTCTACTGATGCTTATACTAGACCTGCGCCTCACGCGTGCGCTGAATATTATACACAAGTTTATACCGAAAGTGGAACTATGTATATTGGTGATTTGGTAGAAAATAATAGGACTGATTTAAGTGTATTTGATGGTAATAAATTTGTTAAAGTTTTAGCAACCAAATATAACGGTGAAAAAGAAGTTTACAGAATAAAACTTAAAAATAAAAATTATATTGATTTAACTGAGGATCATTTAGTTTTAGCTTCATCAAAAAGGAAAAAGGATGGTGGGAAATATGATTGGGGTTTTGTTAAAGATCTTAAAAAAGGAATGAAACTACAACAACCTATTTTGAATGAAATTCGAGAAAAAAATGTGTTTTCTGTAGATTTAGCTAAGGCTAGATTAGCTGGATGGATTATAGGAGATGGAGCTGTAGGAATTTATGATAATGTTATGCGTTTAGAGATAATTACTATGAACGATGATGAATTAAATTCAGTATTAAATGATGTAAAAGAAGTATTTGGTAAGGAAGTACCTTATTGGATTACTAAAATAGAAACTGATGATAAAACATTAGATGGTAAACGCGTTCATTTAGCTGGTAAGAAAATACATGATCTTGTAAATGAATTTGAGCTTCTAGGAAAAAGGAGTAGGACTGTTAGAATTCCTAAAAAAATAGTATATGGTTCACCTCAAGAAAAAAGAGAATTTTTAAAAGCATTATTTCAAGCTGATGGATGTGTTAGAATTAGAATTGAAAGAAATGGAGGAGATGTGTGTTTAACAACTTCATCAGAACAATTATCTACAGAAGTTCTTCACATGCTTAATTCACTAGGCATTTATTCTAGAACTTCTTTCAATAAAAATGATCGGGAAAATAGAGTTGGAACTTATCAAATAACTGTTGCTTATGGTAGTGAACGTGTAAAATATTTAGAAGAAATTGATTTTATCAGTACTCAAAAACATGAAAAATTAGTTTTACTTAATAAACTAATAGGATCCAGATCTTTGCCATTGATAAGAGAAGAGACCATAATTTCTATAACCAAAATAGGAATTAAAAAAGTATATGATATCCAAACTGAAAGTGGAAAATTTTTAGGAAATGGAATTGTTATACATAATTGTTTTATCCAATCTATAAATGATGACCTTGTTAATAAAGGTGGAATTTTTGATTTACTAACTAGAGAAGCTAGAGTTTTCAAATATGGTTCTGGTTCAGGAAGTAATTTTTCTAATTTAAGAGGTAAGGGTGAAAAATTAGCTGGTGGTGGAAATTCTTCTGGATTAATGTCATTCTTGAAAGTTTTTGATGCTGCTGCTGGTTCAATAAAATCAGGAGGAGTTACTAGAAGAGCTGCTAAGATGGTTTGTTTAGATATGGATCATCCTGAGATTGAAGATTTTATTTATTGGAAAGTTAAGGAAGAGCAAAAAGTAGCCGCTTTAGTTGCTGGTAGTGTAATATTAAAGAATAGGATTGATTCTATAAGTAATGCTACTAAAATTAACCCTAATATTAGGCAGAATAAGGAATTAGCTCTGGCTATAAAAGATGCTTTAGCTGATCATGTACCTTTGAATTATATTGTTAGAGCTATGGACTTAGGTAAACAAAATATGGATATGAATCTTGATGTATTTAACACTCATTATGAAAGTGAAGCTTATATGACTGTAAGTGGACAAAATAGTAATAATAGTGTTAGAATAACTAATGAGTTTATCAATGCTGTTGAGAATGATGGTATGTGGAGTTTGAAAGCTAGAAGAGATGGAAGCGTAATGAAACAAATTCCGGCAAGAAAATTGTGGAATGATATTGGATATTGCGCATGGGCTTCTGCTGATCCAGGTGTACAATTTGATACTCTGTTTAATGAGTGGCATACTTGTCCAGAAGATGGTAGAATTAATGCAAGTAATCCTTGTGTAACTGGGGAGACTTTAGTTATGACTGAAAGTGGTAAATGGAAAAGAATTGATTCTATCTTAAGTAAAAATGTTACAGTGTTGGCTAATGTTGGAAATATTATTCCATCTGAAATTAATGGCTCATTTAGTACTGGTATTAAACCTGTTTACAAGTTGACAACTAAATGTAGGTATGAAATGAAATTAACCGGTGATCATAAAGTGTTTACTGTTAATAGGGGTTTTGTACCTGCATGTGAATTGACCAAAGCTGATCAAGTTTTACTTCCGAATGATGTTGTTGCAGAAATACAAGAACCTCAAGATCCCATTTTCTATGAAATGATTGGAGTTTATCTAGGTGATGGTTATGGTGACAAACACATGCAACTTACAATGGATAAGACTAGTGAAGTTGGAATTTTGAATAAGTTTGCAAAATATGTTGGTAGTTATGAAAGAATTACTCATAAAACACAGCCTGCAAGTGTATCCATGAGACAAACTAGTGCTGCTTTAACTGTTGCTAATAAAGCTGTTATGGAGAAACTAAATCAAATAATTAATTTCTCTTTTGAAGCACATGAAAAGGTAATACCTCAAACTATTTTTGAATCTGATTTAGGTATACAAAAATATGTGCTTAGAGGTTTATTTACTGCTGATGGAACAGTTGCTGATTATGGAGAAAAATCACAGTATGTAAGCTTAGATTTGACTAGTTTACAGCTATTGAAAGATACACAAATATTATTATTAGGATTTGGAATTAAAAGTAAGCTATACTTAAATAGAAGAGCTGGAAAAGATACTGCTTTACTTCCTGATGGAAAAGGTGGAGTTAAAGAATATAAAGTTAGAGAAATGCATTCATTAAGGATAAGCAGAAGTAGTAGAGTTAAATTTGAGAAACTTATTGGATTTATGCCTGAGTCTCCTAAAGCAGAAAGATTACGCAGATTAAATGAAAGAGTGTTCACTTATGAAGATAAACCATTTGATTTAATTAGGTCAATTGAGTATATTGGTGAACAACAAGTTTATGATTTAACTGAACCAGTTACGCATACATTTGTTGCAAATGGGATTACAATCCACAATTGTAGTGAATATGACTTTTTAGATGACACTGCATGTAATCTTGCAAGTATTAATTTAGGTAAATTGTTCAATGATGAAACTGGAATTTTTAATCTAGAAGGATACAAGCATACAATAAGATTGTGGACAATTGTTTTAGAAATTTCTGTTGTAATGGCACAATTTGTAAGTGAATCTATGGCAATCAATACACACAAATTTAGAACACTCGGATTAGGTTACGCTAATATTGGTAGCTTGTTAATGAGAATGGGAATTCCGTATGATAGTGATAAAGGTAGAGCAATTGTTGGTGCTTTAACTGCGATGATGACTGGTGAATCTTATGCTACAAGTGCGGAATTGGCATCTGTATTAGGTGCATTTGAAAATTATGAAAAAAATAAAAAACATATGTTAAAAGTAATTAGGAATCATAGAAGAGTTGCGTATGCAATGAGTGATTATGAAGGGTTGAGTGTTAGCCCGATGCCAATTGATGCTAACTTATGTCCTCCAAATATGTTGAAATATGCTAGAGATTCTTGGGACAAAGCATTAGGATTAGGTGAAAAATATGGTTACAGGAATGCTCAGACTACAGTATTAGCCCCAACAGGAACAATTGGATTAGTTATGGATTGTGATACTACCGGTATTGAACCTGATTACGCATTAGTTAAATTCAAAAAATTAGCTGGTGGTGGATATTTCAAGATAGTTAACCAGAGTGTACCATATGCATTAAAAAGATTAGGATATACTGAGAGACAAACTGATGACATTATTAAATATTGTATTGGACACGGTACATTGAGAGGATGTATGTTCATTAATCCTGAAGTGTTAGCTAGGAAAGGGTTTGGTGCAAGGGAATTGCATGCTTTAGAAAGTCAGCTGCCTAATATTTCGGAAATGAAATACGCATTTACACCTTATGTTTTAGGTCCTGAATTTTGTAAAAGTTTAGGATTTACAACTGAACAGATCAACGACCCTAATTTCAATTTACTTACTGAATTAGGATTTAGCGATGCTGAAGTTGCTAAAGCTAGTGAGTATGTTTGTGGGACTATGACTATTGAAGGTGCTCCACATCTTAGACAAGAACATTATGCAGTATTTGATTGTGCAAATAAGTGTGGTGCTAAAGGTAAAAGATTTATTAGTCATTATGGGCATCTTAAGATTTTAGCAGCTGCAATGCCGTTTGTTAGTGGTGCTATTAGTAAAACTATTAACATGCCAATGGAATCTACTGTTGAAGATATTAAAGAAGCTTACATGTTTGCATGGAAGAACATGATCAAATGTGTAGCTTTGTATAGGGATTGTAGTAAGTTATCGCAGCCTTTGAATACTACATTTGCTGAAGATGATGTATTTAAGAAAATCTTAGCAGGTGAAGATATTGATGAGATTGTCAATCAAGATTTAGAAAATCTTGAGCAAACCGATGGGCAAACCAAGGAGCAAACTGAGGAGCAAACTGAGGAGCAAACTGTTGAACAAAGTGAAGAACAACCTGAGATGTTAACTGAAGTTATACAAAACCAAATTATTAATGGTGGTTCAATGGTAACTAATGGTGGAGCTTCTAATGGAAATATCCTTGTAGATCCAAACATGATGAGACCTAGTGTTTCTAATGGATCTGGTTATATCTCATGCAGTAGTTGTGGTAATAAAATGACTAGACAAGCTGGAGTTTGTTCAATCTGTGATGTGTGTGGATCAACTAGTGGAGGATGCGCTTAAGTTGAGTTTGTACACAAAAATTGGTGACCAAGGAAAGACGACTTTTTTTGGGTGCGGACTTGTATCAAAGGATGATGCACGTATTCATGCTATGGGTACCTTGGATGAATTGAATTCTGTGATAGGGTTAACTTTGTGTTTTATTGATGATGAAAAATTAAAGGAATTCTTGTTGAAGATTCAGAATGATTTATTCCAATTAGGTGCTGATATTGCAGGGACAGATATGCAGACTAAAAAATTACCATATATTCATAATGACCATATAAAAGAATTAGAGATGTTGATTGATGAATTCCATAATAATAAACTAAGAGAATTGAAGAGCTTTATACTCCCTGGTGGTACTTTACCTAGTTCTTTGTTACATTTGTGTAGAGCTGTAACTAGGAGAGCTGAGAGAGATTTGGTTACTTTAAAGAAAGTTGTACCTCATTTGAATCAAGAAACATTGATTTATGTTAATAGATTGAGTGATTTTCTTTTTTGTTTAGCAAGATATGCAAATAAAGATTACGATGTTAAAGAACAAGAACCAATTTATAAATATTTTGAACAGAATAATACTGAAGCTAAAAATATTTAAAATAAGATTATTCTTAGAAATTTAATGATTACATTTGAACAAATTAGGAAGTTAAGGGATAGTTTTCCTGGAATTAATGATGTTAATAGGTTAGAGGAATATATATCTGAAGTATTAGATGTAATGCAAGTAACTTGTCAAGATTATAAGTTAAAGTGTGATTTTGATGATGAGAATTGTTATAGATTAAAAGTTGAAGTTGGTGATCCTCCTGTAATTGAATATATGAAGACTGTTGATTCTATAGTTGAAAGAATTAGGATTGTTTTATCAGGTACAAGTTTAAGAACTATGGTGAGTGATGCAATCTTAGCAAAAGAAGATGGTCAGCCTTATTATAGAAATATCAGTTTTTTACTTAATGGAAAAGAGTACGGTGGTAAGCAATGAGCATTTATAATTGGGTAAAAAAGTTCAAGTTAAATAGAGGTATTTCGGATCAAGTAAGTGAAGCTTATATCTTTTTTACTAGTTCTTTAGAAAGTTGGAAAATTACATATAGAGTTGTTACTTTAAATGAAAAAATTGGTTTACAAATTGATGTTGGGGATGGACCTGATCATGGTAAAATGCAAATTTTAGAAATGATAGTTAATCAAACTGAAATGAGGTTACCTAAAGAAGTAAGTATATTCTTAGGTGAAGATGCAATACTACCTCGTGATACTGGAGATTATTTTATGGAAGTAGAACTGAAATTAAATGAAAAAGATAGCTGGACTGAAATTCATGGATGAATTTACCTTTGATTATTATAAAACAAGGACAATAAAGTCTTATAATTCACAAGTTGCTTACCATTCTAAAAAATTTAAAGATGCTTTTGATTTAAGTAGAAGACCAGAGTTTCCTAGATTTGTAGATGAATTATCTGGAACAAAAGTTTTAGATTTAGGTTGTGGTAGTGGTGATCACGCTTTATATTTTAAAGGACAAGGTTTAGATGTTACTTGTATTGATTTGTCTGAAGAAATGATTGAATTATGTTTAACAAAAGGATTAGATGCAATGGTTATGGATATTGAAGATTTGGATTTTTTGAATGAATCTTTTGATGGTGTTTGGGCTGTTGCTTCATTATTACATATACCTAAACAGAAGTTAGACGGAGTAACTGGAGCAATTTATAGAATTTTAAAACCACAAGGTAAATTATATGTTTGCGTTTATGAAGGTCAATGTCAACGGTTTGTTGAAGATGAAAGTTTACCTAGATTTTTTAATTTTTTTACATATGAAGAATTATTAGGATATTTTTGTGATAGATTTGAAGTTTTAAAATCTGAAAGAGTTAATGTTAATAATAAAGTATTTTTACAGTTCTTATTTAAGAAAGCTAATCCATTGGTTTAGTTGAATCTGTTGTGTTAACACGCCATCCATCATGATATTTTTCCTTTTTGATTTTGATTTCGTAATAAGCTTTTGACCATGCAAGTAATCTTGCGTACATTGCTATTAATGTCCAGATGAATTCTTTTGGATTTTTAGGATATGTGAAAAGTACTTTCAATCCTCTCAATGATTCACTAATAAAATTTGATTGTTTTTCATGAACCAAATCTGTTCTTTTTTGTAATGCTAAACCACCTTTAATATTTCTTACTTTTTGTGTTAAGTAATCTTTCATGTTTTGTGGATTAAGTACATGAACAGTTGCTTTAGGTGCATATACAATCCTGTATCCTTTATTCCAAAAAATTGATGGTATTACTTTATCTTCATTTGTATCTCGTGGGAATTCTTTTATGATCCCATTTCTGAATGCAAATAAATAACCTGTGATTCTGAAAAATTCATCATTGTTACTTAATTTTATTCTTGTTGAATTCATTTCATCAAAAAATAAATGTGACCAATAACCATACATATTATCTCTTGAGTTTAATGGTACAGGATGACCACAGACTAAACCTACTTTTTGATCTTGGAATTGGATTAATAATTCATTTATACTGTTTTGACCTGTGAATACGTCTCCATCTGTAAAAATTAGAATATCATCTTTATTATCTGAATAATACATTTCTAATAATAAATTAAGGCATTCAGATTTACCTTCGCCTGGATCTAAGAAAAATTGGACTTCAGGA
>Ga0209541_10016486_pt1 | contig 10917 bp, 9 predicted proteins | sample RifCSPlowO2_01_FD_184027 | JGI IMG/M metagenome (GOLD analysis project Ga0209541, IMG submission 184027) | Groundwater microbial communities from Rifle, Colorado - Rifle CSP2_plank lowO2_0.1 (SPAdes) (version 2) | ecosystem: Environmental > Aquatic > Deep subsurface > Groundwater | place: Rifle... | reverse complement strand
CGGCGATGGAAGAAGTGATGGATGAATTTTTTAAATAAGATTCAATAACTGTTCCAGTATAGTAAGCCTGCCCACGGGCCAAGGTTACATCAAATTGGTATTTGATCTTCATTTGCTTCAAATAGCCGATTAATTCTGACAGTTCATCTACTCCTTGCTTTCCCTCGGGGCCAGAAAGTTTAGTTTTTAATTCAGCTAAAGAAATTCCCGGCGAAAGCAGCTTGAATACTCCATTTACTTGTTTATCAGGATATCCTTTCTTTTTTAATTCTGCGCTGACTCCTTCAACTCCAATTTTATCTAATTTATCGATAGCAATGAGCGCATCTTTTGGCTTAGTTATTCCAGCTTGACTTAAAATGCCATTTAGGATTTTTCGATTATTTATTTTAGTAACAGCAGCAAACTCTAGTTTTCTGAAAACCGAATCAATAATGGCGATGCATTCAGCATCGGCTAGCATGGAATTGCTGCCAATAATGTCCCCATCACACTGCCAAAATTCCCGATACCTTCCTAACTTGATAGGGCCGTCCCGGAAGACCCGGCCAAATTCATAACGCTTAAATGGCAATTTCAGGGCAGGATTATTGGCCACGAATCTGGCTAGGGAGGTAGTCAATTCAAAGCGCAATCCTAGCTTTCTTCCGCCCTGATCTTTCAGCTTAAATGTTTCTTTCAGCGCATCGGATTCCTGGCCGGAGCCAAATTTAGCGGCCAAAGTTTCATAGCGCTCGATAGTTGGAGTTTCTAAGGGCACAAATCCAGACAATTGAAATGCTCTCTTGATTATCTCCAATACTTTCTCCTTAAGTATTTTCTCTCCCGGCAGGATATCGCGTACGCCTTTAGCTAGTTCCAGGTTCATTTGTTTACTTCAATATCTTCTTCTTTTTTATAGTTTTTGATTATTCTTATTTTTTTGCCGTTTAAGCGGTTGGTCATCTTAGCCAAACAGGGCGGTTCATCATAATTTACCCAAATTGGGCCAGTAAAGACCTTTGGTATAACTACTCCTTCGGCAATATAGCTGGCAATGACCCTGGTTGCAAATCGATTTAACGCTTCTCCTTCCAAAAATCCAACATGTTCTTTTAGATAATCCTTGATATCCCGAAATTCTTTGGTAGAAACATAACTGAAATTGAGGGAATTCTATCGGGCTTCTTACGGAGCTTCTAAGAATAAAATCTATTACTCCTGTGAATACCTTCAGCGCTTTCTTGCGCCTTAGCCTCTCCTCGTCCTATACTTGTTTTATTTGTCATGGTACGTTATTTCCCTGTTTAAAGTCCAGTTGACTTATTGAGGCCTATGAGAGAGAATTGAACTCTCGCCTTCAGAATCACAGTCTGATATGCTGTCGCTACACCATCATAAGCATAATTAAGAAATAATGTTAGGGGCTTTTAGCCCTGCAAATGATGATCTAAGTTTGAACTAATAATTATTTTTGTATTAAGAAAGATAGATTGATAACTAGTTAAAGCACTGCCGATGAATACAACCAACTCGTGTTTTAGCTGCCATATATCTTATAAAAGATAGGTTCTATTTAAATCTTTGGCTGACAAAAATTGAATTTTGGATAAATTGAGATTTTTAGTTCTGCATATTTCCGCTAAAGATTTGGTTTCCAGCTCTCCAGGGTGGTCGATGCAATAATCATGCCTTCACCAAGCCATGAGCTCAGTAATCTTTAAATAAGCTGCAGTACATCGGTAAGGAATAGAGGATCATCACGATATAATTAACATTACGATATAATTGACACCATAATATGATTGACATTAACCAACTACGCAGCAATCCAGGCTTATTCAGAGCTTCAGAAAAGAAGCGTGGAAAACCAGTTACGATTGTTGATTCCATCCTGAAAGTTGATGAGCAGTGGCGCAAGAAATTAAAAGTAGTTGAGCAGCTCAAACAACAGCGGAATATAGTTTCCCAGGAGATCAACCTGGCTAAGAAGAATAATAATGAAAAGGCCGCTAAAGCTAAAATCAAAGAGATGCAGTCGGTAGCCTGCCAAATAAAGTCTGAAGAATCAACTGCAGAAAATTTCCTTCTTGAAAGGAATGAGCAATTAAAGCATCTTGGCAACTTGCTGCATCCGGCAGTCCCTGCAGGCAAAGACGCATCTGAGAATGTGGAACTGAAAACCTGGGGCAAGAAGCCAAAATTTAATTTCCCGATAAAGACCCATGTTGAGCTGGCTGAACAGCTTGGGCTGGCTGATTTTAATGCTGCGGCCAAGGCTTCAGGAAATGGGTTTTATTACTTGAAAGGCCCACTGGGGCTGCTTAACCAGGCCTTGATTGCCTTGGCCTTCAATCACATGCAGAAAAAAGGCTATCTGTATGTTGAGCCGCCGTTAATGATCCGGAAAGATATCCTAAATGCGGCAATTGATGCTGCCGAATGGGATAAGACTATTTATTCCATCGAGGGAGAAAATCTGGCTCTAATCGGCACCAGCGAGCATGCCTTGCTAGGGATGCATGCCGGCGAATGTTTTACTGAAAAACAGCTGCCTAAAAAGTATTTTTCCTACTCGATGTGTTTCAGGAAAGAGGTTGGAGCCCATGGGATAAATGAAAAAGGGTTATGGCGGACGCACCAGTTCAATAAGGTGGAGCAGTTTATCTTCTGCCGGCCGGAAGACAGCGAGAAGATGTTTACTGAGCTATTGCAGAATTCAGAAGCGCTGTTAAAAGCCCTGAAACTGCCTTACCGGGTCCTGGAGATATGTTCTGGCGACTTAAGCAACTGGAAACAGCGAAGTTTTGACCTGGAAGTATGGCGGCCTACCACTAACGGTTATGGTGAAGTTATGTCCCTGAGCAACTGCACTGATTACCAGGCCCGGAAATTGGGAATAAAAATAGTGCGAGATGGAAAAAGGGAAGTTCTTCACACCTTGAATAATACCGCTTTAGCCACTTCCAGAATCATGGTAGCTATTTTAGAGAATTATCAGACAAAAAAAGGAACGGTTAAAGTTCCCGCCGCCTTGCGGCCTTATTTGAAAGGATTGCCAGAAATCAGCTAAAATTATTTATAGTATACTTTGTTTTTTAGGCTTAATGAGGATAACCATTAAAGAGTCAGTTAGCTTGTTTGAACGACAGGTTAGGACTAGCCTTAGGGCTAATATCCATAATTATCTGGGCAGCCCGCAAGTAATTGGCAAATCATCAGGAGACTGCCTAGAGTTGGCAGTTCAGGGGTTAAGGATACCTAAATTTCAGCATGCGCTAGAGGATCAATTTCTAATTAGCGACAATGAAACTATTGGGGATCAAAAAAAGCAAAAGCATTTGATTTCCATCGACGACTTGCTGGATATTGCTGCCCAAGAGCTGAGCTTAAAAGAGATAATACCAGCTAAAGTGATCATAACTGCTTCTTCAGATAAGAATTATGGCGCTATTTCTCACCAGGGGCCGGAAGCCAGGAAAAGTTTTAAGAGAACTTTCAAGAAAGCCTTGCTTAGGCAGATTGCTGCCGGCGGATACAACCCGGGAGAGGAAGTCTATCCCAGAAGATCTGATCGGCGTTACCATGCTCCTGAAATTAAAGAAACAATTTCCCAGAAAGCCTTAATTATCAACATTAAAACTCCGGCCAGGACTATCGGCCAAGAAAGTATGGAACGAATCCTCACTTTCAATGCCTGGGCCGAGTTGTGGCTAAAACGGGCTTATGATGAAGTTGTTATGGAATATATCGTTCATAAAAATACGGCCAGGGCCGTTGAAAGGCAGGAATATATTGCCATTAACGGAAGAGGAAAAATGAGAATCTCTGCAGCTTACCTTAAATGCCTAGAATTAACATTCAACAAGTACTCTTCACGGTCTTGGGATATTTACGTCTTCCATTTCAGCGATGGGCAAATTCAAAAAGATAATGAGGGCGAAGCCTTGTTCTTGCTGCAGCGCTGGCTGGTTCCTAGAATATGCCTATTTGGTTATGGGCAGGTGGCAAAAAGTGATGAAGAGCATCATTTTTATAAACAATTGCTGAAGAAAAATTTAAGCAATGAAAACAAGATCAGGAGTTTTAGCCTTACTAACAGGACACAGATTTACTCCGCAATGGGGATCTGTTTCGGTGAAAATGGTTCGGCACGATAATTATCCTTAACTTAAGCCGCCAAAACCATAAAAAACTGTACGTTAGGCCGAGGTGAGACAATTTCCCGCATATCCCTGGCTTAGATTAATTATTTAAAAAAATTAGAGTCATGCCCTGGATATGATTCTTCTGCTTAGCCGACCATTACGATAAATTTAATAAAGATTCTCCCCCCTTAAAATACCTAATGAAAAAAGTAGTAATCGCTGGAGGCGGTTTTGCCGGCTCTTTAGTGGCCAGAAAGCTGGAACGCTCCTTTGACGTAACCTTAATTGACACTAAAGATTATTTTGAGTTTACTCCCTCCATTTTGCGGACGCTGGTTGAGCCGGTTCACGTTAAAAAGATCCAAGTATTGCATAGCCACTACCTGCATAAAGCCCATCTGGTGAAAGACCATGTTGAAAGAATTGATGGGAAATCCGTCTATACCAACGGCAGAAAGTTTCCTTACGATTATTTGGTCATTGCCACTGGCTCAAGATATAACCCGCCCATTAAAGCTGAAAATTTAATCCTGACTACCAGGGCCCACGAGTTAAGAAACTATGCCCAGCAGCTGGCCAAAGCCAAATCCGTGTTGATCATCGGCGGAGGGCTAGTGGGAGTAGAATTAGCCGCAGAAATCGTGGAAGAATTTCCCCAGAAGAAAGTTACTTTAGTCCATTCTAAACCAGAGCTAATTGAAAGAAATCCTAAGAAAGCTCGTGATTATGCCAGAAAATTTTTGCTGGACCGAAAAGTAGCTATTTATTTTAATGAGCGGGTGGAATCGTTTAAAGAACATGAATATAAGACTAATAAGAATAACCTGTTAAAGCCAGACATCGCCTTTCTATGCACGGGCATCCAGCCTAATTACCTGCTGCTGGAGCCCTACTGTGCAAAAAGCCTAGATGAGCGCAAAGCCCTGTGTGTCAATAAATTTCTTCAGGTAGCAGGCTTTAAAAATATTTTTGCTGCTGGAGATATCACGGCCATTAAAGAAGAAAAAACGGCCCAAAGCGCTGAAAGGCAGGCGGAATTGCTGGTTAAGAATATTATTTATTTAGAGCAGGGCCGGCCGATGGAGCAGTACCAAATACAGAAACGGCCCATGATCATCAGTCTAGGGAAGTGGCATGGCATCTTGGTTAAAAACGATGTTGTTATTACCGGCCTAATCCCCGGATTATTGAAGAGTTTAGTGGAATGGAAGGAAATGATGAGGTTAAGGTGACAAAAACTTAATACTTACTGAAATCAGATAACTTTTTATAATTAAGATCTATCATTTTTCCGTGGCTAACCAAACTACTGCCTTGCATCACTTCAATATAAGAAAGAGAATCTATCAAAAACATGAAACCTACCCTCACCCCAATAAATTCAAGCGGTTTTATGATAAGTTCATTTATCTGGTCGTGATTCTTGCGCCAATTACCTATCTCCCACAATTACTGAAAGTGTGGGTAGAAAAAGATGCTTCCGGAGTATCATCACTATCCTGGCTCTTTTTTTCGATTATATCGGCAGCTTGGCTGATCTATGGCGTGCTGCATAAAGATAAAAGTATCCTGATCATGAATGCTGCCTTAATTGTTGTTCAGGCCTTAATCGCCTTAGGCGGGCTATGGTATGGTTGAAAAGATAAATGGCTAATAAAAACAATAATTTAAACATGGTGGAATTGACCTTGTACCAATTTAAACAATGCCCATTCTGCGCTAAAGTCAGAGCCAAGCTGGATCAGCTGGGGCTTCAGTACAAAATGATCAATGTTTCCCACGATCGTAGTGATTCATTGCGGAAAGAGCTAGTTAAGAACAGCAGCGTGGCGACTGTTCCGGTATTAAAAATGTCCTGGAAAGGAAAAGAAACCTACCTGGGCGAGTCAGAAGCCATCATAAATTATTTAGCGGAGAATTACTAGACCTGCGGCCCAAGTCATGCTTAACCTTGTTCTGGGCATTGGCAAAAGCTTTATGGAAGGCTTTCTTAATATCCCAATCATATTGGTCTACTGCCGTTAATTCTCCAAGAGACTCGATCCTCAAATGCACCGAATACTTATGCTGGCTTCCAGTCTTGCTGTATTCCTTGACATGCGCGGTTATCGAGAAGGCATCGTTCTGCAGCGTTCTTTGCAGCTTAAAAGCCTCATTCGAAGCAATTTTCTTGATGCCTTTGATTTCATAATCATCTAAGGCTAACTTTGACAAGCCAATGAAGCGGATGTTAAACTTTTGTTCAATATCTAAGCTGGCAATGGCTCTTAGAATATTCTTTACGGTGATCAACCCCAATGAGCGGCCATTATCAACTACTAGCGCACAGGTAACGTTAGCAGACTGCATTCTCTTCATGACTTCTCTAACCAGCTCTTGTGAATTAGTCGTGATTAAATTGTCATTAGTGCTAAATGAGCTTACTGGCAGCGAAGCCAGGTGAGGCATGTCTGACTTAGAGCCCTTGGCTCCCCCTTGCGCCTTGCCTAATTTTTTAGAGAATTCTCTCTTTGGTGGCCAGATAAAATATTTTTTTAGCAGGTCACGATAACTGATAATGCCATAAATCTTCTCCAGATCAAAGATGGGTATCTGGTCCACTGATTCCTGATGCATTATTTCTAGAGCTTTGGCTACTGAATCATTCTTCTGCAATGGCTTAGTGTAAACCAAAGACAGGTCTCCCACAGTAAATAACTGTGCTTCTGGCAACAGCAAAGCCAGAGAAGCCAAGTCCTTGGCTTCAATAACACCGATAATCGTGCTTTTCCTTTCTACCGGGATAAAATCTAAGTTGCTGTTATACATCAAATGAGCGGTTTCTATGATATTAGCATGCTCGCTCAATAATGGCGCTTTGGTAAGATGTTTAGCGATTTTCACTTTCTTGGAATCAAGCCTGGTCTTCAATAAATTCTTTCTCTGGATAATTCCCAGGTAATTCTGGCCGTCAAATACCAGCCCGTAGCGCTTATTAGACTGTTTCAATTGGCCGATCATTTGGCTTAAACTGCTATCTTTATTCACTCTCAAGAAATCTGTTCTGATAATCGGGGCTATATCCATAGTAACACCACCTGCCTTCTGTTGATATTGATACTATTTAAAGTTTTGTGAAGAGAAATCAGAAAAAGGTAAAGATTAAATTCGATAAAAATATTTCTAATCAAATGGGTTCGTTATTGTTCATAATTCAAGGCTTTTTGGCTAAAATAATCACCGGAGCTGATGACACCTTGACACATACACCGCTGATTAACTTGCTGGCTAAAACCAAGAAAGGAAAGTTCATGTTTGTTCTGGGAATGTTTACTTCTATTTTCATTTTAGTTTTAGGCTCGATTTTCTTTGCCAGCTTACTGCAGTCAATACCCTATAAAAACATCCTCAGTTCGTTGCTGCTTCTAGCACTGGCAACTCTTGTTTATCATAATCATTTTATTGACGCTGGAAGAAAAAAATATTTCCTCTGGGCTAAAAAGAAAATTTCCCGGGAACTAAGATTGAAGGTCCTATTTGGTATGGGCATCCTGGTTTTTTTCGCTACGGGAATAGATGACTTCATTGTTTATTCGGCACTATTTACCACCGAAATGCCAAAAAAACTATTGATTGCAACTGGCATCATTATGGCAACTATTGTAGAATTAACAGTTATTTTTTATTTTTCCAAAGTGCTGTCAAAAATCAAGCATATTGAAAAGATAACGTTGGTTGGCTTAGTTATTCTTGCTGTCTTGGTTGGATTCGAAATCTTGTAACTATTGCTAAATAATAAAAAGGAAAAGATTTATAAATTATACGCCTGGAGTGGGGTTATGGTTCAAAAGTTCAAAAAACTTATGATTACAGTTTGCCTATTTTTCAGGATGGAATGGCCCTGGTTAGTTCGATGATTTATCACACTAGCTATAAATGAATAGATCTTGTGGTTAAAAATCTAAACTAAAACTTCATAAATCCTATTCTACCACCCTAAACACCGGCAAAGGAACAATAAATTTGCCTCCTTGAGCCCGCCATTCGGCTTCCCGTGGATACATTTCGTTAAAAAAAGAATAAGGCAGAACTAAAAAATAATCTGGTTTTTCTCGGCGAGCTTCCTCTTCAGACACGCACTTGATTCCCGTCCCAATAGTATATTTGCCCCATTTCCAAGGGCTGCGCTCTGAAGCGTATTGGATTAATTCCTGGTTCAAGCCATAATATTGAAGAATCACATTGCCTTTAGTGGAGGCTCCATAAACCCATACTTTCTTTCCTTTAGCCACTTCTTGCTTAATGAATTCAACACACTTTTGCTTATTATCTTCCAAGCGGCGATAGAACTGTTGAAATGTTTGTGCATTCTGCAATCCTTCTTCACTTTCTTTCACGGCCTGCACTCTTTTTCTTTCTTCTTGCGTTTGCTGCCTAGGGCTTCCCTTCAATTTAGAAAAAATCCGGTAACTGCCACCATTGACCTTATTTATTTCTATATCAAAGATTTCCAACCCATTTTTATTGAACAAGTATTCTAAGGATGAAAAAGAGTAATATTCTAAATGCTCATGGCATAAATTTCCCACATCATTAGTATCAATCATATTTTTCAAACACATCAGTTGGGTAATGAACACGCCATCATCAGTCAAGGCCTTGCCGGCATCAGAAATAAACTGGTTGGGGTCTTCCATGTCATAGAACATGCCGATGGCCGTTACAATCTTAGCTTTTCTTCCTCCCTGGCGCAGATAGGAATCATAATTCCAAAAATCATGGATGTGCTGGGTAATGCCCACTGCACCTTCTTCTTTCAGATTGTCAGCCGGCTCTACTCCTACGGTAATTAAGCCAGGAACTTGATAGGTCCTAAGCAAGGTACCATCGTTAGAGCCAAGATCCAGCACTGTATCTCCGCTTCTCAACTTAAATTTTTCTTCAGCTTGTTTAGTGATATCACGCAAGGCCGTTTTCATGGTTTCGGTAACGCCAGATTTATACCAATAGAAGCGCTTGTACAATAATTCCTGTGGCGCGGTGTGGCGCAATTGAACTAAGGTGCAATTCTCGCAGAAAACCAATTCCAGAGGAGCCTTAAGGCCGGAATAGATTTCAGCTTCCGGCACAAAATCATTAACAAATTGTTCGCCGAGGGAAAATAAATTCACCAATTTAAGAGAATAACAGACCCGGCAGGTAGTTCTGGCCACGGTTTCTGGAATTTTTACTTGCTGGCTCATCTTAAAGCTGTGGTAAGGAAATTATTAATAAAGGTTATTGTTTTTGAATGCAATTGTTAAATTTCAGAATTAGTTCACAAAATAAAAAAGCATATGAAAATGGCTAAAAAAAGTTTGATTATTTAGCATTTTTAGTATAAGTGGTGTGTTCTTTAAAAAGTTTAAAAACCAATCGTATACTCTAAAGGTGAGAACTAATTACGGAATTATCCCGTTTTGAATGCAATTTTATTTAGTTTTTAAGGCCAACCAAAGCAGATTAATAGATTCAATAGCATCATTTTTTCTTCAACAACCTCATCTCTTTTTGAAGGTCATCCAGTGAATATTCTGACCGAAATCCAGTATCAATGAGATAATGCTGCATATCCCATATGGTTAAGCCAGCTCGATGCGCAGCCTCTGAAAAAGTAATTTTTCCCTCTTTATACTGTTGTGCTGCCCGCATTTTTATTTTTTCTCGATACCCAGTTCTAATGAGATCGCGAAGCATGGTACTCCTGTCAAAGACCTCTTCTGCTCCTAATTTATCGACTTTCATAAGCAAATCAGAATCAATCCGAATAGCCACAATTTCATTCATTTTTGTTTGCCTCCATCAGTATTTTATCCCAAATAACATTGGAAAACCAACTTATTTCTCGCATCACTGTAATTACTTCTTGCAGTTTTTGATTATCAATGTATCTTTTTTTATATAGTTCAAAGATAATTGCTGGTGTCCCGATAACTTTGAGTTGAAGGACATCTTTTTTCTTCCTCACGTTATCATCATCAGTTGCAATCAAGTCGGCATGCTGTTCCCAGTACAGGGCAACTACTTCAGCTTCGCCTCGCTGAAGATTGAACTGATTTGCCCGGTGAAGGAAATTTTTATCTTTGACCGCTTCCACGATTATCTTCTTGCTCAATATCATTTCTCTGATGAGCCCAGTTTCTGGATGTTCGTCTTGAACTACTTCTTCCTGGACAAGCTTGGGGATAAGCACTTTTCCAAAATAGGTGCAAGATGACTTCAACAGCGTGGTCTTAGCTAGGTGAATGATCACCATTGAATCTTTGATTACTAGCATGTAATACAATGTAAACTATGTAATACTTAAACTTTTCGATCAATTTTTTGCTATTTGTTGCCTCCTGAAAATAATCAAGAAGGGCCAGGCTATGAGCGAGATAATACCTTGATACGTACGTATTAAGTCCTCTTTCGTCTTTAGCACAAGAAAATGATAAAAATGCGTGAAACCGCCTCACCTCGCCATAAATGACGAGGTTTCAAAAGAGGCGGTTCCTCAACTACGCATTTTTAGCATGCAAAAATTTCGTCCTAAAGGGCGGGGGTTTACACCCAGCGAAATTTTTTGCATAAACTGATACGTTAAATTGATCAATTTATTTTTCTGTGCAGAAATGAGATTGTTTTCTCATTTCTTGCCTCGGTTCGCCTGTGATTCTGTAACATAAAAGCAAAAATTCCCATTGTATGCCGAAAGGCATGCTTGAAATTCACCGTGAATTTCATTGCAATTCATGAAATTTCTAAGAAATTTCAGTACCGAAAATAAACA
>Ga0209541_10016485_pt1 | contig 10917 bp, 13 predicted proteins | sample RifCSPlowO2_01_FD_184027 | JGI IMG/M metagenome (GOLD analysis project Ga0209541, IMG submission 184027) | Groundwater microbial communities from Rifle, Colorado - Rifle CSP2_plank lowO2_0.1 (SPAdes) (version 2) | ecosystem: Environmental > Aquatic > Deep subsurface > Groundwater | place... | reverse complement strand
AAGAAAATATAGAGTTTCGCTTGACAAAACGCCATTAATCCTATAGAATATCTATTAACATCAGCCTAATTGATTATGGGAAGTAGAGCGGAAACAAGACCATCAAGAGTTGGATTTGCAGGAAAAATTATCCTTAGGGTGGGTTTTGCAGGCGGAGCTGTAGCAGCAGTAGGAGCAGCAATTGATTGCGGCGGCGGAGACAATAAAGCTCCTACTCCCGACGACATAAAAAGCCCAACAGGTACAGTATTGGAAACTGACACCCCAATGCCGTCGGCAACTGCTCTGGCAACCCAAGTCACCGAATCCCCAAATCCAACCCCAACCGCAACCGAAACAATCGCACCAACCCCAACCCCCACACAAGTGTCTTGGGAATTGGCAAAGCCAATACTAAACGCAGAATTTGTACCTACTGATTTTGCTACCGTTAAGAATAGCGTCGATTCGGCTTATGAAGCACACCCAGATGCTGTAAATTTTTTATCGCAAGGTGATACGTATTCAAAAGAAGAGATTGATAGAACTCTAGACTATTGCAGTGATCCGAGCTCTACAGCTGTTTCTTGTGGGAGACTGATTAGAATCCTTTATGGGCATTATTTCCAATCCGGTTATGATGAATTTTATCAAGCCGCCCACGGTATTTACGACTATTTCCTGACCACATTTCCAGAACACGAAGCTGATCTTTTATTTGTTCTCAAAGCAGAATTTAACGGCGATCCTAACTCAGACCAAGATAACTTGCCTCTTGATTAATCCCCACTTGACACAACTATAAATCACCATCTATGCTGGAGTTATAAGGATACTATATTCCACCTCTAAGGTGGAATTAATATAATATCCTCATTGACAACTATAATTTACCTAGCCTATCCTTATCTTATGTACATACGCAAAAGTACGTGCGGACTCTGCAAGCCACACAAAAAAGTTGTTAAAAATAATACAAAGCTAAAAAGGGAACTTGAGAAAGAATTAGCCGAGGAAACTTCTCATATATTTACGCGCTCCTTGACTGACACAACAAACGTGCTACAATAAGTATATGAGGGTTGTCTTTACCCGCCACGCAGAAAAGAAAATCAAAGATTTGACAAAATTAAGTGTTTATGTCAAAAAATCTTTTATCAAGAGTATCCTTACAAAACCTCTCCATCTTGATACAAAATCTGATCCTCCAAAAAAAATCGTTTCAGGTAAATTTGATAAAACCCGTATCTTGCGTATTGTATACAGGGAAGAAAATGATATAATTACTGTGATTACGTTTTACCCAGCCAAGAAAGGAAGGTATTTCTAGGATGAAATTTAAGAAGTTTCGCTATGACAAAGAGGATGATGTACTAATGGTTTGGTTTTCCCAAGAACCTGTTGATTATGCCGAACAGGAGAAAAACCTTATTATACATTTTTCCAAAGAGAATAAACCAGTGCTTATGGAGATTCTTGATGCATCGGAATTTCTAAAAGAGACTACAAAAACCCTCCCGCTAAGGATTAAGCAGCAGATATTCATGCAATCCTCCTAGCTTAACATCCTTCCCCCTGCAATTCCCTACCACTGTGGAGCCTTGTTGCGACATGAAAAGCGAAACCACGTCGGACATGATGAATTCTCTTAAAAGAAAAGTCTTACCGATGCGGTCAGCCAGAACATTCACTTGACTTTAAGTAAAGTTAGTGATACAAGCTTTATAATAAATAGTGAGAGGGGGTGAAAATAAAATGCCTAATGTTGAATTAGCAATCCCAAATCCATCATCCGCCATGTCTGATGCTAAAGAATTCTCGATGCAAGGTTCAAAAAGTGGGCTTGCCGTTCCATGCAAACCTCCTCCATGCAGAGGATGTAAACCATGTGTGTCATGCAATCCATGTCGGGAAGCGGTAAATACAGATGCTCCGTCTCCTACTGGTAGTAAATAGATTAGGCGTAGTAGTTCTTAGGTGGAAAATTTCGTATAGGAAATTACGTTTTGAGATGGTTATGCTATCAAGGAAAGTGTTTTATTCTTCAAAACAGATTGATTATGTAATTGAAAAAGGTTTTCAATTTATCAATGATAATCCTGAAATCGTTAAAGAGATATATAAAGAAATATCTTATAATGACGAACCAAAGCTTTATAGCTATGGGATTTATTTCAAGGATAAATATGACAACGGAGACAATGAAGATGCGGTTGCAGCAGGTGTGTCTTTCAATAAGAAAAGAGCACTATTGAAAGTTTTAGGAGAAACGATTGAGAGATACTCATTGGGCGGGAACAACGATAAAAAATTTATCTACAAAAGTTTTAGTGAATTAATTACGTTAGGCAAATCAGCGCTTGGTCTGGAAAATCTTATTCTATTTTCAAATAAAATTTTTTATATTCATGGTTTAGACAAGAAAAAATTTCATTGGGTGGAAGGAAAATCTTTAATATCCAACAAGAAAATTTTAGTACCTGCACAACTAATATACGTACCATATCTCCACCAAAATTCTGAACCATTGCTTCGTTTTCCCATATCAACAGGTGCATCTGCAGGGACATCCTTAGATGACGCTCTATATAGAGGAATTTGTGAAGTTGTAGAGCGGGATGCTTTCATGATAGCTTATCTTAACAAAATACCTTCACCGCAAATAGATTTGTTCTCTATGAAGGACAAGGAAATAAATAGCATAATAAATATATTTAAGAGATACAAACTCGAGCCTATTATCCTTGATCTTACAACTGACTTGAAAATTCCGGCATTTGCTGCTATTACCCTAGACAGAACTGGATTGGGTCCTGCCGTATCTGTTGGATTAAAGGCAGGATTTGATGTTAAAGAAACTATAATTGGAGCAATCGAAGAATCTCTTATGGTTAGATCTTGGACACGAGATAAGTTTATATATTTAGAGCCTAATTACAAAAACGTAAAAGAAATTATTTCCATTGAAGATAGAGCTCATTTTTGGCTTTCTGTATCTACGATAAAACATCTTGATTTTTGGCTAAAGAGCAAGAATCTTAAAAAGATTAATATGAAAAATCCAAAATATTCAAATAATAATCTAGAAAAGACCATTAAGTTATTAAAGGAGAAAAACATGGATGTGATATATGTTGATATCTCTGATAAGAATGTAAAGAAGTATGAATTTGTGGTGGTAAAAGCAATCATTCCCAAGCTACATCCGTTGTATTTGGATGAAAGATATCCTTATTTAGGAGGAGAGCGTTTATATAATGCACCTGTTAGCATGGAAATTTTACAAATTCCTAAAAAAGAAAGTCAATTAAATAAAGTTCCGCATCCATTTCTATGACAAAAAATAATACCAAAAAATTATTAGAAAAAATTGAAGGAAAACAATTTGCTTCTGACAAGTTCCATAATCTTACCAATAATAAAAAGATAATGAATAGTCTAAAAGATATGCCTCAATCATGGATAAAAATTCATTTTAAGACTTATCCTCGCTTGGACAGGATAAATCTGAACGATATAGAGCTGCCAGCAAATAAACTTACCGAAATACTTAGAAAAAGACGATCGACTAGGCAGTTTTCAGGTCTTTCTGTTTCAAAAGACGAACTGTTTTATTTACTGTTTTCATCTTGTGGTTTAATAAGTTTTAAAAAGAATGTAGATGAGACCAGAAGACCCTATCCATCTGCGGGAGCTAGATATCCTTTGGAGGTTTATCCCCTTATATTGCATTGCGAGGGGATAAAAAGAGGATTATATCATTACAATGTAAAAGAAAATTATTTGGAATTGTTGCTAGACAAAGATTTAAGTAAATGGCTTATCAAAAGCACCGGCGGAGAAAAATGGATAACAAATGCAGCCGTCGTCTTTATTATTACTGGCGTTTTTGATAGGACCAGAATAAAATATGGCGATAGAGGGTATAGATATGCATTAATTGAAGCTGGTCATTTGGGACAAAATATCTGTCTTCTGGCAACGGAGTTGAATTTGGGAAATTGCCCTCTCGGTGGATATATAGATGAGAGGGTAAATAAATTGTTAGATATTGATTTGCAGAAAGAGTCCGTACTATACTTAATTGCTGTCGGTAAAGCATGAAATACACGAAGAAAGTATTTAAAAATGGCCTTAGTCTTGTAACAATTACAGGGTTACCTACAAGTGCAGTAACAATAACAGCATATATCAAAGGAGGATTTAGATTTGATCCTCAAAATAGACCTGGCCTTTCTCATTTTACCGAACATATAATTTTTAATGCCACAAAAAGCTTTCCTAAATTTAGTAGTTTGGCTCAAGCTGTTGAAAGGTGTGGTGGATGGCGCAGTGCATTTACATGGATTGAATATCAAGAGCACATGGTGCATTTGCCAAAAGATCATTTTGAAGACGGAGTAAAGTTAATTTTAGGAACTATTTTTGAGCCGCTTATTACAAGTTCGGAAATAAAAAAAGAAATAGGAGTAGTAAAGGAAGAGATTCTTAGAAATAAATCTGATCCGTCAAAAGCAATTTGGGATTATGCCTGGCTTCCCTTATTTTTTCAAGGAACACGTTTAGCCAGACCTTATTCTGGTACTGCTGAAGATATTTCGATGATTTCAGAGCCTGATATAAAATCATTTATCTCAAACTATTTCAAAATTAAAAACACTGTATTGTTTGTTGCTGGCAATTTTGAACAGACTTATATACAAGAGGTTGTCAATAAGTATAGTAAAAAATATAAAAGTAATTATAAAACAGAAGACATAACAACCCTTGCCCCGAAAATCAAAAAGCAAGTTTTAGTCCATAAAGATGACTCGTATTACCAAACTTCTTTAGCTATTGGTATAAAAACAGTTCCGTTTAATTCCTCGTTAAAATATATATTCGATATTCTGAGAGAAATGCTGGCGGGGTATTTTGGCGCACCATTAATACAACGATTAAGAGATGAGGGAGGTCTTATATATACATGGGACTCTTTCCAAGATAACTTGAGAGACATTGGATACCTATTCTTTAACGTTACTGTAGCGCACGAAAATGTTAACCGCGTCACCGCCATAGTCTTACAAGAATTCAAGCGATTTGCAGGTGGCAAATTCACAAATGACGAAGTTGAAATGGCAAAAAGTCATCTAATTGGAAGTATCTTAGCAAATACTGAAACTGGGCAAGACTATATTAGATGGTATGGGTTACAAGAGTTATTAACCCCAGAACAGGTATTAAGCATCGAAGATAAAATAAATTTGTATAGAGATATAAGTAGGGATAAAATTAAAGAGATTGCCGGTAAATATTTTAGTAGCGATAATATATTTTTGGGAGCTATTGGAAAGATTAGTGAATCTTCTTTGTTGAGTTTACTTTAAATAAAAACATTTAGAATTCACCAAGAATTAAGAATGTCTAGGTACCCATACATACGGACCGGTTGATAGGTAATTGTCATATCTATATAATGACGCAATTATGCGTCATTATAATATTGCTCCATGGAAACAAATTAAGGACTCATCATTGTCAAAAGATGCCCCAAGAAGACTTACTTGGATTGACTGGTACTTTAAGAAGAACAAGAGAACCGGGGGCTTTGCTTAAACATATTTATGAAAAGAGAGTTGCGTGTTACAAGAAAGGGGAATTGTTACTAGATGCCGAATTTGATACGATGAGAGAAGGAATAAGAGAGCAAAACAGAGCTCTTGAGGCCATGATTTTTGACAGTTAGACTTATGAAACTTGGCATGATGAATAATCCTGCAAATGACATATACGAAGAACTAATATTTGCCGGAGAAAATAAATTTGACTTTATTGATCTGACAATTGAACCCCCAAAAGCTCAGATTGAAAATATTAATCTAAATAAAGCATTGCTCCTATGTAAAAAATATAAATTGAAAATTATCGGACATACTAATTTTTATATGCCTTGGGCTTCACCTATCAAAAGACTAAGAGAAGCCTCAATTCAAGAATTTACAGAACAATTTGCGTTATTTAATAAACTTGGAGTTAAGCTTGTTAATATTCATTCCCATTGGTACCAGCCAAACTCTTCCAAAAAAGAAATAATAGACAGAATTATAGAATCCTTGAGGGAACTAGTAGCTATAGCTGATCAATACGGTATTAAAATAATGCTTGAACATCAGCCAAATGGCTTCTTAAATACACCCGAAAGTTTATTGCCAATTTTCAAAAAAGTTAAAAACCTGCTCTTTCATCTGGATGTTGGACATGCCCAGGTAGCAGGCAAAGGAGAAAACTTAACTAAGGAATTTCTGAAACACTTCAGAAACAAACTGGCCCATGTACATTTTTCAGATAATAAAGGCGTAAATGATGATCACCTTTCTATTGGAGCAGGAATAATAGATTGGAAAGATATTATTATGCAACTGAAGAGAATCGGTTACGATAAAACTATTACATTAGAAGTTTTCGTAAAAGACCGATCTTATCTTCTCTACTCAAAAGAAAAGATCAGACAACTTTGGGATAGTATTGGATAAACAAAAATTTGAGAATAATGGAGCCTCGCGATAAAATAAATTTTCTTATAATTCTATTACAAAGTTTTTTGTTGACAAGCTTATTTTTTTTAGAGCTTCGCGACCTGAAAAGCGAAACCACGTCAGAAATAAAAACCATTAAGGCATTAAAAGGATTAATGAATAAGTCGCGATACACATTGAAATCTTAAGGAGTTAAGATTCTATACCAAAAGCAGAGTAAGAAAAAATTAAGTTTGTTCTAGAAAATCTAAGTTATTAAAGACCTTGGGAATTCTGACTTTCTCTTCTTAATAATTCAAGATATTGATCGAATGTAGAAACAGAAGTTAAAACTTTCCGTCCAAAATAAAATAGCTGTGCTTTGCGACGCAAGGATACATCATCGTTTCCACCACAAGCATCAAACAACCATTTCCCATCTTGTCTTTGAATAGTTTGAGTGCCTGCATAAAAACACATTTTTCTTTCAACATCAGGGGTTATCGGTTCTAGTTTAATGTAAGCCTTTATCATTTCTTCTGTAAATCTTATTCCTTCTTCGGTGTTAATATGGTCAAAAATTGTATAGACAGGCACCTGTCCAAAGAAATTAGGCAACATATAATCAGGATCCGCGAAGTGAGAACAGTCCCAATCAATTGCTCTAATCAATGGTGCTTTTTCACCAAAGAAAACATTCTTAGGATGTCCATCTACCCACAAAAATTTTTGCTGTCCAAGGTAATAATCCCGTAGTTGCCTGCCCCATTGAGGAGAAGCTATTTCAACTTCTTGTCCGCGTATTCCAATCTGGTCCCTGGCACTTTCAATTGTTTGAAATGGTTGCCAATCAACTGTTGCCTGTTTTAGGCGTGCTAAAAAATTTCCGAACGCTGCACCATGGTGCACTTCTGCTCGTCCACTCATCAGGTAGGGAAAACCTAAAACAGCTTCTCCGCCAACATCTGTCATTACAGCTATATTATTTTCAGGATAGTATTCAAGAATTTCTGGAACTTCTCCTGGGAAGACTGGTGAGAGTCGTCTTAATGCTTCCACCTCTGTAGCCATACGCGTTTCCGTGGAAATTGAATATGTTGGATAAAATATTTCTCTTCCACGTGCTTGCTTAACTACTACAACTTGACCATCTAATTCTCCCTTAAATACATTAGATGTATAACCGCCAGAAAGTCGCTCGAGTCCGTTAAGATGTCTATTATGGAAAAAATTATGTAATTCTAAAGCGCCTGAGTCTTGTGGGGTTTCATATTCTGTCATGATCTTTCCAATCTGGGCGGCCGGTTGATAATTTAGAAATCGCTTGTCTAAATAACTCCAAATCTATTACACCGTCTTTATCCAGAGGAAGATAAGATCCTTGTCCTTGCAAAAAACATGGAACTGCGCAAACGTGCTCTCCTGTTGGCACAACTCTCATATGAATTTTCCTACAGTTACCGCAATCTAAATCAGCACAATGATCTTGAAAAAACTTAACTTTTGTTTTATCGGGATCAGTTTGCGTAGGCTCATAAAGATAAATTTGGTTAAGGAATGGATAGTATCTTGGATCAAGACCAAAACTGTCCGCAACTCTACCAATAAAATCCATAAATTTTTGTCTTGTATTATATTTTGTTCCCATTACACCATTTATTTCAAGTACATTTACTCCAAGTCCATGTTTTAAGCTTTCTTCAATAACAGATAATACCCTAGGCTCGTTTCCTGTATATACTGTGTCTATTGTTATTTTCCTTTGCCCTTTCCATTCATCAGCTAACGGTATTACTACAGAATTTAATAATCTTCTAGATTCAATTCCCACTGACGAATCGGGTTTTGATTTTTCCCCAGGAAGAAAAGAATCTATTCCGAAAGTTACCTTAGTCAAAGGAGACTCTACTACCATCGCTAGTTTGCGAGGATTCATTAAAGGAATACCATTCGTGTTTGCTCCCCAGGAAATTTCGGGCATGCTTTCTTGCCAATCGCGAGCAATTCTCAGAAACAATTCCTCCATGTGTTCGTACATTCCAAAATCTCCTCCAGTAAGCTTTATTGTTTTTACCCCAAAATGCTGAGCTGCCATTGCCAATTTGCCAATCATATCAACGGACATCTCGTAACTAGCTAAATTTTCTCTCTTTGTCCATGGTAGAGGTTGTCCTTCGTTATGGCAATGTGGACATCGAAGATTACATCTGGGGGTAACCGAAATCCTCAAGTTTCTTCTTCCCGGCAAAATAGTTGCTGGATCTTCAATAGGAAATGATCCTGGAGGTTGGTTTATAAAAGTATTATCCGTAACTATTTCTCGAGGCATTCAAGCACCTTTCTTGTCACAATTTTGTTAGTAACAAAAGTACTTACTGAATTTAAATTCCATTTTTTCCCGTTTAGATCTAATATTTCTCCTCCTGCTTCCCTAAGAATAATCCAGGCAGGGACAAGAGCGTGAAAATCAGAATAATTGTTTAACATTGCATCTAGCCTTCCAGATGCAACGTAGCATGCCGTAAGAGCTACTGATCCAATTGCTCTTACCGTGCAATATCTTCCGGTTTTCGAAAAGAGCTCGATTCCTTCGTTAATTTCTTTTATCGTTTTTCTTTTTTGCCAATCAACATTGATAAAAGCATGTTCTCCAAATTTAAACTTAGATACCCTGATTGATTTACCATTTAATTTCGCTCCCTTACCCAGTTCGCCACTAAATAATTCCTTTAACCAGGGATCGTAAACAAAACCTAAAACAGGCTTTCCTTTTTTTACTAAACCAACTGCAATTGAGAATCCTGGTAGTCCATGTATATAATTCCTAGTATTAGATAGTGGATCGATATACCAAGTATAATCGCTATTTCCCTTCTTAAAACCTCCTTCTTCAGACCAAATATTATCATGAGGAAAAGTTTTATTAATTGAATCAACTATTTTCTTATCAACCAGTGAGTCAAATTTAGTAAGGTAATTTTGGTGCTGCTTATGCTTCAATGAAAAAACTCTTTCATTCCTTAAGCCCTTCATCAAGATTTCTCCAGAGTCATATATGGCCTTAAGTATAAGATTGTATTTTTTCACTTTTAGATTTAGTTAACGGAATTATATATAAGCAGCAAAAATAAGTCAACTATAAGCCTCGCGACATGAAAGGCAAAACAGTAAGTTTTTTGTTGACAAGCTTATTTTTTAGTGAGAGAATACCAATGGAGGAAACCCTTCATGGCAGTAGAACAGCCAGCGTCAAGAACACCAGATAAGAAAAGTCCGCGGTGGAGACAAGAACCTAAGGTTACTCCTTTCCCAAAACCATTACAACTTCCCACAGAAGAAGAAGTAGAAGCCGCAAACAGAGGAGATTATAGAGAGGGCAGAATTACGGGTTTCATTAAAAAACATCCGTTAATTTCCGTGGGAACAGCGGCTGGAGTTGCGGCTACCGCTGCTTACGAAGCAGTTCCCGCTTTCCATCAAGCAGTAGATAGTTTGCAAGCTGAAGTTGCCTCATACTGGAAATCTCTTACTGGATCTGTTAAGCCAGAAACATTTACCAATGACAAACCTGGTGGTTATATAAGCAGAGCAAACAGTTTTCCTGTTGATATTGGAACGGCAAATACAGATTTAGATAACTATAGAAGATTACATCTCGCAGACGAAACAACTCTTATCTTTCCATTGCGGCTTCCAGAAGAATCAGGAGTCGGTTATTCATTTAAAGAACAATCAAAAGAATTCGACCCAAAAAATGGTACATATATTATGACTGATAATAAAAATTGGATGTTTTTATCCGCGGTACCAAAAGGGACTGAAATTTATGCACCAATAGACGGTACTGTTGTAAGTTTTAGTAGAAATGAATTTGCAAGTGGTTTGAGTGTTATGTTTACGGTTGAGGGGATTGAATACACCTTAAAAATTGGTGGAACTACAGGTGATTCAATATTTAAACTCGCAATTAATATTCCTTCGATCCCTGAATATGCAAAGGGTGCTCAGAAAGTGACTATAAAGAGAGGTCAACTCCTTATGGTCCTAAATAAAGATAACTCCGATATTCAATTAGAGTTTACCTCAACTCCGATAGACTCAAGAAGAAACGAAGAAAACCCCGTACCTCTTAAATTTATCACTGCTACAGATAATACAGGCACAGAGAAACTACTTGTTTTAGAGAACTAATCAAGTATATAATTACTTCATGATCAAGAAGTCCTGCCTTTTTCTGATTAATTTCTTTTTATTTTTTCTCTTATTTGGGCATGCAGCTCCGTAAGCGGTTGCGGGACGAGCTGTTCTTCAAATGCGCAATGCCAGCCTCCATCACCCACTCCCACTTGATTTATCTTCTTAAATTGATACAATATAGCTGCTATGGAAAAACGAGTACTTAATTATAGGGTAATCATTGAACCGGAAAAAATGGGTAAAA
>Ga0209541_10016484_pt1 | contig 10918 bp, 10 predicted proteins | sample RifCSPlowO2_01_FD_184027 | JGI IMG/M metagenome (GOLD analysis project Ga0209541, IMG submission 184027) | Groundwater microbial communities from Rifle, Colorado - Rifle CSP2_plank lowO2_0.1 (SPAdes) (version 2) | ecosystem: Environmental > Aquatic > Deep subsurface > Groundwater | place... | reverse complement strand
CAAATTACCGGTTTTCGGGGTTACTTTGCAGGTTTTTGCGCCAGAGCCACCGCGCTTCTGAATTTTATATTGATTGATCGGTGTCTTTTTGCCGTAACCGAGCTGGGAAACCGAAAGAATCTCTTTTTTACCACCACCGGCATCAATAATATCCATTCCGACAATCTCGTCTTTGCCTCTAAGCCGCATGCCCCTTGTGCCCTTAGCGGACCTGCCCATAGGACGTACATCTTTTTCCTTGAATCTTATCGCCTGTCCCAATTTTGAAGAAAGAACGATCTCTTCACCGGCCATAACCACCTTGGCAAATCGCAGAGTATCCCCTTTCTCCAGATTTATCGCCTTGATACCGGACCTACGGACATCCCCAAAATCTTTCGCGTGGACTTTTTTGATAACGCCTTTCTCCGTGCACAAAGCAATGAACGCGGAAATATTCTTTTTGGCTTTCGGCACCGGAAGCACCGATGTAGCGCGCTCCTCCGCGGAAAGAGAAAGGAAGTTGGCAATGGCCTTACCCTTGGACTGCCTGTTGCCTTCGGGGATTTCGTACATCTTTGTCTGATAGACTTTACCTGAATTGGTGAAGAACAAAAGGTCGTCGTGAGTGTTCCCAGAAATAAATTCGTAAGCAACGTCTTCCTCTTTTGTCGTCACACCGATAACGCCTTTTCCTCCCCTCTTTTGGACTTTATACTCGTCGGGCTTTACCCTTTTCGCGTAGCCGCCCTGTGTCAGTATCAAAATCGTCTCTTCTTCAGGCACCAAATCCTCGCTTGAAATAATTTTCGCGGCTCCGGTGATTATCTTGGTCCTTCTCTCGTCTCCATATTTCTTTTTTATTTCCAAAAGCTCGCTTTTAAGAACCTCGTCTATTTTTTTAGAGTCTCCCAGCAAAGCTTTCAGCTCTTTTATCAATTTTTGCTTTTCTTTCAGTTCGTCCTCAATTTTTTGGCGCTCCAACCCCGCCAAAGCCTGAAGGCGCATTTCCAAAATGGCGTCGGCCTGCTTATCGGACAAATCAAATTTTTTGACCAAGTTCTTATGCGCGTCTTCTTTTGAATCTGACGCTTTGATAGTTTTGATGATAGCGTCTATATGGTCAAGCGCTTTTTTAAGCCCCAATAGAATGTGTTCCCGTTCCTGTGCCTTTTTCAGGTCAAACCTTGCCCTGCGCTCAATCACGACTCTGCGGTATTTGATAAATTCCTCAAGTATCCCTTTTAAAGAAAGAGTCTGGGGCTGAATGCCGTCTATCAAGGCGACGGTATTAAAATGAAACACACGCTCAAGGTCGGTGTATTTATAAAGATTATTCAAAACTTTCTGCGGATAAGCTTCGCGCTTAAGGTCAATCGCGATGCGGAGACCTTCTCTATCGGACTCGTCCCTGATGTCCCTTATCCCGTCCAGTTTCTTTTCATGCACCAAGTCCGCCATTCTCGTAATAAGCTCGGCTTTATTCACCGTGTAAGGAATTGAGCTTATGATTATCTGCCAGTCGCCTGTTTTTCTCTCTGTGATTTCCGCCTCTCCCCGCGTCACTATTCCGCCTCGCCCCGTGGCATAGGCCTGCAAAATATCTTTTTTATTAAAAATTATCCCGCCTGTAGGAAAATCGGGGCCTTTTACGAATTCAGTAAGGTCTTCCACTGTCGCTTTGGGATGGACGAGAAGATGAAGAATCGCGTCCGTCACTTCGGAAAGATTATGAGGGGGGATATTTGTCGCCATTCCTACGGCGATACCCAGGGAACCGTTGAGCAGAAGCTGCGGAATCGCGGATGGGAGCACCGTGGGCTCTTCTTTTGAGCCGTCGTAGTTCGGGATAAAATTCACCGTATCTTTTTCTATATCCCTCAACATTTCCCCAGCGATAGCGGACATGCGGGCCTCTGTATAACGCATTGCGGCGGCGGAGTCGCCGTCAATTGAACCGAAGTTTCCCTGCCCTTCCACCAGCGGGTAACGGAGGGAAAAATTCTGCGCCATTCTGACCATAGAATCATAAACCGCGGTGTCTCCATGAGGATGATATGACCCCAATACGGCTCCGACTACGTTCGCGGATTTTCTGTATTTCGCGGAATGTGTAAGCCCCATCTCATGCATAGCGTAAAGAATGCGCCTATGCACCGGTTTAAGGCCGTCCCTGACATCCGGAAGCGCGCGCGCAACAATAACGGACATCGCGTAGTCCAAATAGGACTCTTTCATTTCGTCCGTTATTTCGCGGTAGGTAAGAGCCCCTCCCCCAATCGGCGAACCGCTTGATTTTTCCGGAATTTTACCTTTAGACATTGTTAAAATGATAGCACAAAAAAACGGCGGATTCAACGCCTTTAGCCGGGCCTAAAAATGCCGTTTTAATAGGTTATCTCAATCCCCCTTTGCACCGTGCCGGGCTTGGCCGTGGCTACGCAAGAAATATTTTTCCCAAGAGAGGTAATAATTGTACGCCTACCTATTTTTGCCACTGTTACTGTAACGCAAGTATTTGGTGAATTTAATGAAAATTCCGTTGTTGTGCCCTGATTAGGGCCAAAAAGATTCTCAGTTACAGTTAAGTCCGATATTGTCAAAGTTTGACCCATACATATTATATCAACATGAAAAGGGCCGGGAAGATCGCTTGCCAGCGAATTTATGCTATCAATCGGGTTCATAAAAGCGTTTTGCTGCAAATCCCAATAAAGCGCGCAATCGCCGCCCGAATCAGCAGCGAAAAACGCGTTAAAAGAATTTTTATTGTATCTGGCCAGCTTAAACTCCTCCAGCAAAATAAAAGAAATACCCAAGCTTAAGCTTAACGCCAAAGCAGACACGATAACGGCGAGCAAAAACGTGATTCCTTTCGGTTTAGTCCTCATAATAAAATTTTCCTTTGCGTTATCGTGGTTTGTAAGTTAAAAGTCGTAACCGAGCGGCCGAAGCCCGCACTTGCCTCAATAACAACCGTCACGCGCGGATGAATTGAGCCGGCCGCGCCGGACCCGACAACATAAAAACTAAGCCTGGTTATCGTTACATCCGCCGGTGTAAGAAAACCGATAGAGCTTCCGCCGATTAATTTTTCCAGCTGTCCGGCGTTTAGCTGGTAAGTAACTAAATTGCCGGAGGAATTCGTGTAAGTTATGCTGTTGTCTCCGCCGGAGGCAATATCGCAATCAAGAGGCATCGTTAAAGGAACGGTATCACCGCAATGATAAAACCCCCCTGTTCTCAAATCTTTTACGATTGTTTCCAGGGAAAAACGGAGATTGTCATAGGTTCCCTGAACGCTAAAAGCCTTTCTTTGAGCGTCCACCAACTGAAGAAGCGCTCCTACGGTCATCAAAGCCACGGCTGCAAAAATTCCCATCGCCACGATTATTTCCACTAATGTAAACCCCGTTAGAGAATTTTGAGCGCTCTTTTTCGATGACAAGTGTTTTCTAATATATTGAAATTTCATTTGAGTTGTTCGTAATGATATAAGTTCTCTAACGGGGTAAACCCTTTCTTCATAATTACCAATTAAACATATTTTCTTCAACGATAACTCTTTGGGTCCCGAACCTCTCCGTCCAGAAAACTTCCACATTGACTTTGACCTCAATGCCGGGCTGAATTTCCTGAAGCCTGATAATTCTTCTGAAAATAGTGTTGGGTCCTCCTCCTCCTCCGGGAAGATTATTATACACTCCATTATACTTCAAAACGCATTGGTCCGGGCTTGCGGGGCATTGCTGCGGATTTAGGTTAATAGCGTCAATACTGCACCCCCTCGCAGAAAAACAAGCAGTACCGCCAGAGACGATGCCCATATCTTTAAGCCAATCGCGATCAAGAGGACACGACGGAGTAGGGTCGTTATCTAAGCATTCCTGTATATTGTTTGATTTTTTAGCGCGGATAAGCTCAACGCCCTCCTGGGCCAAGTTTTCTGCTATCAGATAATTTTTCGTGGCAGAAACAGTTTTAAGGCTCGTTGCAGCCAGAGTGAGGGCGCCTAAAATACCAAAAACAATGATGGACACGGCAACTAAAGTTTCTATCAATGAAAACCCTTTCCACTTTTTCATATTTCTAATTCCTAGTTCATCATCCATAATCCGCATTTTTATTCTACCGAAACTTGTCCTGTGACTGTTATGATAACTTTTTTTAATAAACCTTGGCCCGGAATTTCCAGAATGACTTCAATGCTACTCAAACCGGAAACAGGTGCGCCATTGCTACTCCCGCTCAAAACTACTGTCGGCGCCGGCCTTTGATAAACGGCGTGCGCCGATGTAAGATCACATCCGCCTGCGCAAACGCCTCCCTTACCGGCTATAGATGTGATCTTAACCCCGTTTCCGATATTAAAAACCTCCACTTCCTCGTTGTTCCCGCCCGCGGTATAACTCGTATCACAGCTTGAATCCCCGAAAATAATATAGGTCTGGCTGCTCCTTCGGTCTCCGCCCGCGCCTGCAATAGTTGAAAAGGAAACGCCATAAGGAGGAAATCTGACGGGTGGGCGCACGCAAAACGGGTCATCGTTATAACTGGGGCCTGAGTTAAACTCCCTGACGGCAAGGGCAAACGTCTGCGCTTTTCTTAAAACTAAAGATATTTTATTCGCTTCTCTCTGCAACGCGAGATCGCTTCTAAACCCGGAAAAATTCGCCAAGGTTACCGCGGTAAGAATCACAATTATCCCGGCGACGACAACGAGCTCAAGCAGGGTAAACCCCGTTAGAGAATTACCGAAAAATCTCCTACGCACTAAAACTTTTTTTTTGCGATAAATAAACGCCATAAAGCTAACAAACTTAGCTTAATTCTTTAACGGGGTAAACCCCTTTTTCTTCATTACCAAATTATACCATAAAATCCGGCTATAGCGTCCGCGAAATACCACGCGAGCGCCGCCCCCAAAGCCAAAAACGGACCGAAGGGAATTTCGCTTTTAGGGCCGAATTTTTTAAAAAATAAAAGCAAGAAAATCCCGACCGTTCCCCCGACCCAAAAAGAAAAGAAAAAACCTGCGATATTCAGGGGAAACCCCAAAAAAAGAGAAGTAAAAAACGCTAAATCCGTGTCGCCCCGCCCCATCCAGCGCCCTCCAGAAAGCCTCCACATAAGATAGAAAAATAAAGCGATTGAAAAAGACGAAACCAAATCGCTTGCCCATGCGCCTGCCGTCCAATTTCTGAATAAAAATTCACCGGCGGCAAATGCCACGAAAACCCGCAAAAAGTGAGGGTCAATGATTTTAGTTTTAAAATCATACGCGGCGACAAGAAAAAGAGCGGAAAAAGATGCAAAATACCACGCGAACAGCGAATATTGAATTAGGAATTGTGAATTGCCCCGATTGCTTAGCAATCGCGGGTCCGCGACTTCTTTATTAAAAAATAAAAATGAGGCGTCCGGAGAAATTTTAAGATAAACCAAAACGGCGAGCAGGCCTATGAACGCCTCCACCAAAGGATACTGCCACGAAACCTTGCTCCCGCAATACCGGCACCTTCCGCGTAAAAGCGCGAAGCTTAAAACCGGGATTAAATCCGCGGCGGAAAGCCTGTGCCCGCACGAAAAGCACCGCGACGGTGCTGATACCGCCGACTCGCCGGTATTTTTCCGGAGCAACAAAACATTAAAAAAACTCCCGAAAATAGAGCCTAAAACAAATATAAAACAGATTTCCAAAAAATTTATCGCACCCACACATCCATTCTAAGCCCTTCAGGCGTATACCGCCACCCTTGATAGAAGTCCGACTTCTATCAGAAGAGCGGGAAAAGTTAGTTGAAATATTGGCGTTCGCGCTTATGCCAAATATCAGCGTGTCGGGCCGTTGTTCCAAGGAAAATACAAAGCTGCGCTTTTAGAAAATCAGCACCATTTTATGTATTTACCGCATTATATTCACGCAAACCCATTAGACATGGCATTTCCAACTTGGCGCAAAGGACGCATCAAAAATATAACATCTGCTATAAAATTTCTGGCATCTTATCCGTGGTCCAGTTATACGGAATACATCGGCCTACCGTCAAAATTACCCAGATTAATTGAACAAAACTTCGTAAACGAGTTCTTTGAAAGCCGGCAACAATATAAAAAAAGATTTCCAAGAATGGCTTTTAGAGAAAAACCTCACCGATATCGGAGATATCTCCTTGGAATAGCGTGATAGAAGTCGGACTTCTATCAGGGGGTTGTATCGTAGCAATACCTGTTGGCTTCGCCGCCACATCCGGTGCTGTCGTCAGAACCGATTGAAGAGCCCCCGCATTCGGATGGCGCCACATCAAAATCGTCTCTCAAAACCCAGCTTGAATTATCTTCCAAACTCGCTCCTAAATGATACGCTGTGCTACTACATTGAAAATACGGGTAAACCGTGCCATCTATGGGGTCTTTGCCGACAACCGGCATACAGCGCCGTCCGCCGCAAGCAGTAACCGCCTCCAGCTCCAAGAGGTCAGCCGGGTACGTCCGGTTATCATCAAAAAACATGCTAAGCGCAAGCTTTATTTCCTTAAGATCTGAAAGCCGCTTTGAATCTCTTGCCTTTTTTCGGGCGGTGTTTAAAGAAGCCAGAATAGTTGAAGCTAAGATACCGATAATAGCTATAACAACAAGAAGCTCAATAAGCGTGAACCCCGGTCGCTTTTCGTAGCGCATAAATGCCATCATTCTATGATACACCACAAAAGCCCCGTTTCCGAGGCTTTTGTTAATAACCATTAACCCGAATACAAACCGGAATTTATGGCATTACGCAATAAACCGGAGGACCGGCACCGCAAGGCACTCCAACTAGAGCCGGGTTTGCTGTATCCTCCAAAGTAGCCTCCAAGGTATAATCGGTTCCAGAAACCTGAGTGTATACATAATCAGTGGTAGGGCTGATAGGATCAATTGGTATTGTCGATATACATGCTTTGGCGCCGCATGCGGTTGCGCCGCTAAGGTCAGTAATAACTGCAGGGTAATTATTGGCATTGTCATCAAAATACATCTCCAAAGCGACCTGCAATTGCTTTACATCCGCCAAACGCCTTGCGTCACGAGACTTCATCCTGGCGCTGTTTAATGAAGCCAAGACTACTGAAGCCAAAATACCGATAATCGCGATGACTACTAACAACTCAATAAGGGTAAACCCTTTGTTTCCTGTTTTCTTTTGAAAAAACATTTATTAATTAATTAATTGATAAAAAGTTAAAAAAAGTGCACTTTTTTCAAGATTTCGACCTATAGGTGTAGTATAGCTTAAAAAATGAGCTCACCAAAAGGAGGGTGTGGATAAACCCTCTCCTTAGAACGTGGCGGCGTACTGGTAAATCGGGAGGAGTACGGCGGCAATCAGCACTCCTACGCCTCCGGCAAGAATCAATATGATAATCGGCTGAATAAGAGTGACGATGTTATCCATCATTACATCAACATCCCTCTGGTAAAACTTGGCGATGCTCCCCAAAATATAGTCCAGTTTGCCTGTTTCCTCGCCTATTTTTATCATATTGGAAAGAAGCGGGGGAATATCCGGGTAGCGCATAAATGTGTCCGATATCATACTGCCGCCTCGGACGGCTTCAACCGACTCCAAAAGGATTTTCCTGTAAATTTCGTTTCCGACGACTTCGGAGGTGATCTCCAAGGCGCGGAGCACGGTAATCCCGCCGGAAAGGAGCGTATGGAGGTTGTCTGAAATTCTGGCAAGAAAAAGCTTCCTATAAAGCCCGCCGAAAATAGGCAATGAGAGCAGTATTCTGGAAAAATAAAACTTCCCGTTCTCGGTTTTCGCGTATTTTACGAGCACCGCTATGAACGTGGCTGTAAAAACCAGAAGCACCAGCCCGAAATTTCTTACGAGGTCGCTCGCCCCGATAACTATTGTCGTATATATCGGGAGCTCCTGTCCGGACTCAAGGAGCATCGCGGCAAGAGGCGGTATAACCCAGATAAGCATAGCTACCATCACCCCGACAAAAACAATCAGCACGAACGCGGGATACATCAGGGCGCCCTTCGTTTTCCTCGCAAGTTCATATGACCGCTCCAGATAATCCGCAAGATAAGAAAAAATATCTTCCAACTTGCCGGACTCTTCCCCCGCTTTCACCATAGCCACATAAAACGCGGAAAAAACCTGCGGATGCCTGCCCAATGCCTGTGAAATGGACATTCCGCTTTGAATATCGTCCAAAACCCCGGCGAGGTTGGATTTTAAAAGCTTATTTTCCGTTTCGTTTATCAGAATTTTAAAAGATTCAACAATCGGCACTTTCGCTCCGAAAAGAGTGGAAAGCTGCCTTGTGAAAAGAACGACGTCGCGGAGGGGCACGCGCGAAAAAAGCTTCTCAAGCATCCCCAAAGCGCTTAGTCTTTCTTCAACGGGCTGGACCAAAATAATCAGAAGGTCTTTCCGCTGGAGAGAAGCGACGGCCGACTCAAGGCTGGGTGCTTCCATCGTGCCTTCGGCTGGCTTTCCCTCGGCTGTGCGCGCCTTGTAATAAAATTGGGCCATGTCTATTAGAATTTCCCGGCATACGCCCGGAGCTCCGACGGGTTTTGGGAAAACGCCACCGCGGATTCCATCGTAATTTCGCCGCGCCTTACCAGATCAATAAGCGAGCGGTTGAAACTCATCATTCCGCTCTCGGCGGAAGTCTCAATTACCAAGTCAATTTCATGGATTTTATTTTCCCTGATTAAATTGCGGACGGCGGCGTTTGAAAGCAGGATTTCGTAAGCAGGCACCAACCCCCCGGAAACCCTCGGAATAAGGCGCTGTGAAAAAATCCCAATAAGAGTATTCGCGAGCTGCGCCCTTATCTGGCCCTGCTGGTCGCCCGGAAAGCTGTCAATGATCCTGTCAATCGTCTGCGCGGCGTTATTTGTGTGAAGAGAGGAAAAAATAAGATGTCCGGTTTCAGCGGCTGTCACCGCCGCCGACATCGTTTCGTAATCGCGCATCTCGCCTATCATTGCCACGTTTACATCCTGCCTGAACATAGAACGGAGCGCGGTCCCGAAATCTTTCGTGTCAATGCCCACTTCCCGCTGGTGGATAATTGAGCGGTCAGCCGTAAAAAGATATTCAATCGGGTCTTCAATCGTCACAATGAGCTCCGCCCTTGAACGGTTGATGATATCAACGAGAGCCGCGAGAGTTGTAGATTTCCCGTGTCCGGTTGGGCCGACTACCAAAAAAAAGCCCTGCTCCTTTTGCGTAAATTCACCTAGAGCGACGGGAAGCCCCAGCTCCTCAAGGGTCCTTATTTTTACCGGTATCACCCGCATGGCAATTCCGACGTGTCCTTTCTGAAAATAAGCGTTTACTCTGAAGCGGATTTTGTCCTTGTAAGCATAAGCAAAATCAAGCTCTTTATTCTCAAGAAAAAAATTGTACTTTTCCTTGCCCATCATCGCTTCCGCTATCCCAAAAGTGTCGTCCGGGGCTAAAATCGGTTTTTTGGTAAGAGGAATTAACTGCCCAGAGACGCGGAGCATCGGATGGCGGCCCACCGCGATATGAAGGTCGGACGCCGAGGCTTCCGCCACGCTCCCTATAAGTTCATCTAAAAGTTTTTGATATTCAGCCATTTAATAATGTTTTTACTTTGTTTAAAACTTCGGTCGGGGTAAAATGCGCTTTTATTATGTAATCATCCGCCCCAAGCTTCAACCCCCGCTCAACGTCTTCCTTTTGCCCGAGATTTGTCAGTACGATGATCTTCGCTCCTTCCGCGAGTTTGTCTTTTTTTATCTGGCGCAGAGTCTCCAGGCCGTCCATTTTGGGCATAACAACATCAAGCAAAATAACATTGGGGCTGATTTCTTTTAATTTTTTGATGGCCGTTTCCCCGTTTTCCGCGACTTCTACCTGGAAACCTGCTTCTTTAAACTTTACGGAATACATATCCAGCAAAAACACGTCGTCGTCTACTATTAAAAGTTTTAATTTATCGTTCATGCGCCGCAATGTTTTTAAGCCGTTTCCATTAGCTCTTCTAACCCTATTTTTCCTTCCAGCACTTTCAGTATACCATCCTGCCGCAAAGTAAGCATCCCTTGCTTTTTGGCCTCCGCCTCAATAGCCGGTCCCGTGGCCTTTTCAAGTATTATTTTTTCCAATTCTTTGGTCATGGAAAGTATCTCAAAAATACCCATTCTGCCTCTCGTTCCCTTGGGGCAGGCGGCGGAAGACTTCGCCCGGTAAATAAATTTAGGCAGTTTGACAGTTTTCCGGAATTCTTCCGGCATAGTTTCAATTTCTTTCATTAAAGTTTCTCTGATGGCGCCTTCCACGGGCACTTCTTCCCTGGAATCCTCGCAAAGCGTCCGCACGAGCCTTTGCGCGATAGCCAAAGAAAGCGTCGGAGCGATGAGATACGGGTCCACCCCCATATCAATAAGCCTGGGGATTACCCCGACCGCGTCGTTGGTGTGAAGCGTTGAAAGCACGATATGCCCAGTAAGCGCGGCGTGGATAGCAAGCTGGGCGGTCTCTTTGTCGCGGATTTCCCCGACCATTATTATGTCGGGGTCTTGGCGCAAAATGTGGCGCAACCCCTGCGCAAAATCATACCCTATTTCAGGCCGCACCTGTGATTGATTTATTCCGGCAACGGCATACTCCACCGGGTCCTCCAAGCTCACGATGTTCCACTGCTCTTCGTTCAGATATTGAAGCATGGCGTAAAGACTGGTTGATTTTCCTGATCCGGTGGGGCCAGTAATCAGGATCAGTCCATAAGGGCGGGCAAGGCCCGCGTGCAGAGATTTCAAATTATGATCGTAAAGCGCGAGATCGTTCAAATTCTTTACGCCGGATGTGGGATCAAGGATACGGATAACCACTTTTTCTCCAAAATAAGTCGGAAAAGTTGAAACACGGAAATCAACTTCCCTCCCCTCAATGCGCGCTGAAAAT
>Ga0209541_10016477_pt1 | contig 10921 bp, 9 predicted proteins | sample RifCSPlowO2_01_FD_184027 | JGI IMG/M metagenome (GOLD analysis project Ga0209541, IMG submission 184027) | Groundwater microbial communities from Rifle, Colorado - Rifle CSP2_plank lowO2_0.1 (SPAdes) (version 2) | ecosystem: Environmental > Aquatic > Deep subsurface > Groundwater | place: Rifle... | reverse complement strand
CAAGGAAATGATGGCGATGTTCCCGCAGGAATTTTTGGGTATAGAGTGCGCTCCAGACGGCAAGCTTCTGCCCCCGGAAGAAATATCCGTGAAGATTTGGGAAAGCGTACAAAAATTCATATAATAGGGGCATATGGAATACATCCCGACTATCGGCCTGGAGGTCCACGCGGAGCTCAAGACGCGGACCAAGATGTTCTGCGACTCCCTGAACGACCCGGAAGAAAAACGCCCAAACACCAACGTTTGCCCGGTTTGTCTCGGCCACCCGGGGGCTTTGCCTACCATCAACAAGCAGGCGGTGGCGCACGTTCTGAAGGTCGGACTGGCTTTGGGCGGCAAGATCGCGCCCGTGGCCAAATTCGACCGCAAGAACTATTTCTACCCCGACCTGCCGAAGGGCTACCAGATCTCGCAGTACGACCAGCCGCTCGTGACCGGCGGGGAGCTTCTGGGCGTAGGTGTCACCCGCGTCCATCTGGAAGAGGACACCGGCACATTGATCCATGATGATTCACGGGGCGAGCACAGTTTGGCCGATTTCAACCGCGCCGGCGTGCCGCTCATGGAGTTGGTGACCGAGCCGGACATCCACGACGCGGCGACCGCGGTGAGGTTCGCTAAAGAGCTGCAGATGATCTTGCGTTATCTGGGCGTCTCCGACGCCAACATGGAAAAAGGCCAGATGCGCATCGAGGTCAATCTGAGCATTGCCCCGGCTGGGTCAAAGGAGTTGGGTACGAAGGTGGAGGTCAAGAACATCAACTCCTTCAAGGCCGTGGAGGATGCAATTAATCATGAAATTGAGCGGCAGAATAAGGAATTAGAAGCCGGTAGGTCGATTACCCAGGAAACTAGAGGTGTAGGCAGCACGAAGATTTCTAGCGGCACGGTCACGATTACTAAAAGCCAGCGTTCCAAGGAAGACGCCCACGATTACCGCTATTTCCCGGAGCCGGACCTGCCACCCTTCGAGACCAAGGAATTCGATCTGGAGCGCATCGCGCGCGAGTTGCCGGAGCTGCCGCGCGACCGCCGCGTCCGCTTCAAGAAGGAATACGGCTTCGATGACAAGCAGGCGGAGGCGTTCGTGGAGGACCGTGGGGCAGGCGATTTCTACGAGGCGGCCGCGAGCGAGCTGAAGCTCAGGGACAAGGATGAGAAAGAGGATGCCGCCGGTATGGCTGAGGCCAAAAAGCTCTTATTCAATTACCTGAACACCGACCTGCGCAGTTTGATGGCTGCGGCTAGCACGGCATTCGCGGACTTGAAAATAACACCGGAGAACTTCGCGGAACTCGTTGACCTGATAGCCGACAAACAGATCACCAGCCGGCAGGCCAAGGACCTTTTGGTGGAGATGCACTCGAACGGAGGCGACCCCACTTCTATCATGAAGGACAAAGGCGTGGCGCTGGTCTCGGATGAAGGCGCCCTGCTAGACACTGTGCAAGCGGTCATCGCCGCGAACGAGAAGGCAGTGGCGGACTACAAGGCAGGCAAAGAAGCGTCGCTGCAGTTCTTGGTCGGCCAGGCGATGAAGGTGCTCGAAGGGCAAGGCGAACCAAATGTGCTAAGAGATCTTCTTAAGCGCGAGATCGGAAGCTGATTTTATCCAGCGTATCCCTTTGTCCTTCCGCCACCAGGTCATCTGACGCCGGGCGTATTTCCAACTTTCGCCCTCGATAGTTCGGACCATTTCTTCTCGCGAGATGAGTCCGCGCAGGTACCTGCTGGCATGGCGATATTCCAGGCCCAGATCATCTAGGCGCTTCCAGGAGACGCCGGCTTCGTGCAGCTTGTGGACCTCTTGCAACATGCCCTGCTTCAGTCGTTTCGCCAGTCGCGCGCGGATGCGCTTCTTTAAAACCTCCGGCGGCAGGGCGATGCCTATTTTCAAGGTATCGTAGATCGGCTTTCGCTCCGGCTGCTCCGGCACCGGCCGGCCGGTCTTCAACACAATCTCCAAAGCCCGCACCAGGCGATGCTTATTCTTGCTTTCTATGTTTCCTGCGCGCCGCGGGTCCAGTTTCTTGAGTCGCGCATAAAGTTCCGCAGCGCTCTTTTTTTCCAGTCGCGCGCGCAGTTTCGGGTCCGGCGCCACTGTCGGCAGGGGAGAGTCATACAAGAGAGCATCTATATACAGGCCGGTGCCGCCGGCCACGATCGGTAATTTGCCGCGGCGCAGGATGTCCCAAACGGCGCGCCGGGCCAGCGCACGATATCTGGCGGCGGTGAACAGGCCGCGCGGCGAGGCCACGTCCAGCAGGTGATGCCGCACGCCGCGCATCTCGCGGCGGGTTATCTTGCCGCTGCCGATATCCAGACCCTTGTACACTTGGCGTGAATCTGCGGAGACGACCTCGCCGTTGAACTTTTTTGCGAGCTTAACAGCCAGCTCGGATTTGCCGCTGGCGGTCGGGCCAAGGATGACAAGCATGTGTTTCGTTGACATTTCGGAGTTTATAGATTATAAATAACACCAGCTCATCTGGGAATGCCCGATTACGGCGATGGAACGCGTGGTTCCATTGCCTTGAAGGAATACGAAACTATTCTCCCGGAAGGAGGAAACTTGTTCAGGATTTTCTTTAGGTCTCTCCGCGCGGGATTCAGGCAGTTGTTCAATCCGCGCAACTGGCCGCGCGACAGGCCCTGGGACAACATGTTCCGGTAGGCCCACCGCCGTGGCCCTAGGCTCCTCTCATCGGTCCCCCGTGCCGCCCGCGCGGGAGGACCTTTCTTTTTATAAAACCGCTTTGTCCTTGACCTCCGCTTGCAGCTTTTCGATCAGGACCTCTAATTTCAAGCTATCCTCCTGCCCGCGCTTGTAGTGGCGGACGCTGACCTCGCCCGAGCCCGCCTCCTTGTCACCGACCACCAGCACATAGGGGATCTTTTGTAGCTCCGCCGCGCGGATGCGCTTGCCCAAGCTCTCGTCGGCGGCGGAAATCTCCGCCCGGATACCGGCAGCAGCGAGATCGGCCAAAACTTTCTCAGAATATTTTGCGTGCTTCTCGGAGATCGGCAGGACCACGGCCTGTACCGGCGCCAGCCACAGCGGGAAGGCGCCCGCGAAATGCTCGATCAGGATCCCGATGAACCGCTCCATAGAGCCGTAGATAACGCGGTGTATGGCGACCGGGGTCTTGCGCTTGCCATCTTCGTCCACATATTCCAACTTGAAGCGCGCCGGTTGCTGGAAGTCCAGCTGTACAGTGCCCATCTGCCATTCGCGACCCAATGCGTCATTCATAAGGATGTCCACTTTGGGTCCGTAGAAGGCACCGTCTTTTTCGGCGATCGCATATTCCTCGCCGCTCTTTTCCAGGATCTTATGCAAGGTAGCTTCGGCCTTGTCCCAGATTGTCACCTCGCCCAGGAAACTTTCCGGCCGCGTGCCCAGACGGAAGGTATATTTCATGTCGAAGATGGAGTAGAAACGTTCCACTATCTCGAACACACGCTTGTATTCCGCGCCGATATCCTGTTCCCGGACGAAGATATGGGCATCGTCCTGCCGGAATTCGCGCACACGCAAGAGGCCGTTCAGTGTCCCCGACAGCTCGTTGCGATGCAGGGAATCGGTATCCGAAAGCCGCAATGGCAGATCTTTGTAACTGCGCAGCTTGTGGCCAAAGACCACCATCGCGTTCGGACAGTTCATGGCTTTTACGCCGTACTCCTCGCCCTCTCCGGTCTTCGCGGTGAACATGTCCGGCCAGTAGTGCTCGTAGTGTCCGGAGATGACATAAAGCTCTTTCTTATTAAGAATAGGAGAGACTATCTCTTGATAGCCGCGCGCGGCGTGCTCTTCTCGCCAGAAACTAACAAGCTCGTTGTATAAGATGACGCCTTTGGGTAGCCAGTATGGCATGCCGGGAGCGGTCTCATGGAACATAAAGAGATCCAGCTCCGGCCCCAGCTTCTTGTGGTCGCGTTTCTTGGCCTCTGCCATCATCGCCAGATAGGCATCGAGTTCTTTCTTGGTCGCGAAGGCCAGTCCATAGATGCGCGTCAACATCTTGTTCTTCTCGTCGCCACGCCAGTATGCGCCGGCGATGCGGTCCAGCTTGAACGACCGCGGGTCGATGTCCTTCATGTTCGCGACGTGGCCGCCGCGGCAAAGGTCCCAATAATCGCCGGATTTGTAGAAGCTGACCTGCTCGCCATCTTTGGTGAATTCATCGATCAGCTCATGCTTGTATTCATTGCCAGGATACTCTTTCTTGGCGTCCTCTGCGGAGAGCATGTGCCGCTCGAACTTGTCCCAGGCCGGCAGGATCTCGCGCATCTTGGCCTCGATCTTCGGCAGGTCCGCGTCGGTGACCGGCTTCGAAAACTCGAAATCGAAATAGAAGCCGTTGTCTATGGCCGGGCCGATGGTGCGCTTGGCGTCCGGCCAGAGCTGCATGACCGCCGCGGCTAAAAGGTGCGCCAGGGAGTGCCGGATATCGTCCAGGTTCGCGTCGGATTTCTCGGCCGCCCGCTTGGCGGCGTTTATCTTGGGCATGGGTTCATTATATCGGGCTTTGTATAAAAAGAAACCGGCCTATATTCTGGCATCCCGGGAGCGTCAGGCGTATAATATGTTCTATAAAAGGTCGGACCAAGATTAACCTCCCCATTCTTATTCTATGGATCCAGCAATGGTAAAAGCTAAGGCGGAAGAGCTGATGAAGCCCTGCACTTGCGGTTCCGGCAAGATGGCCGGCATGTGCCACCGGCAGGGTGACGTCGCAGAGATCGCCAATGAACCTTGCATCTGCGGTTCCGGCAAGATGATCAAGGACTGCTGCCTAAAGTCGCCGGAAGCGCACGCAGGCATGTAGCCCGGGAACATTCCGCGCGGGCGCTCCCCTGGGCGTCCGGACCATGCCCCGCCTCTGGCGGGGCTTTTGGTTGGCGGCGGGAGATTATCGTTATATCATTATCCCATGCTGGATATAGAGATTTTGCGCAGCGATCCCGACCGGGTCCGCCAGGCGATCAAAGACAAAAACGGCAGTCCGTCCATCTTGGACGAATTTCTGGACCTGGACAAGGAATGGCGTGCGGCCACGACTGCCGCGGAGCAGAAGCGCGCGGAGCAGAAAAAGCTCTCCGCAGCCAAGGACATAGAGGGCGCAAAGAAGCTTAAGGCGGAAATCAAAGAGCTGGAGGAAAAGATCGTTGCCGCCGAGGTGGAGCGCCTGGCGATCTGGAAAATAATACCGAACCTGCCGAGCGCGGACACGCCGGTCGGCAAGGATGAGATGGGCAGCCAGGTCATCAAGACCTGGGGCGAGCCGCCCAAGCTGGACTTCGAGCCTAAAGACCACGTCGCCCTTGGCGAGCGTCTGGGCATGATAGACACGGAGACGGCCGCGGCCGTCAGCGGCACCCGCTTTGGATATCTGAAGGGCGATGCCGTCCTCCTGCAATTCGCGCTCATCCAGCTCGCCTTCCGCGTCCTGTCCGACCAGAACATTTTGAAGAACATTGCCGAGCACGTGGAAAGGGGATATTCCACCAAGCCCTTCTATCCGGTCCTGCCGCCGGTCATGATCCGGCCGGAGATATTCGAACGCATGGCCCGCCTGGAGCCAAAAGAGGAGCGTTATTACGTCCCAAGCGACGATCTGTACCTGATCGGCAGCGCGGAGCACACACTCGGCCCGCTCCATATGGATGAGATAATTCCGGAAGAGCGGCTGCCGCTGCGATATATTGGATACTCCACAAGTTTCCGCCGCGAGGCGGGCGCGAGCGGCAAGGATACGCGCGGCATACTGCGCGTGCACCAGTTTGACAAAGTGGAGATGGAAAGCTTCACGGTGCCCGAAAAATCCCTGGTCGAGCAGGATTTCTTCGTGGCCGTGCAGGAATACCTCATGCAATCCCTGGAACTGCCGTACCGGCTGATAATTTGCTCGACCGGCGACCAAGGCGACCCGGATGCGCGACACATTGACTTGGAAACCTGGATGCCGGCGCAAAACCAATATCGCGAGACGCATTCCGCCGACCTCATGACCGACTACCAGGCGCGCCGCCTCGGCACGCGCGTTCGCCGTGCGAGCGGCAAGATAGAGTATGTCCACATGAACGACGCCACGGTCTTCGCCATCGGTCGCACCCTCATAGCGATCATGGAAAACTATCAGACCAAAGAGGGCAACATTTTGGTCCCCAAGGCACTCCAACCATATGTCGGCAAAGAAATCATTTCCCCCGCGAACTTGGGTTGAGATCGACGCCGAGGCGGTGCGCGCGAATATCCGTGCCTTCCGCAAGCTGATCGGCCCGAAGGTCAAGTTGTGGTCGGTGGTTAAGTCCAACGCGTACGGCCACGGCCTGTATGCCTTTGCGCCGCTTGCGGCGAAGCTCGGCGTGGACGGCCTATGCGTGGACTCGCTCATCGAAGCGGTGCGTCTGCGCGAGGCAGGAGTGGCCAAGCCCATACTCGTGCTCGGCTCCACCCTGCCGGAGCTTTTCGGTACCGCGGCGGCCATGGGTGTGACGCTCAGTTTGTCGACTTTTGAGGACCTGAAGGCCATGCGCCGCGCCAAGCTGCTGCCGGAGTTCCACGTGAAGGTGGATACGGGCATGCATCGCCGGGGCTTCATGGATAAGGATTTCACCGCCGCCCTGAAGACCCTGCACGCGCTGGAACTTTCCCGCCACTGCACCGGCATTTACACGCATTTCGCCGCGGCCAAGGACATGGCCTACCCGGGCTTTGTTGAAATGCAATACGCGCGCTTCGAGAGAATGGAGAAGGCCCTGCGCCGCTTCGTGCCGAAGATGGCCGCGCACGTGGCCGCCACCGGTGGCACCCTTTTGGATCCCCGTTATCACCGTGACCTGGTGCGCATCGGCATGGGCCTCTACGGTTACCACCCCTCGCCGGAACTGGAAGCGCAGCTCCCCGATGTAAAGCTCCAGCCCGTCCTTGCCTGGCACACGATTATCGCGGAGCTCAAGATCCTGCCGCCAGGAGAATCCGTGGGCTACAACTTCACCGAGCGCCTGCGGCGCGTCACCCGGCTGGCCATCCTGCCCATCGGCTATTGGCACGGCTTTCCGGTAGCCCTCTCCAGCGTCGGCGAGATCCTGGTGAACGGCCGCCGCGCCCGGGTGGTGGGTCGCGTGTCCATGGACCTGATCACCGCGGACGTGACCGGCATCACTTGCAAGGTCGGCGACAGGGTCACCCTGATTGGCCCGAACGGCAGGGACACGGTAAGCGCCACGGAATTCGCCGCGCGCATACCCGCCACGCATCATTACGAGGTGCTAACCCGCCTGAATCCACTCATGGAGCGCCGCGTAGTTTGATCATGATCAGGCGCGTATCCCTGGTGGATCTGAGCAGCAAGCGCCGGCGCTTGCGGCGCGTGCTTTTCTGGGGAGGCATCTTGTTGGCGCTCGGACTGCTTGTCGCCGGCGTTCTATGGGTGGTCATATATTCCAATGTCTTCGAATTGAAAGAGATAAAGATAGACGGCGAAACCTATATCACCGAAGAAAGCATACGAGAGTTCTTGAGAACACGCGCGGCGCGCGGCGCCTTCACCAGATTTCTGGGCGTGGACAACATCCTAGCTTGGCCACGGGAGTTGAGCGGCGAAGATCTGCGCGAACTGCCGGCACTGTCCACAGTGAAGATATATAGAAACTACGCCGGCCATACCGTCGAGGCGGTGGTCACCGAGCGCGAGCGAGTGGGTATCTGGTGCTTCGTGGCCAAGGAACCGCAGCGTTGTTATTGGTTCGACCGCGGCGGAGTGCTCTTTATGCCCGGATATTACGCCGAGGGCAACCTGACCCCGGTCCTCGAGGACCGGGGCCGCGACGCCCTGGCGCTCGGCGAGCGGGTCCTGCCGGAAAGGAACATGCCCAATCTCCTCTCGATATTCGCCGCTCTGGAGTCCATTCATTTGAGCGTTGAAGAGGTCCGCCTGGACGACCTGGGCAAAGAAGAGGTCGTGGCGTACACCCACGACGGGCCGCGCCTGCTGTTCAGTTTACGTTTTCCGACCACTGGCGTGCCGGCGGCCATCGCCACGGTGGCCAAGATCACGCCGCTGCGGGACCTGCAATACATCGACTTCCGCGTGGAGAACAAGGTGTATTACAGATAGAGGGTGGAGAGCGGCGCGCGCAGACCTAAAAGAGTTTGTATATGAAGATCGAAGTGCCGATGCGGTACTCCGGCGCCGGTATGCCGCCCATGCCGGGTTCTTTCGGCCGCAGGTCGGTGAGCCAGCCGTATGTGTCCTCGGGCCTGCGGGACAGGGAGAGATCGTAGTCCGCGGGCTGGATGGCGCTCTGCAGCGTGTTCACGGAGATAGCGAGCCAGCGTATACCCTCGTCCGCGGGGTTGCCCCGGGCGGACCACCAATCCACCTTGCGGTCGCCCAGGTAGTAGGCGGGTGCCCCGCCGGTGCCGAAGTAATCGACGGCAATGCGGTCGATCTCCGGATGCTCGGCAATGAATTCCTGCAGGCGCACCAGGTCCTGACCCCAGTCGTAATTCGAGTCGGTGATGTAGCGGTAGCCGTTCCAGGTGCCGCCGCCGAACTGGTTGTAGTACGAGAGGAAATGCGGCGCGGCGGCCAGCGTTTCCATAAGGACCCAAAGTAAAATGGCGGTGAGCAGGGAAAGCTTCAGCCAGGAGTAGGCGATGGATCTCACCGCGCCAAGCGCGGTGGTCAGTAGCGGTCCGCCCAGCGCTATCTTCGGCATGACCCAGCGCCGCCAGACGCCGGCGGCAAGCATATACATGAGCGGGATGACTGGCATCAGGTGGCGCACACCGATGTTCAGGGTGCTGCGCACGCTATATATCCAATATATGGCCAGGAAGACCAGCAGCGCGAACTCGGTGAAGTTGTTCTGGAGATACGCGATGAACCGCAGCCAGGCCTGCCTGCGGAAGATGGCCCGGAGCACGCCCCAGAGCCCGCCCAAAAAGCCGACGATCACTATAATGAGCGCCGGTATGGGTTCTTTTAATAGATAGACGATCGGGAAGTACCAATGCGAGCCGCTCTTGGAGACCTCGCCCAGGAAGTACGCCGTGTTGCCGCCGGCGGAGCGCTGGATGACCATGAGCACGCCAAGGAGATATTCCGCCGCCGGCCGTGTGACGCGATTGCCCGCCATCCAAATGTCCGCTTCCGCGAGGCAGCGCAGGAGGCCGCAGGATTCTCCGACCTGCGGGGCGCCGCCGGCGAACGAGGTCAATATATCCCGCGTATCGGACACCTGCTTATTGATCGGGTAATTGACAGTGAAGAGCGCGTATACGATGTAGATCACCGCGAAGGCCGCCACGAACACGAGTACAAGCTGGCCCAGTTTGCGTAGGGCGGCCTTCCAGAAAAATTTGCCGCGCAGGCTGCGCGCGTTCACTAAGAAGTGGACTATGGCCAAGATGACAAAATATGGGAAGAGAAGCACCGCGGAGAACTTCATGAGCTCCGCGACGCCGAGCGCCGCGCCGGCGATCACGATGCTTTGCGGTGAAGGCTCGCGCAGGTATCTTATGAAAAAATAAGTGGAGAGCAGCACCCCGAAACCCGCACCGATGTCAGTGGTCACATAATGGCCGTGCGCCAGCACGGTGGGGGAAAAGGCCAAGAGGAATGTCGGCAAAAGAGCCCAGACGCCGCCCATCAACTTCCTACTCCAGAAATATACAAAAAGGATGGTAAGGAGCGTGAGCAGCATCGGCATGATGCGGGAGACCGCAACGATACGGCTGGCATCATTTCCGGATTTGTATAGGAACTCCTCGCCCATCGTCCACTGGCCGTTCACGTCCTGGGTCCAGGCGGGGATGTCGGTGGGGAAATTTGGCCGCAGGAAAAGGAGCGGCGCGGCCGCCAGGGCCTTGACCAGCGGTGGATGTTCCGGGTTCAGACGGAAATCCAACCGGCTCACGTAGCCGTAGCCGGCGGGAATGTGCGCGGCCTCATCCACGATCGCCGGCTCGCCGGAGGCTGAGTGAAACATGAGCGCGAGCGCGGCCGCGCAGATGACCACAACTAAAGTCCATGGCACCTTCGCGCTGAGCCGCTGGGCGAAGATCATATTGTAATGATAACATTAAGAAACATGGCTAAGGCCCGCCGCAAAATCGCACCCCGCGAGATACGGGACATCCGTTTCCCGACCTCGCACATCCCGGAGCGTCCGGCGCCGCTCGCCGAGATCCCGGTCCGCAAGGTCCGCCCCGTCTTCCTTGAGGGTTATACCAAGCCCACCGTGCGGCGGCGCAGATTTCCTTGGAAACCACTGGCGGTCTTTGCCTTACTGGCGCTGGTGGCCGCTATTGCCGGCGGGGTCCTGTGGTATCGCCAGAAGGCCACCGAAGCGTCATACATCCAGGAAGTCCTGAAGCAGGCCAACCTGCCGGTGCCGGACCCGGAACTGCCAGGGTCGCTTGGAGAATGGTTCGCGGCGCTCAAGGACATCTTCTCCGACTATGGCGATGTTCCCAAGGCTTCCCTTGAGGCGATCGGCGCATTGAGCCACGCCGCCGGATTGCTGGAAGGCATACCCGCCAAGTTCCTGGCGAAGGACGGAACCGGGGTCGCCGCGGACCTGGCGACCCTGCGCGCAGATCTGGAGATAATAAGCGTTTTCCTGCGCGAGGTTGCCGCGAAGGGCAGCGATGCAGCCATCTTTCCTGGTCTTTCGGAATACGCCGAGTATGCCCCGGACGTGGAGCGGGCGCGGCTCGCCGCGGACCGGCTATTGGTGCTGCTGCAGGCGCCCGGCGAACATCATGTGCTTGTGCTCTTCGGGAATTCCGCGGAGCTCCGGCCGGGCGGCGGCTTTTTGGGGAGTTTCGCTGATATCACTTTCGGCAGCTCGACGATAGGGGACGTGATCATACACGATATCAACGAGGTAGACCGTGGTTTGGAGG
>Ga0209541_10016476_pt1 | contig 10922 bp, 10 predicted proteins | sample RifCSPlowO2_01_FD_184027 | JGI IMG/M metagenome (GOLD analysis project Ga0209541, IMG submission 184027) | Groundwater microbial communities from Rifle, Colorado - Rifle CSP2_plank lowO2_0.1 (SPAdes) (version 2) | ecosystem: Environmental > Aquatic > Deep subsurface > Groundwater | place... | reverse complement strand
AAAATATTAAAGATTATGGGCAAAGATGAGAGCTACATAGAATATGTCAAAGACCGGCCCGGACATGATCGCCGCTATGCTGTTGATTGGTCAAAAATTCAAAAAGAATTAGGATGGAAGCCTCTCCATAATTTTGATGAATGGCTTGAAAAAACAGTCGCTTGGTACAAGGAAAATGAGAATTGGTGGAAAAATGTTAAAACCGGCGCCTACCAAAAATACTATAAAGAACAGTACGGGAAGTAGTATTTTGTTAAGAAACTTTTTTTAACTCCTCGAGCTTTTGAGTTGCTAGCTTACCGGCTTCTTTAAAAACTCCGCTTTGACTCCGATCATTATTTGCATCGCGTAGCTTAATTTCAATCCTCGAAAGCATCTGATCATACAATTTTGGTAAAACGGAAAAACCGTTTACCCAATGGCTGAGTTGGTCTTTTGGAAGCGAAGTAAATTTTCTTTTAAAAAGATCTATTACCGTCTCAATATTGTTTCCCCTGTCAACACGTCTACACATTGCATAGAAAGTCTCTAAACCTTTATTTATTTCCTCATCTGGTAGAATCGGAGTTTCCCTTAAAACTTCTTTGACAAATTCATCTTGCTCTTCTGCGTTTGGTCTAACTAATTCATTTGTAAAATATGGAGTATCATGCTGTGAATAAACTGATTTTCCCAATGCAGAATTTCGATACATAGTTATATGTTCTAAAGTATTCCTTCCGCCCGTAAAGTTCTCAGTTCGCATAGTTGGTGAAAGATGATATGTAAAATCTTTTATTTCATTTTCTTTTATTTGATGAAATCCTTGCGAAGGATCATAATCTTCTGTGGGCTCCGCTTTCGTAATAGAATGACGGATAAACGCCTGTACTCCTTGAGCATCGAGCCTGTCTGCCCATTGAGATAGCCAAATACCGGCCTTATTACCATCATTACTTAAAGTATCGTCATATGGCTTTTTGACTATGGTTTTTTCTTCTCCATTAACTTTTTTTGGAGGAATTGGTATATCTTTTGCGTAGTGGGTGTGTGCCGCTATTGCGAATTGGGATAACTTAAGAAGATTTGGAGACAGTAAGTCCTTTGCTATGTCGCCAAACAAAAATGCTCCTGCTTCCGCATGTCCGGCAAATCTCTTGGTTTCTTCATATCTGTTTACAACAGAATTTCCAATATCATGAAATGTCCCGCCCATAATTCCTATAAATTTTTCAACATCATCCAAGCTTTTGACCCACGGATCCTGATTGATCGCTAATGAGTTTATAAAATCTCTGTAGACATGATTTTTACTGTGACCTCCCGGCAATTCTTCTAAATACGGCTTCAATCTCTCAAAAAGTTGGGGAATTATGGTCTGCGGGACACTTTCGAGTTCTTTCTTTGCCAATTCTTTAGTTTTAGTCCAATTTTCCGGACTTTCCACGCCTTCTCTTAATAAATTTATGTTTTCATAAACGTGAAAGTCGGTTTCGGGAGCTGATAGATAATTCTTCCACTCAGTGACATTTTTTGGATATCCCTCTAGGTCTTTTTGTGGAAGTTGCTTCCCAACGTTTTCACTCATGAATAGATCTTATCGTTATTTCAGTATATTATCAATAATTGATGATATAATTATCTCTAATGAAGATTTTGGGAGCGGGATCAGCTGGACTTGTCGGATTGTAGGTCGTATGACTTTAAAAATTTTAATTCAATTCAACGGTTTGAATCATTGAATCGAAGATAGAGAATATTAAAATTTTTCTCTTTTTATTTTTCTCATGAGTAATTCTTTTCCTCTTTTGCTTTTTCTTTCGAATTCCACACTTTCGAATCGTTTTGGCGGAGAAAGCCTCAGTAATATCTCTTCTATATTATCGATTAATGCGTCTCTTTTTTGCTTTTTCAAGATATCTTCAACAGCCTTTCTATAGCCGCCTTTTCCATGCTTTAGCCAAAGAGAAACGGTCATAATGGTAGCACGGGAGACTTTTAGCGTATGGTCGATATATTCGTAAGTTTTTCCCTTGGCCAATAATACCGCGATTGCCAAACGTTTTATGATCATAACCCTTTCTGCAGGAGATAGTATGTCTTCTACAAAATTCTTTGCTTCAGTAGTGGTTTTTATGTCAACAATCGTTTTTAGAAAAACTTCAAAGATTTTATTTCCCAACTCTTCGTCAAGGGATCTCCTAGAAACTTTTGACATACATTATTTAAAATTCAACAGTTTGAATCATTGAATCATTAATATTGTAATTCAGAAAATGAAATTTTGTCAAGATAAAGATTGTTAATATTTTATTTTTATATTATTTGCACATTTTACAATGTGTCTTATTGATCTTTTTGTTTTAACGGTATGCAGTTTCCGGCAAATAGCCAAAGATGATATAATTTATTTATGAAGATTTTGGGAACGGGATTAGACGGACTTGTCGGATCAAGAATTGTGGAACTTTTAAAAGATAAGCATGAATTTGAAAACCTTAGTATATCTACGGGGGTGGATATCACAGATAGGGATGTGATTTTGGAAAAAATCAAAACCTCAGATGCTCAAATTGTCCTTCATTTAGCTGCAAAAACCAATGTTGACGGGTGCGAAAAAGATAAAGCATTAGGAGAAGATGGAGAAGCTTGGAAAATAAATGTTGGGGGAACAAAAAATATTGCAGACGCCTGTTCTCAAACAAATAAGAAATTAATTTATATTTCAACAGATTTTGTTTTTGATGGGACTAAGGAAGTTTATTCAGAAGAAGACATTCCAAATCCAATCAACTGGTACGCCAAGACAAAATATGAAGGGGAAAAAGTCGTTCAAGCTTCAAAAATTCCTTGGATTATTGTTCGCATTGCCTATCCTTATAGAGCTGTGTTTGAACGTCTAGACTTTGCCCGCGCAATTCTTAGGCGCTTGCAGGAAGGATTTCCTATCGCTGCGATTAAAGATCATATTTTTACTCCAACCTACATTGACGATATCGCTTCTGCCTTTGATATGCTTATCAGTAAAAATTCTCAAGGGGTATTTCACGTTGTGGGAAATCAAAGTCTGACACCATACGATGCAGCTTTGTTGGTCGCAAAAACTTTCGATTTTGATCAAAACTTAATATCAAAAACTACAAGGGAGGAATTTTTTAAAGATAGAGCACGAAGGCCTTTTCAATTACGACTTAAAAATGATAAAATAACTAAATTGAGCGTTCGGATGCGAACATTTGAGCAGGGTTTAAGGGAAATAAAATCCCAAATTAACTTATGACTATAACATTTGTTGGACATGGATATGTGGGTCTGGTGACAGCCTCTGTTTTTGCAGACCTAGGCAATACGGTTTGGGTTATTGGGCATACAAAAGAAAAAATAGAAAATCTTAAAAAAGGCATAGTGCCTATTTATGAGCCGGGGCTCGAAGAAATTGTCAAAAGAAACGTCAGGGCAAAAAGACTATTATTTACTTTGGACTATAAAGAATCCATTTCAAATTCAGAAGCAGTTTTTATAGCGGTTGGTACGCCGCCTAATCCAACCGGTGAAGCTGATTTATCGGTTGTCTTTGAAGTTGCTAAGAAAATCGGAGAAAATCTGGATGGATATACGGTTATTGTAACAAAAAGTACAGTACCGGTTGGAACAAATAAAAAAACATACGAAATAATAAATACGGCGAAACCCGAAAAAGCGAAATTTGACGTTGCCTCCATTCCGGAATTCCTGAGAGAAGGACAGGCTATATCAGACACGCTTCATCCGGACAGAATTGTCATAGGAACAGATTCAAAACCTGCAGAGAAATTATTAATTGAGCTTCACAAATCTATTGATGGAAAATATGTATTGACCAGCATTGAAACTGCGGAAATGATTAAATATGCCGCTAATTCATTTCTTGCCACGAAGATTTCTTTCGCTAATGCAATTGCTCATCTTTCAGAATTAACCGGCGCGGATGGATCAAAAGTCTTGGAAGCAGTAGGACTTGATAAAAGAGTCGGCAATCAATTTTTATTTGCCGGAGCAGGATATGGAGGAAGTTGTTTTCCAAAAGATGTAAAAGCCATGATAGCAATTGCAAAAAAATCAGGATACGATTTTTCTCTTCTTAGAGATGTTGAGGAAATTAATCAGCAGGCAATGCGTAGAATAGTTGAAAAGACTAAGAATTTATTGGAAGGAAAAGTAGAAGGGAAAACTATTGGAATGCTTGGTTTATCTTTTAAGCCCGATACGGATGATATGAGAGATGCTCCTTCAATTGTTGTTATAAATAGTCTCTTGGAGATGGGGGCAAAAATAAAAGCTTATGATCCTATTGCGATGAGTAACGCGAAAAAAATCCTAAGAAATGTTAATTTTCAAAGTGACCCTTATTCTGTTGCCAAAGATTGTGACGTTTTGGTTATAATGACCGAATGGAATGAGTTTAGACAACTTGATTTAGGGAAAATAAAAAAGTATATGAAAAAACCGGTTCTTTTGGATGGAAGAAATATTTATGATCCTCAAAAGTTAAGAGAAATGGGATTTGTATATATTGGAGTTGGGAGATGAATTCTCCTATGAAGAAAATATTAATAACCGGAATTACGGGGTTTGCGGGAAGCTATCTTGCAGAATATCTTCTTTCTGCCAAAAAATATGAGATCAGCGGGACTTATTTACTTGAAGAAAGCTTGAGCAATGTTGAGTATGCGAAAGGCAAAATAAATCTAATAAAAGCAGATTTGTCGAGGGAAAAAAGCGTTTTCAAAATCATCAAAGATGAGTCTCCCGATATAATTTTTCATTTGGCCTCATTAACATCTCCATCGGATAGCTATAAAAATCCGACCCAGACGTTAACGAACAACATCTCCTTAGAAGTTAATCTTTTAGAGGCAGTCCGAAGATATAATTTATTTAATACAAAAATCCTGGTTGTTTCTTCTGCAGATATTTATGGATTGGTAAAAGAAAAAGATTTACCTATTGACGAACAAACACCATTAATGCCGACAAGTCCTTATAGCGTATCCAAAATAGCCCAGGATTTTTTAGGACTTACTTATTTTTTGTCTTACAAGCTTAAGATAGTTCGAGTGAGACCCTTTAATCATATTGGTCCAAGGCAGTCGTCTAATTTTGTTGTTTCCTCTTTTGCTAAACAAATTGCGGAAATTGAAAAAGGCAAAAGAAAGCCGGTTTTGCATGTTGGAAATCTTGAAACAAAAAGGGATTTTACGAATGTTGAAGATATGGTTCGCGCCTACGTTCTGGCAATTGAAAAAGGAAAATATGGAGAGGTGTACAATATAGGATCAGGCATTTCCTATAAAATATCAGATATTTTGAATAAATTAGTTTCCATGTCTAAGGCTTCGATAAAAATAGAGAAAGACGAAGCTTTATCCAGACCAAGTGATAATCCGAATTTAGTGTGTAATGCTGATAAATTTATGCAGCTTACGGGTTGGAAGCCTCAAATTTCCATAGAGACAACGCTTAAAGACACTCTGGACTATTGGAGAAATATAATTTAAAATTAGATAACAATGCCATGAAAAAAGCTTTAATAACGGGAATAACAGGGCAAGATGCATCATATTTGGCAGAATTTTTACTGGGAAAAGGATATGAAGTTTTTGGCACTACAAGAAGATCAAGTACCGTTAATAATGAAAGAATAAAGCATATCCAAGATAAAATTACTATTTTGCAGGGAGATTTATTAGATCAAGGATCATTATCGTCTGCCATTGTGGCGGCGCAGCCGGACGAAGTTTATAATTTGGCTGCTCAGTCTTTTGTTCAAACATCCTGGAATCAGCCTGTTCTAACCGGAGAATTTACAGCTTTAGGAGTAACTAGGCTTCTTGAGGCAATTAGGAATATAAATCCAAAAATAAAATTTTATCAAGCATCCAGTTCTGAAATGTTTGGTAAAGTAACGGAAACCCCACAAAAAGAAACTACAAGATTTCATCCGAGAAGTCCCTACGGAGTTGCTAAAGTTTACGGTCATTATATAACTGTAAATTATAGAGAAAGTTACAATATGTTTGCGGTTTCGGGAATTCTTTTTAACCATGAGTCGCCGAGAAGAGGTTTGGAATTCGTAACCAGAAAAATAAGCAATGCCGTAGCAAGAATTAGTTTGGGTAAACAGAAGTATCTTGAGCTTGGAGCATTGGATCCAAAGCGGGATTGGGGATTTGCAGGAGATTATGTTGAGGCGATGTGGCTCATGCTTCAGCAAGATAAGGCAGATGATTACGTGGTTGCAACAGGAGAAAACCACAGCGTAAGAGATTTTTTAGATTTGGCATTTAAGTCAGTGAGAATTAACGATTGGAATAAGTATGTAATATCGAATAAATCTTCTCATATGCGGCCTGCAGAAGTTGATTATTTGATTGGAGATGCTGCAAAAGCAAGAAAAGTTTTGGGTTGGAAACAAAAAACCAGCTTTAAAAAATTGGTGGAAATGATGGTTAAGGCTGATTTAGCATTGGAAAAAAGAGAAAAGTAAGGATATGCAGATCATTTTGGTCGCCGGAGAAGGATTTATCCAGTACCAGCCTCATCGTTTAATTCCGGAACGCAATTTATCATCAATCTATGAATAAATCAAAAAAAACAATAGGATATTTTAAAAGTGCATGAAGATAGTTGTTATTCCTGCGACATATAACGAAAAAGGCAATATTGAGCGATTAATTACGATTCTCGAAGAAGAAGTTTTTCCAAAGATCAAAAATCACGAGATGTATATTTTGGTTGCTGATGATAATTCCCCTGATGGTACGGCCATAGAGGTAAAAAAGCTAATGGGAAAATGGAAGAATATCGGTATTTCTAGTGGAATAAGAAATGGATTGGGCGCAGCTTACATTAGGGGAATGACGTATGCGGTTGAAAAACTAGGCGCAGACGTAATATTTGAAATAGATGCGGATTTACAGCATGATCCGCACAAGATTCCGCAATTCATAAAAAAAATAGAAGAAGGATATGATATGGTTGTGGGAAATCGGTATAGCGATGGCGGTTCGATTCCGGAGAATTGGCCTCTACTTCGCAAGATATTTTCAATTGTTGCTAATATTTTTGTCAGAATTGTTTTTACGAAATTTTCTATACATGATTGGACCGGTGGATATAGAGCTTTAAAAAAAGAAGTTTTTCTTAAGGAAAAACCAAAATTGGATAATTATAGTGGATACATATTTCAAATTTCTTTCCTGCATAGAGCGGTAAGGGATGGATTCAAGATAGGAGAAGTTCCGTTCCATTTTAGCGATAGGACAATGGGAAATTCCAAAATTGCCCCATTAGGCTACATAGCAGATGTGGTTGGATACGTAGTCATTTCAAGAATTAAAGAGTTAATTTTTGGGAAGTTTGGAAAATTTCTGATTATTGGAGGAACAGGTTTTATCATAAATGCCATATTCTTAAGGATGTTGGTTGAGCGCGCCAATTGGCACCCCGCATCTGCAAATCTTATAGGCGGAGTAGTTGCTATTTTTTTTAATTACAACTTGAATAATCTTTGGACATTCAAAGACAGGCAAAGTAGCGGATTTGTCTCTTATTTTTTAAAGTTAATCGGATTTTATCTGAGTTCGGGAACAGGAGTACTTTTTATTCAGACAGGAACAATATTGGCGCTAACTCAATTTTTTGGAAAAGAAAATTACTTTATTTATTTCCTAATAGGAACTTTCTTTCTCTTGATTTGGAATTTTACAATGTACAGTAAGGTAATTTGGAAAAATAAATCCTAAAAAACTTTTTATATGGTAAATCCTCTTTTTAAATTTTTATCCAGCACCTTTCGAAAGGTGCTGGATTTATCAAGAAATTACGACAAGATTATTCTCATTTTAATTTTAATTATTGCCTCTTTCTACAGGTTTTACAAAATAATGGATTATATGACTTTCTTGGGAGATGAGGGAAGAGATGTTCTGATTGTCTATAAAATACTACATGGAAATCTGACTTTGCTTGGTCCCACAGCATCAGTCGGAGGATTCTTTTTAGGTCCAATATATTATTATTTTATGGCGCCGTTTCTTTGGCTTTTTAATTATAATCCCGTAGGTCCTGCGATTATGGTCGCACTTTTTGGAATTGCAACGGTTTGGCTTATTTATAAAGTCGGAAAAGAATTTTTTGGACCTTCAGCAGGTGTTATAGCGGCGGGATTATATGCAATTTCCCCCTTGGTAGTTACTTATTCGAAATCCTCTTGGAATCCAAATCTCATGCCTTTTTTCTCCTTGCTGACTATTTATCTTGTTTACAAAGCAGTTAAAAATAATAATATTAAACTTTTACTTTTGTCAGGGGTTCTTTATGGGATTACAATGCAGCTTCACTATCTGGCTTTGTTTTTGGGAGTTATTATTGGAGCCTACTTATTGTTATATCAGTTTGTATATTTCAAAAGTAATTTTTTCTCAAAAATTTCAAAACAATATCTGTTTATTTTTTTGGGCTTTATTGTTGGGTGGTCGCCATTTCTGGCTTTTGAGATTCGTCATGGTTTTATGAATATAATAAGTATATTTAATTTTGTTTTTAATCCTCAAGACACAGCCGGAGGCGGCCGTTTTTTTGAAACAGTTAAAGATGTTTTTTTTAGAATTTTTGGAAGATTAATAACTAACTTTCCGGCGTCTGAAAAAATTTCCTCATGGGACAAAATAAATATTGATTATTGGCATTATGGGGCTTTTGTTTTAGGCTTAATAAGTGTCGGGTTTATGTTCTATAGATGTTTCAAGGAATATAAGCTACACTCTTTGAATTTTGCGAAATTTAGCCTAATACTTCTGTGGCTTATTTTTGGCGTTGGACTTTTCGGATTTTACAGAAAGTCGATATATGATTATTATTTTGGTTTTATGTTTCCTGTACCTTTTTTTATTGTCGGATTTTTTCTTACAAACTTGTGGAAACTTAAGCTAGGAAAAGCTCTGAGCATTTTAATTCTTTTAACACTCATATGGTTAAATAATTTAACTCCTCCTCAAAAAGCTTCTGCTAATAGGCAACTTAATCAAATTGAGACAATTTCTAAATTTGTAATTGAAAAAACAGACAACAAACCATTTAATTTCGCTTTAATTACGGGTGGCAATTCCGATCATGCGTATCGCTATTTTTTCACTCTTTGGCAAAAGGAGCCAAAAACAATTGAGACATTTGAACATGATCCGAATAGAAAAACGGTTACGAATCAACTGCTTATTGTTTGTGAAAAGGCTCCGCCTTGCGAGCCCTTAGGTAATCCTATTTGGGAAATTGCGGGATTCGGTCGGGCAGAAATTGTAGGAGAATGGAATGTGTCAGTTGTTAAAGTCTTCAAGCTAGAGCAGTATAGGAGAGAATAGTTTCCCCAAAAACCCCGTAAAAATACGGGGTTTTTGCTTTGTTCTTGAGGGAATATTGCTAATCCATCAAGAAAAGTTGCCTTGCAAATTTAGGATTTGCCAATTCTGTACATTCCTGTTCCACAGACCGGACATTTGCCTTTCATTGCCGGTTTGCCATTTTTCATTGTGACTGCCTGAGCGCTTGGATCTTCTCTCTTTGCTCTGCATTTTACGCAATACATTGATGCCATATTTTTTTCACCCCCCTTCATCTATCAATATTTAATCATGAATAGCGTTATTATGTGATTTTTAAGAAGGACAAAAAGAATTATTTGTGCTGCAACAATAAAGAATGATAATGCCCCTGCTTTGAAAACGTCTCTTAGGACATGGGCATTAACATAAGAATTTCCACTAACAGAAATAGCAAGAGTAGAATTATTAGAAGATATATTTTTGTTTTTCAAAATATAAACCTGATGACGGTAATCTGCAATAATTTTTTCTTTACGGGTCTTTTTATGCCTATGCTGCATATTAGCAAAAGACTACACTATTGACACGAGCCTGTCAAGAGGCTAAGATAATTAATATCTATGGCGTCAAATTTTGTCCCCTTAGGATTTTCGGCAATTTTCTTATGGCTTTGTATTCTAACCTACTTTCTCTGGAAAGCTTTAGCTCATTACAATAAGCTTGGTCAGGGATTAAAGGAGAAAAATTTCAAGTCTATTATGGAAACTCTCTTAAAAGATGTGGGTATTGCTAAAAAAGATATAGATAATTTAAAATTGTATTGTGATAAGATACAAAAAGAAGGATTTTTACATATTCAGAAAATAGGTCTAGTTCGCTTTAATCCATTTAAAGATACAGGTGGCGACCAAAGCTTTATCCTTTCTCTGGTTGATGGAAACGATACGGGAGTTATAATATCCGGTTTATATGCAAGGTCTGGTACGAGATGGTATGCGAAAAGAATTATAAAGGGTAAATCTATAGAGCATGAGTTGTCTGAAGAAGAGAAGAAAGCTCTTAAAGAAGCAAGGTCGTAGAAGATATGAGCAAAAACAAACTATTAAGCGTAATACTGGTTATAATTATCTATTCAATTTCGGCCGGCACATCATATATGCTTTTTTCGGGAAATTCAAAAGCTATTGACATTAAGACTTCAAATTCCACAGTCGGAATAAGGAATAAACTAACTTTTGACGATACCCTTCCCAAAACAGAACCCTGCCCCATGAACGGAACACTTTACTCAAAACAACAAAAAGATTGGTGGGAGCAGCATAGGCCTATTGGGGTAATGGTGGAAAATCATAGTGAAGCCCGTCCTCAATCAGGACTTTCTTCCGCAGACGTAATTTATGAGGCAGTTGCTGAGGGAGGCATAACTAGATTCTTGTCCGTGTACTATTGTCAAGCAGCTGAAACAGTTGGACCAATTAGAAGTGCTAGAACATATTTTTTAGATTTTGTTTCAGAATACGGAGCGAGCCCTCTGTATGTTCATGTCGGGGGAGCCAATCAGGATGGTCCGGCAGACGCATTGAG
>Ga0209541_10016474_pt1 | contig 10923 bp, 12 predicted proteins | sample RifCSPlowO2_01_FD_184027 | JGI IMG/M metagenome (GOLD analysis project Ga0209541, IMG submission 184027) | Groundwater microbial communities from Rifle, Colorado - Rifle CSP2_plank lowO2_0.1 (SPAdes) (version 2) | ecosystem: Environmental > Aquatic > Deep subsurface > Groundwater | place... | reverse complement strand
CGTTATTTGGCAGAGATAAAATATCTGGCATATTTAAACAATTATCACTAAATAAACTATCAGACTCAACAATTCTTTGCCCAACAGAAAACTCAGAAAAATTAAAAGAATTCTTAAAATATTGGCAACTCAAATATAAATCCTATCCAATATTAATACCATTAAAAAAAATTAACTAAATTTAGATATATGTATCTCATCAAAAGATTTTTCTTGTTCTAAATTAACTTTAGAATGATTATGCAAATGCAATAATGGAATTAATGTCAAAATGGTTTCTTCTTTGGTCTTTGTATTCAATTCCGAAAACTTTACTTTATCATTCTCTTTAAACAATTCTAACAATTTCAAATGAATCTCATCAATCAATTTTCCAATATCAACTTTTCTCTCTGGAATTTCAGGTTTTGTAAAATTTAGAAATTTCTGCAACCTTAATTTTCTCCTAGTATCAACTCTCAATGCTTTCTCTAACGCTCCAATTAAATCCGCAATTGAAACTTTTCTCTTTCTTGCCATTGGCGTCCGAATTCCTAATGTTGGAATCTCAACTTTAACATCACTTCTAGGCAAAAAATCACCCAATTCCTCAAACTCATTATCTTGATGAAACAAAAACGAATCAAAATTACTCAAATCTTCTTCTACCAATCTATTGGATTTAATCTTTAATAATAATGCTGACGCAAGCAAAACTTTCCCAGAAATAAAATAATTCATTTCCTTCATATTTTTAACAGTTTCAATATACCTTTGTGTCAGTTTAGAAATATCCACATCCCATGGATCCATCTGCTCCTTTTTAATCAAATCATAAATGATATCCTGCCAAGTAATCTCACTCTCCTTTAACAACATATCATAAATCTGATTTTCCATAGAATCCTCCATTAAAATAAGCTTTATAAATTTTATACATTCTTCAACCTCTCTTTTTCTTCTTTCAATTTAAAATGTTTTGCTAAAGATTTCATAACTTCCTCAAAAGTAATCGGCTCCGAAATCAATGCAAGCATATCCTCATCCCAGCCTTTCTTCAATTTTTGTGCTCTATTGAACATTTTAATAATAGAGAACTCATCTCCTGATTCCAAACACTTTTTTTCAACCAATTTCATATTCAAAGGTAGCTTTTCTTTGAGAATCATATAAATATCAAAATGATCCCTTGGTTTATTCCTTCCAATCGCAGCTGCAACTTTTTCAGCAATTAACTCCTCTTTAGCAAGCGTTTTCACCAAAAACCTTGGAATAAATTCTTCATAAAAATGCTTAACATTATGTATTTCAATAGGCAAGAATAATTTTTCTCTTTTATTTAAATCAATGAAAATTTCTCCTTCCCCTAATTCAGATTTATATTTTACAATCAATCTAATAAACCCATCGACATTTTTTCCATCTATAATCTCTACAAAAAGATTTGTTTTGTTTAAAAGTTCAATAATTTCTGTTTTTATTTCTCTTTCATTCCTTATTAAAGTAAAATCAATATCTTCCGATAATCTTGCATGACTTAGGAATATTTTATTCAATGCAGTGCCACCTTTGAAATACATTCCTTCTATATCTTTGATTAAATATAATATTAGAGTTAGATAATAATCTTTAGTTAATAAAGGCTTTACAAATCTTCTTTTAATAACAATCTCATCAAAGGAATTTGAATCTAATTTCTTAATTTCATCCATATTTTTGTAGCCTCCTTTCTAAGAACTTTAAATTTATGCCCTGTTATTTCTTGCTCACACACATTTTCATTTAAACTTTTTAATGTAGTCCTATGAAAAATAACTTCAACACCAAGAAGTGTATATTTTCCTTGTCTTCTAACAGTATAAACATCATATCTAAAAGGTATTTGTTCAGTCAATCGCCAATAATTAGCTGCTCCCCATCCACCTATAAAATAATCTTTTCCATTCATAGTTTCATCAATAATAATAAATGGTTCATCGGTCCATTTATTCAAACGAGCTTTTATTGGCACAAGAAAATACTTATCCTTATTAAACCTTACAAATCTTCCTTTTTTGATGAGATTATATATTGTATTAGTCATTTCTTTTTTATTCTTAAAATGATTTTTTATATCACCTCTTGAAAAATAATATTTTCTTTTGAATTCCAAATCTGAAACTATTTTTATCTCTTTTTCAGACAATCCTTTAATTTTTATATTTTTCATATTAAAACCATAACATCTAAATCTTAAATATTAAGATTCAAATGTTATATATAAACTTTACTAATTAAAAAAGTTTTTTGGTCAATTTAGCTTTGAAAATCCAATCCAAGAATGACTTCTGTTCTTGTGAAGGTGCACTCCTCCTTGATGATACACAAACTCCTTCAGAACAAGTATAACCAGAAGAACAACTTACAATATTATAATATGCATAAGTATGTCCATCAAAAAATTCACAATAATATTCTTTTAATTTCTCATTACGATCACACTTATCATAACTGAATATATATCCTTTAGATTGAGTCTGAATTCCTTCAATATCACCATAAATAAAATAATTCTTTCCACCATCTGTATCTTCACAAACTACACATTGATTATTATCCATATTACATGCAGCATCCGAAGAACACTGTGAATCATCATCACAATAATCATTACAAATTCCTTCATCACCACAAACATAACCATTTTCACAATCTTCATTAGAAGAACACTCAACTAAATCATCTTGAAGAGCTATACAAGCTCCATCTGAACATTCTTCATTATCTTCACAATTAATGACTGAACTTTCTTGATAAGTATGTCCTTGTTTATAATCACAATAAATCTCATTAACAGAACTTCCTCTGCCACAATAATCTTCATACCCTTCAATTAAAAATCCACTTACAGATACACCATCAACAATTCCTTTATTTTGAGCATCATCTCCACCATCTGTATCTTCACAAACTACACATTGACTATTAACTATATCACATGCAGCATCCGAAGAACACTGTGAATCATCTTCACAACCTTCAAAACAAGTATCAGTATTTAAATCACAAATATATCCTGCTTCACAATCTCTATCAGAACATTTACCGGAAGGAACATCAGAACTTTCATCATCTAAACCAAAAGTACAACATTTGCTAGGGTCTTCAACATTTGCTCCGTCATAACAAATACTACTATCACACAAATTATTATAGCATACATCAGAACTTAACTCCCAGTTATAACCACTTTCACAAACTAATATATTTCCATCGCTATTACAAGCAAGATCATTTAAATTTGTACAAGTATTTTCAATTTCTTCAACTAATAAAATACTATCACTTTCTCCTAAATCAGATGCTTTAGTAGTTACTTCTTCAGATTTACAATATCTTCCATCACAAACATATCCAGGTCCTAAATACTCAATACAAGTTTCATCACTTAAACATAAAGGATAAGATTCACAAATTCCTCTTTGTTCATTACAAGTTCCCATTCCAATTCCAGAACATTGATAATCATATTGACATTGTCCAGCATAACAATAATTAGGAGATCCTAAAGTTCCAAGTAAACAAAATGCCTTTAATCCATATTTAACTATACATTCAACATTATCCGTACAAGCTTCTAAACTTAAATCAGCAACTATTTCTTCTTCATCTTCAACAACATCATTTAAATCAAAACAACATTCTTCAGAACTTTCTGCAGTACTACAATAACTATTATCACAAATTTCATTAGAACTACAACTTTTATCAAAAACCCAAATTAAATAAGCAGGATCAGAATCATCATATTGGCAAGATAAAACTTTTCTATTTCCATTATTACAAATTAAATCTCCTTCAGAAAAATATTCACAAGAAGCTCCTTCAGTAAAAATATCATAAGTAGTATCTCTTTCTGAAATAGTAGAAACAGGTTTACAACATGTATCTAAATCAAATGAATCTAAACAACTCATTGGATCACAAATAGTATCATCAAGACATTCATTATATTTTTCCCATTCTAATTGACTATTACAAAAAGCAACTTCATCATTATTTAATAAATAAGGATCTAAACTTAAACAGGCCATTGAATTTAAAGTTTCACAAAAATTCCCTTCACTGACATAATTACTTACACTTCCAGGTTTAGCAAAAGGATTTATTTCTTTTTCTGAAATATCAACACTTCCCCCTTTATCTCTTGCAGTATCACTACAACAATAATAATGAACATCATTCCCTTCATTACACAAACCTGTTTTACAACCATTATTAGATTTACAATCTTGAGAAGTCCATAAATTATTCAAATAATCCAATCTTCCTCCAATACTATAACTATCACTAGCCATCGGACAACTACAACTCCAATCTTTGGTAGCTTCAGTATTACCACAAACTTCATTACTCTCTAAATTAACAGATTTATCACCAACACTAACAAAGGATAAAAACTCAGATTCAGTACAAACAATATTCTCACAATAATTCCCTTTAATTTTATCTCCACTTAATGAACCAAAAAGATTAACATATGATGGTTTATCTAAACTATTCTCACTAAAATAATAATTTGTATGAGTACTATCATTTAAACTATACCCATAATACATTTTATTTTTATCAAACTGACAAGCACCACAAGTAACAAGATTATCCTCTTCAACTTCTTCTACAACAGAAGCAGTAGAACTAACACAAGAATCTTGATTTCCAACAGAATATTCCTTAGAGTCTGGTAACAAACCAAATAATTTATCTTTATTAGAACTAGAACTACAAGCATAAGCTTTAGGATATCCATCACTATCTTTATTAGCTCCAAATGAAATTTCTTCTTCACAACAATCAACATAATTAACAACTGTATTAGTAGTAGTAGTAATATCAATCTTATACTTCCCCCCATCTTTAAACTTCATTTTCTTATTTTGACCATCAACCAACAATCTCATAGTTCCACCGCTAATTACAACCTTTAAAAAAACCTTTTCAAAACTAGCCTTGTCATCTGAAGGATCAACTAAATATATTTCAGTACCACCTAGATAAAATTGATCAGCATTTAAAACATCACCATAACCATTAACTTCATAAGATTCAAATTTATTATTTATCAACCTTAAAAACTCTTTATCACCCATAGGATATAAATCAACATTTGCAGAACCTAAACAACCAACTTTCCCACATTCCCATTTTGTTCCATCAAATTTAAAATCTTGTATATCTTTAGCAACATCTGCTTTAAATTGAACAGTATCTGTATTAATATCATCACAAGCCATAATTAATTCAGTATTACTATTAACATCTCCAAAATAATCACAACTAGTCATTAAACATTGACTCTTAGAATCAGAATCTAAACTCATCTGAAACCCAAAATTAGTATTTGAATCTAAACCATCTCCAATATACAACTTTTTCCCACAAACTAATATCGGCACTTCATTAACAGAACCTAATTGAATCTTACCATTAACTGCATTAAAACTACTTGAACTTAATAATTTATCAGGATTTAAAGTCAAAGTATCACCTTCGTTTAAAACATAATTATTACTAAAAACATGAATACTATCTAAACTAACAGAAGAAACAAAATTTAAATTATCCTTATTCGAGATAAGACTAAACACATTAGTTTGAGATTTATCTTTTTTATTATTTAACCTAACCTCAAAAGTATAATCCACTGCATGAACATTAGACTTTTTAGAAATCTCAACAATATAATCTTTTAAACCAAAATTAATACCATCATCAGGGATATAAGACTTAATAATCAAATAATCTTCATTATCATAACTTAATTGAATTTTTTGAAAATCATTAATCCTATATCCATTAATTATAATAAAGTCATTCACATTACTAATTTCTAGAACCATATCAGAATCATAAAAATTTAAACTAAAATCACTAGAATCATAATTAAAATCTCCTTCACCACTAATTACTTTAAAACCACTAATAGAAGATTTAACAGAATCTAGATAGAATAAACTATCTTTGACAGTATATTTTTCTAAACTTGCACTAACAATACCAATAAATAACAAAAACATTAAAATATAAATTATTTTCTTCATTCTTTCACCTCTTTACATACTGAATTTGTACAAGTATAATCTTCATCACAATCCAAATCTTCTACACATTCAACAGCATCTCCTAATACATAATGCTCAGCAAACATATAAATCAAAGGTTGTTCCCCATTAAAAGAAGTTCTATCAGTTAAAACATATATTAAACTACCATCTTCAATCGGAGTAACAACAATACTACTTAATTCAAAAGATTCTAATAAAGTATAACTAAATTCATCTGGTGTATCTAAATGAGCATTAATAATACTTCTAGCAATATCATAAACCCATCCTAAATTCGCATTAACACTAGTAGAATAATCTTCATTAAGATTATAACTATTCTCACCTGCAACAACAGTAATAGGATAATTAACAACAATATCAACACTATTATTATTTATAATTGAAATAACATCAATAGCACCTGTTGAAATAGTATATTCAGCAAATTGTTCTAAATTTAAACATGAAATTAAAAGATATTCAATATAAACACCAATTTGAGCTTCAATAAAACTTTTCGAAACCATCAAATTATTTCCATCATACAAATAATATGGAATATTTACACCAGTGTTAGAATCAGTATAACTAGAACCAGGCAAAACATAATAACCACCATATAAACCAATACTAGAAACAGCTTCATAAGCAGAAGCATCAACACAACTCGCAACATCATCACTAATCTCATTAACTTCCGACGGCAACGCAAGTTCTTCAAACCCTGCCAAAGAAAATATTTCGGCTCTATAAACATAAAACATTCCAACAAGAGCAACCAAAACCACGCCTAGTATCACAAACAATGTAAACTGTCCCTTCTTTTTCATAAATCAAATCTAAAACATTAGACTTTAAAAAGTTTTCTTTCAAATTAACCTTTCTTGTTTAAACAACCTAATCAATTCTTCAAACTTCATTCCATTTTTTTCTAAGAAATCAAATGATGCAACAAAATTTTCTCCTTTGGTCTTAGTCAAATTCTCTGCTAATAAAAATCTCCAACCAATATGATCAAAGCGCACACCAACCCAAGCCTCAGCACCAAAAGTTTTAGAACTATCTAAAAGATCTTCAATTTCTTTTTTTTCAAAATATTGTTTTTCACCTTTCAACGATTTACATTCAATAGCAATCTTTCGATTAGAATTTCCAGCAAGCAAATCTGGCGCAGGTTTAGTAGTTGAACCAGAACCAGCAATCCGCACACAAGCCCAGCTATTCTCCCAAAGCATATGAAACAATTCTCTTTCATTACCAGAACCCTTAGCTTTTTTGTTTTTCACCATAAAAAACCTATTTAAAAGTATGCATAATTTTTCTAACCTTTTGAAGATATAATTTATACAATGATAACATATCTTTCATTGTATTAAAAGCTACTTTTTCATCAATATCTAAATAATCATGAGCCAAACGATTTCTAAAACCAGCTGTATTAGCCAACTTAATTAAAAAATTTTCATCAAAAACACCAAACAACTTAAGATCAATAAAACTATCATAATAACTTTGACTCATTTTACCTTTAAACTTCAACAATTCCTGATTAATAGAAATAGCAAGTTCAACAATCTCTTCAGCTTTTTTCTCAGCAGCATAAAACAAAAATTCTTTTAACTTCGAATTTTTTTCATACTCTTTTAAAATAATTTCTAATTTTTCCAATAATACTATCAAATTCCCAATTTTATTTTCAATAATAATTTTCTCCATCAACTAAAACTCCTTATTTTTCTATCCAATTGCTCGCTTCTTAAATCATAATATTTTTTAAAATCAACATAATCAATATAACTTTCCCACTCAAATTTACTCTTCAATCCTTTTTTTGCTTCAAACAAAGCTTTTCCATTATGCAATATATTAAACCTCAACACAGGACTATGATTTCTAGAAAGATTCACCAAATCAATATCAGTTCTTTTAAAAACATTCATTAAATCAATAAACAATTTATCTTCATCAACTTTTTTAAATGCCAAAAAACCAATATCTAAATCACTGTCTTTATGCAATTTTCCATTAACATTTGATCCAAACATAATCAAAACACCTAACTTATACTTATTTCCAATTAACATTAATTCTTTTTTCATAATAGAATAAAAACAAATAAAACTTATATATCTTTCTGTAAAAAAAGAAAAATAAAATTAAAGATCTCTTGGCTGAATAGTGCTTCTTTTATTTTCTTTAGCTCTTTCACAAGCTTTTTTAATCAAAGCAACAACTTCTTCATTCAATTTCTCAGCGAAATCACCAGCAACATTCATTCCTTCAGCGATTTCTTTTATTTTACTTCTTACAACAACCATTTCTGTCATTTTTCATTCCCTCCTAAAAATCTGAATACACCTTTGAAAAATCATAACTTTATAAATCTTTGCTACTACTTTTGATAACATAAAACATCATAAATCAAATTACTAGTTGCAACTTTTCTATCTTCAATCAATTTAAATTTACATATTTCTCTCAATAAAGTTAAATCAGGAGCAATAAAAATCATTTTTCCTTTTTTCTTCAAAATAAATTCTAATTGATAAAATAATTCTTCATATATTTTTCTAATATCTTTCTCAGGAGTATTTCTAGTTACATATGGAACAATTGTTGCAAGACAACAAACTTCACCCTCTTGAAATTTAGTATCCAACCATTCAATTTCAACCCTAGAAACATTCAAATCCTTTCTAACACCTGCCAATTTAGAATTAATTTCAATAGATTTTACATTAGTAAATAACTCATCGACAGTAAATACATTCCCTTTTTTATATTTCAATGCTTCAATTGCAATAATTCCATCTTTACCAAACGGATCCAAAAAAATATTTTTAATATTATAACCACTCAACCTAACAAGACCATAAGCTATACATGCACTTATTGATTGATTATGAATCTTAATTCTATATTCTCTTTTGGATAACAAAATAGGAGTCATATCTATACCAACAAAGATTTTTCCATCTAAAATTTCAATAAATATAATTTTTTCAGGATTTTTCAAATCAACTTTATTTCCTAATTTAAAAAATAATTCTCCAACTTTTTTCTCCACATCTACTGAACGCAAAGAATCAGAAACAGCACTAACTCTAAAAGTTTTTTTCAAATCAAATGGTTTAATTTCTTCTAAAGATTTACATTCTTGAATAAATTCATAAACTTTTATTATACTTTGACTTTTATCAATTAACTTAGAAATATTTTTGGTTTCAAAAACAACACGTCCAGGAATCAATATTGAAGATTTAGTTTTTAGAATTTCTTCTATCTCTAGTTGAGTAATATCCTCCATCCCTTTGGCACACATAGCTACATATTTCATTCTGCTAAATAGATATTGTTCTTTGTTTCAAGTATTTTAATTTTTACTTGGTCTCCAATATCTTTATTACAATTATTTATTGATACACAACGATTCTTAGCAATCCCAATCATCTGCCCTTCAATCCAACCCTTACATACAATATCTACAATAACTTTATCACCTTTATTAAAAACTTCAGGAATCCTTTTTAATTTTTTAATTTCAACATCCTTTGCAGTCAATTTCAATTTAATATCAAATTCTTTTTCCCATTTTTCTAATTGATTATAAAACTTCCACCATGTTAAAGGCTTAGCACCCTTCATTTGTCTAGAATAAGAATAAGTTTCATATTTTTGTATTCCTAACTCACAGCCTAATTCTTTAGCCAATAAAATCAATTTAGGAATTTCTTCATCATTAACTTTTGGAATCCACACAGGACATAAACGCACTTGAACCCTATCCTTCAAATATTTTTTAATATTTACAATAACCTTATCAATATCATAACATTCAACACCAGCTAATTCTTTAGCCAATTTAGAATCTAAAGCATGGATAGAAAAATTCAGAATATCCACATCTAATTTTTTATACAAAAAACCATTAGTCTGCATAGAAATCTTTTTAACATTATTTATTTTTCTCAACCCATTAACAAGCTCTTCAATTTCTGGATAACATAAAACTTCTCCAACTGAATCAAGATTAATCTCTATTTCATCACTCTTAAATTTTACAACTTTTTCAATTTCTTCCAAAAGATAATCACACCCAACTTCATAATTCACTTTATGCCTTTTAGAGAACGCCCCACTATCGACAGAACAAAAAGGACAATTCAAATTACATACAGAAGTTGGACGCACTTGTAAAAGATTAGTACCACGATCAATAATTCCAAATGCAATACATCCAATCAATGGAATCTCTCTATTAACCTTAAAAATCATACCTAAAATAACTACCAAAAACTATATAAATGCTCTCTTGGAAAGGAAATAACAGCGGAGTGGGGTAGAGATTTAAAGACCGTTTTAGATCACCTGATCAGGAGTACCTACCGGGCTCATAACCCGGGGATCAATGGTTCAAATCCATTCTCCGCTACTAATATTTAAAGTTCCTTCTCAGCAAAAATACTCTGCTTAGAAGGTTTCAAACCTAAATTTTCATAGAACTTCAATCTTTCAGCAATAATAATACCATAAAATTTCTTATAACTTTTTTTCTTATAATACTCAAATTTTATTAAAAACTATTTTTCCAACACCTTTATTTTGAAATTCTTTTTTGATTGCAATATCCTCTCCACAAACACAATCTTCAAAATCCCAAAAATTAATATTAACAATAATAAACCCCACAATTTCACGATTAGATTTTATCTCAAAAATATCGTATGTGCATAGTTAAATAATTGCTCTCAAAGAATTAAATGGGTTTTGCCCATTTAATCTCCATGTTGAAATTAAAGTCATCATTTTGGCTAAAACATCAGCTCCATTTTGGTTTCTTAATGTTCCCATAATTCTC
>Ga0209541_10016473_pt1 | contig 10923 bp, 10 predicted proteins | sample RifCSPlowO2_01_FD_184027 | JGI IMG/M metagenome (GOLD analysis project Ga0209541, IMG submission 184027) | Groundwater microbial communities from Rifle, Colorado - Rifle CSP2_plank lowO2_0.1 (SPAdes) (version 2) | ecosystem: Environmental > Aquatic > Deep subsurface > Groundwater | place... | reverse complement strand
GTATATAGTTTGTTTGAAAAAGTTTATTTACGTGGCAGATTTGAAGATACGCAATCTCTAGAGAGGGAGATCGCATTTGCTATTTTGCGCTTAAAACAAGCCTTCCAAAAAAGAAGGCGTAGAGAATTGGCCATTGCCATTGCAAAAGCTGAAGCGGTTTCTGATTTTACTCTTGTTGCAAGTTTGCAAAAAGAAGTTAAAGAGGTTTCGAGTCTTTGATATATCTGCTTTTTTGAATTTATGGCTTCCTCAATTAAGAATAATCCCAAGGTCATGAACCTTCTAAATAAAGGACGAAGTAAAGGGCATGTTACTTATCAGGAAATTTTGAATGCAATTCCGCAGGTGGAAGATGATCTTGAAGTTTTGGATGAGCTTTATGGCATTTTACTTGAAGATAAGATTGAAGTACTTGAAGATAATGTTGATTTAGAGGAGGAAGCGTCTAAGGGAGTTTTGGATCTTCAAAAAGAGTTAAAAGAAACAAGCCTTCAATCAACTTTAGATCGGGCGATTACAGGAGATCCTGTTCGTATGTATCTTAGAGAAATTGGAAGAGAAGGACTTTTAACAGCAGCCGAAGAGGTTGAGCTTGCACAAATGGTGGAAGCTGTTGCTTATCAAGATGCAATTTTAGAACTTACAAAAAAAGGTGTAAAAAAACCAAATTACAAACAGATTGCAGAGCTTATGCTTCAAGGTGAATTTGATGATGTAGGTAAAAAGCTTCGCGTTGATCAAGGGAAAAAGCAACTCGAAAATTTTATAGCAAGTAAAAGAACTTTCAAAATGAAAAAAGCTAGGTATAGGTTGATTAATTCTAATCTCCGTCTTGTTGTTTCTATCGCAAAGCGCTATATGAATAGAGGTCTTACGTTTTCTGACCTTATACAAGAAGGAAATATTGGTCTTATGCGTGCAGTCGATAAGTTCGACTGGAGACGTGGATTTAAATTCTCAACATATGCAACTTGGTGGATAAGACAGGCAATTACAAGGGCTATTGCCGACCAGGCTCGTACTATACGAATTCCTGTTCATATGATTGAAACTATTAATAAACTTAAAAGAATTCAAAGAGAGCTTGAGCAAAAGTATGAAAGAGAAGCTACCGCAAAGGAAATTGGAAAGGTAATGGGAATTGAACCTGAAAAAGTGGAAGAGATTTTAAAGATTTCTCAAGAGCCAAGTAGTCTTCAAGCAAAAATTGGAAAAGAAGGCGATTCCGAACTTTCAGAGTTTATTGAAGATGTCGATACTGAAACACCAGAAGATATGGCTTCATATGAACTTCTAAAAGGACATATTATTGAGGTTTTAGACACTTTAAGCGAAAGAGAGCAAAAGGTTTTAGAGTTGCGCTTTGGCCTCAAAGACCACAAGCCACGAACGCTTGAAGAAGTCGGAAAAGTTTTTGGTGTCACAAGAGAGCGTATTAGGCAAATTGAGGCCAAAGCGCTTAGAAAGCTAAGACATCCAAGTCGAAGTAGAAAGCTTAGGGATTATCTAGAATAAGGGTAGCCCCTCTTTTAGAGGGGTAGCCCTTTCCAAAGGGTAGCCCCTATTGTAAAATTGCCATGCAACAATCCGCGGTAGCTTTCAATGAGCTGTTAGCAAGCACGAGTAAAACGAAGTGCGAGCTTAAGCGAATTAATGTCCCAATTTATTGGGACCAATGGTAAATGAAAGTTACTTGATGGAGATACGTAGTTAAAACAATCCGCGGTAGCTCAATGGTGGAGCAGATTCCTGTTAAGAATAAGGTTGTTGGTTCGAGCCCAACCCGCGGAGCCAAGTTTTATTAATCTGCCCAAGAAGTGAATTTATATGGAAATAAGCAGATTTTTAGACTTTAATAACAAGCGGCAACTAACAATAGATGCTGTCATTTGGTTGATATGTGGTCTAACTTTACTTAAAGTAGGCAATTCGATAGAGAATAAATTTTCTACAGAATTTCCTTACATTACTAACTCCCCGGAGCCGATTAGAATTGCTACATTTTTCTTATTCTTGATTTTGCTTTTTATACTATCTAAGGATTTATGGCGATGGATTAAAATTAATTGGTGGGTATTTTGGAATAGAAACAGAGCCTATATATTTAATGATAAGGATTGGTCTACTAAATGGATATCTAACGGAAAAACTGAAATTTCAGATGAAGGATACTTGTTTGTAAAATCTTCGCGAGCAGGATGTTTACTTAAAGGTAATTATTGGAAAGATTTTAAAATGAGTTTTGAAGCAAAGTTTAAATCTGATGATAAATTTGGAAACCAAAAACGTTTTGGGCTTATTTTTAGAGCTGAAGACTTAGATAATTATTTTATGATCGAAATCGGTGAGAATGCGGAGGAAGAGGAATCTAACAAAGGAAAAATTCCCTCAAGCATAAAACCGCACGTAAAATATCGGGGCATTTGGGAAATGATGAGTGCTATAGAGATTAAAACAGGAGAGCCGTTTAATTTCACCGATTTTGTTGAAGTTTCTTTGGAAGTAAAAGAAGACACTGCTCGCTTTTTCTATAAAGGTACACCTATATTTAAATGGGTATTGCCAATATGTGTTGATGCTAATCATGCAGAATCGGGTGTCGAGAAAAAAGAGGAAAAGGTTATTTTAGCAGGTGCTTTTACTGGGCATGTCCAAAAAATTTCGTTTAGGTTGGGGTATGGCCTAGTTGGGTTGAGATCCCATTGGAACCACGCAGGTATATATATAAGGAACTTGAGGATAGAGCCACTAACCCTGGTTTAGCCCATAGTACTTGCGGTTTGTTTTAATCTTGCTATAATCTCCGCAATCTTGCAAGCGCTGCGAGATAATGCACGTTTTATCGACCATGGAGGTCAAAAAATGTACGGAACACAGGAAGAGCAAGCACGAGCTATGCTGTATGCCGCGAAATATGCCATCAAGGAGCAGTTGCCACAGGAAGGCTTTACGCCTGCCTGCCAGGAAGCAATAAATGCTTTATTAGATGGTAAAACGGAAGACGAAGCCAAAGAGTTAGCACTGAAGTACATCGCGGGACACAAGGGTGTTGTGTAACCTTTGGCAAAGCCTGGCAACTTGGCTTTCTCTTTCCACGTAATGTGGTTAAAAAATAAAAGAGAAAAAAAGTTGTGTAGTTCTATCTTGTCTGTTTTCACTTGCATTTTGTTGCTTTTAACCTATAATTACCGCATCGTTTTTCAAACCCTCTTTTAAGGAGTCCTGCGATGAAAACTTTACAGGTTGTTGTTCAAAATCCCAATGCGGGAAAAGGTCAGTCTTCTGCATGCTCTGCATGTGGAGGAACAGGCAGATTCTTTGACGTCTGCGATACCTGTGGAGGCTCTGGCTACAGCCCGAGTCATCCAAACCAAAGTTGCCGAGCGTGTAGCGGATCAGGATATCGAACCATGTCCTGTCGTTCATGCAATGGCACGGGCCAAGCCTAATTCAGGCTAGGTCACCCACTAGGTGGTTATGTGGCTAAACAAGCCGTTTTACAAAACATAACCATCTAGGATCTTTTTAACTCGTGTGCTTACCTCCCCATCAATGACAATCCGTAGTCCATCTTTCCTTAATATTTATAACACTGTTCATTTCACAAGCCCAAGCTTTTTACTTGTGCCTCTACTACTTCAAATTCTATTTTATGGTTGATGAACAAGTCCTTTAGGCGGAGCCATTCATTACGACTGGCGCATTCTAGTATCGTATCGAAACTTTTCAAGTTGTAGCATAGATTTTCTCCTTTTATCGGCTGTCTGAAACTTTTTTAGACTAGATGATGTTAAAAGGTTTCCATTTCCTATACTTTAAGTATCCTTTAAGCATGTTTCTGAGGATCTTCAAAGCATCTGTATAGTTTATTCTAGATTTTCTTCCTTGTTCTATATATCTAACAGGAATCTCGACAGTGTTTTTGTTAGTTTTATTTATGTAAAGTGCTAGCTGTGTTTGAAACCAGGCATCCTCAGAATCAACAGCCGAAAGTGTTTTTTGATTTAATTTTTTATTAATTAAAAAAGTTCCCTGTGTGTCCCGTATATTTGTGTTAAATAGCAATCTGAGTAGAAAATTATAAAAACGGGAAAAAATCATTCTTTGCAGACGCGCTTTATAAACCGACTTTCTATGGCCCTTCGATCCTAAAATTAAAGTGTACCCTTCCAGGTATTTTTCTATAGACTGTTCTATAATGCCTAAGCCGAAACAGATATCTATGGCTGTAAACATAACCACATCGTATGTTGCCCTATCAATGCCTTCTTTTAGTGCAAGCCCAAGCCCTTTCCTAGCCGTTTTGTATATTTGTATGTTTTTATAATCACGCCTGAGTTGTTTTAGTATTAGGGGAGTTGTGTCTGTGCACGCGTTATCAATTAGGACAATCTCAAAATTCTCTATACACGTTAGATTGTTAAGATATTCATAGTATGCTACAAAATTATCCTTTAAGAGCATTTCCTCGTTATACAGGGGAATAATGAGTGACAAGTTTTTTAATTTCACAATTGATTCTATGTTTGAAAGTGATTAGAAGTCAAATAATCATTGGTGTATAATGGATAACCAGTGCGGATAAAACAACACAAAAATTCTATAGTAGCTTGTTTAATATTTTTTATTCTGCCTTTTTTTGCATTTTGGAGAAATTTTGATTTTACTGGCATAAATACAACCTTCTTTGGTGCTGAGTTTATTGGAGGATATTACCCAGAATTTTCTCTGGGAATGTCAATTTTCGGTAAGTTTAAAGATATGCTTTGGGATCCGTACAACATCCTGGGGATTCCTCATATGGGTGCTGTAGATAGGTTAGGTATTTTTTATCCTTTGAAATTTATATTGTATTTTTTTGGCGCGTTTTTTTCTTTGAACAGCAGGATATTTCTAATAGAGTATTTTTCAATATTTCATATTACTTTAGCTGGGATTTTCATGTACATTTTTTCCAGAAAAACTTTAAAATTATCTTTCTATACATCTTTGATCGTAGGTTTAGTTTTCGCCTTTAATGGAACGTCAACCAGACTTATTGCTTATCCTAACCACATGATTGGTATTGCCTACCTCCCATTGATTTTGTATTTTTTGCACAAAGCCATAACAAAACAGGATTTTAAGAGTAGTCTTTTCGCAGGATTATTTATTGCCCCAGTTTTGTTGTCAGGTTATACACCTTTCTACATTTACAATAACCTTTTCGTATTATTGTTTTTATTGTTAGTTTTTTCTAGAACAAAAAAGGAAATAATACGAGTTATTTCACATATAACGATCGCAAATATTTTTGCAATCCTTTTGTCATCTGTCGCCTTGATATCAAGCATTGGGGACGCTTCTGGATCTGAAAGACAAGCATACAATTTAGGAGGAAGTTCTGCCAATCCGTATAACCCTTTAATGTTTATACACTATATATTTCCTGGGTTTTTTAGTGCAAGTGACGGTACTATAGGTATAATACTTGGATATGTAGGTATAACAGCGCTTATATTGATTTTTCTTGCTTTTTGGGGTTCCAAAAACAGATATCTGATTGCTGTCACAGTATTGGCGTTTTCCTTTTTTCTTTTATCGTTGGGTAACACCACATATTTGCACCAATTTATGTATTTAACTGTCCCTAAGTATTCTTACTTTAGATACCCTGGGTCAATGCATTATATCGTCGCATTCTGTTTGGCCTCTATTGCTGGGTTCGGTCTAAAGGTAATAGAGAAGAAACGGAATATATTCACTGTAGCAAAGCTTCCAATTCTAATGGCATCAGTAATGTCTTTTTCTTTTCTGATTTTTCCATATTTTCTTAAAGTCGCATTTTATGAAAACTCAAAAATTGACAGTATAGTAACTTCGGTATTAGTGACTAATGTGTTCTTTTTTTTAAGCTTATGTGTGCTGTATAGTGTTAATCGTTTTCCGAAAACACCTATATACAAGATTTTGTTGTTTATCGTTATTTGTTTGCAATTATTTACTGTTGTTTCTATGCAGCCTACGGCTAACTCAGAGTTAGATCCCCGGGTGTTTAATGGAAGCAACGAAATGACCGATTGGCTGTATCTCCAAACACAAAAAGATTACGCCAAAGTTTATCTCAAGGATTCTACAATTAGATATAACTCGGCAAATCTAGGTTTATATCAAATAAACGGATATTTTAGCATTACATCAAAAGCTACCGCGTTACTTTTTTCTCCTTTTTATGATGATACTTTAGGTTCATATGCTCCAGATTCCAGGGCTTTAGATGTAGCCGGCGTTAGATATATAGTATCTGAAACTGCTATTGATACAAGCAAGTATTCAAATTTGGAAAAAGTTAAAACATTTCCGGTAGACGACAAGACCTATGGGCAATTCATGAGTGGTAGCGGAAATATCTATCCTATTGGAACCATGATAAGTGTATATGAGAACACAAATTATTTTCCCAAGCTCACGTTTTTTACAAAAGCTATCTTTGCAAATAGCGATGAGCAAGCATCCGACTACTTTCAGACAATTGACGACGAGAAAGATACGGTAGTTGTAACTCTAGAGAAACCTAATGAAGATGTTATTGCCTTAAATAACCTAAAAGCAGGTTCGAAAGCTATTATGAACTTGGAAAAATACACAAATACAGAAGTCATTGTGCATACAAATACAGATACTCCTGGAATTCTTATGCTAAATGATGGTTACAATAGTTCATGGAAAGTTAAAATAGATGGTGAAAGTGTTGAATTACTAAAGACTGATGTGGCGCTCAGGGGTGTGTATCTCACCAAAGGTGAGCACGTTGTAAAATTTTATTTTCAGCCAGTAAAATTGTATATTGGTGTATTCATAAGCCTTCTATCTCTAGGTTTCTTTCTTTTTATCATTTTACGAAAGAATTCGGCGAAAGGTAGAAAAAGCATTGGTTGATAGTTATTATGTGTCTAAGGTAACATGTTATTACCGTGTCAAAAAAAGGCAGATACAAAGTTGGAATTATAGGTTGCGGGGCAATTTTACCCCGGCATTTAGAAGCAATTAATGAGTGCTCAGAAGATTATGAATTAGTTGCTTTATGTGACAACAATAAAAAACGCCTAGACTTAAACTCAAAAGAATTCAACGTTCCGGGGTTTTTAGATTACAAGGATATGCTTAAGGAAATGAAGGGTAGCATGAACTTTGTTTCTGTCTGTACACCCAATTCGCTACACTATCAGCAAGCTATTGATTCAATTAGGAGTGGCTGCCATGTTCTGGTAGAAAAACCGATTGATTTTACTAGTAGGCGTGCGTTTGAAATTGTCAATGAGGCAAAAAAACATAATGTTGAGTCTTACGCCGTTTTGCAGGTTAGATATAATAATGTAGTAGAAGTGTTGGAACGGGTTGTGGACCAAAAGCTTTTAGGTACCATAAGATCGGTTAGCTTAATTCAGCGTTGGCAAAGGCCTCATGAGTATTTTGAATCATGGAGAGCCGATAAAGAAATTGGCGGAAGAACTTTATATGAGGTTGGCATCCACTATGTCGATATAATGCAGTGGGTTTTTGGTGTTCCAAAAGTAATAGCATCTGCGTCTTTTAGTAACAAGCATAAGCATGTATCTTTTGAAGATACGGTTTTTGCAATTTTGGAGTTTCCAGATGGAGCAAGTGGTTCTTTGGAGGTTACAATTGCATCCGAACCCAGTAATCTGGAGTGTTCCTTGTCGATAATGGGTTCTCTAGGATATATAAAGTTAGGTGGTCGTGCATTAGATACTATTGAGCAAGCATCGTTTTTAAGCGAGTCCTTAAACAGAAAATGGGATAAAATAAGTAGGGTCCAAAAACCTACTATAGAAGCAAATTCTTATGGCTTGTATAGGGGTTCTTGTCCTAATCACTCAATGGTTTATAAAAACATTGCGCTAGGTGAAGGAATTTTGCTAAAAGAGGCTATAGGTTCAATTAAGTTTATTGAGGAAATATATAAAAATGAAATCCAAGGTCCATAAGACAGCTGAAGTGCATGTAGATGCACACATCGGTAATAACACCGTTATATGGAATTATGCCCAAATAGAATCTTGTAAGATTGGGGCTGGTTGTACAATTGGAAAAGGAGTGTATGTGGGCCCAAATGTGGAGATTGGGGATAACTGTAAAATTCAAAATAATTGTTCGATTTACGAGGGTGTTAGTCTGGAAAGCGGCGTTTTTGTAGGTCCGCATGTGGTGTTTACCAATGATAAGACCCCACGAGCTATAAATTTCGATGGGACTAAGAAAACGTCAACTGATTGGAAGCTGGAAAAAACATTAGTTTGTGAAGGTGCCTCATTGGGTGCGGGTGTGATAGTACTTGGTGGCGTTAGGATAGGAAAATTTGCCTTAATCGGTGCGGGAACTGTTGTTACTAAGAATGTTTTGGATCATGCGTTAATTTTGGGTGTTCCAGGCACTCCAAGGGGGTATGTTTGCAAATGTGGACTTTCATTAAAAAATGGATCTTCTTGTAGTGTGTGCTTTGTGAGTTTAGGCAAAAACGGGAGAATTGCTTTACAAAATGATTAATATAGCGCAACCGAGCCTTGGGCAGGAGGAAATCCAAGCAGTTGAAAAGGTACTTTTGTCTGGAATGCTAGCTCAGGGAAAGGTTGTTAAATCATTTGAGAGTGCTTTTGCTAAACAACATGGGTGTAAGTTTGGCGTTGCTACCTCAAGTGGTACAACAGCATTACATACCGCTCTACTTGCCTTAAACTTGGGACGCGGTGATGAGGTAATAACAACACCATTTTCCTTTATTGCAAGTAGTTCTAGCATATTACATGTAGGTGCTAAACCTGTTTTTGTCGACATTAAAGAAGATGACTTTTGTTTGGATCCGGCATTAATTGAATCAAAAATTACAAAAAGTACTAAAGCAATTTTGGTTGTTCACCTGTATGGACAAATGTGTAACATGGATAAAATTCTATTTATTGCAAAAAAACATAATCTATTGGTAATAGAGGATGCCTGTCAGGCACACGGTGCTACATACATGGGAAAAAAGGCGGGGTCAATTGGTGATATTGGCTGTTTTTCTTTTTATCCTACAAAAAATATGACAACAGGCGAGGGGGGTATTATTATTACAAATAGCAAACGTATCGCTGATAGAGCGAGGTTGCTTATAAACCATGGGCAGGAAAAAAGGTATTTTAGTGAAATTATTGGATACAATTACAGAATGACAAATATTGCTGCAGCAATTGGAAATGTGCAATTGAAAAAGCTGAACAGTGCAAATGAAAAACGGAGGAAGAATGCAAGCTATTTGTCGAGGAAATTATCAAACGTCATTGGAATAATAGTTCCTAAAGAATTGCCCGAAAGGGAACACGTTTATAATCAATATACAATAAGGGTAACTAGGCATTATCCTCTGGACAGAGAAGAGTTGATTAAAAAAATGACAAAATCTGGTCTGGGGTATGGTATATATTATCCTCTTTTAATTCCAAATCAAAAACCATATAAAAAAATTGGGTATAAGGGTAAATATCCAGTTTCTGAGCGTGTTAGTGCTGAAGTTCTTTCTATTCCTGTCCATCCTGCTCTCAGTGAAAACGATTTAGATAAGATAGTTGATGTTTTAAAGAATTCTCACCGTCAAAAAGGTTGATTATTCCTAATATTTTTCAACATTTTTTCTATACACTCTACATATGAATAAATTAATATTTAAGATTGATCCATAAGTTGAAATTGAATATCTCAAACATTTTGAGCTCGAGACACCTTTTGATTGCTGTATGAATATGTTGCCTAAGGATTTAAGAAGAAAGATTATTGAAGAGGGCTTTAAATCTAATTCACCGGAAATAATAAAAGCCATAGAAGCTAAGTGGAAAGAAGTCGATTTTGAAAATATGCCAAGAAAAGACACTCTTAAAAAGAGAAGAAAAGTTGTGTAGTTCCTTTTTGTATTGCTTCTCAATTACTAAAAATTAAAATTTCCGTTTTCAAATATTCTTTTATTATGCAATCAATTCTTGTAACATCCTCGGCGCGGAGCCAGAATTTTAAATAGCGCTATAATTTCCCCATGCAAGCTCATTATATTAAGGATTTTGAATACGATGCTTTTATGATTTGGATGATGCTTGGTTTTGATGATCCTTCTGTGGTTGAGAATCGAGCCAAAAGAACGAATTTTCAGATTTCGCTTATTACATCAAACCCTTTGAAGCTTCCGACAACTGTATATCCAATAATTTTCACCTTTGCATTTGTTATGTTTAATATTTTTTTTGCTGTTTCGTTTAAGGTTGCCCCCGATCCTGTTGCGTCGTCAATTATCAGCACATTTCCCGTTATTTTTTGATTAGGATCTACCGCCATTGTTGTTCTTGCGTTGGCTATACGGTCTTCGAGTTTGCGCAGTGTTTTTTGAGCAACTTTAGTTTTGCTTGTTACTTTCTCGATCTTTAGTTCTGCTAGGTCAAGGTTGAGGGATTTTTTCAACTCATCCATTATCTGAATTTTACGATCTATCGTCGGTGGTATAAAGCAGACTTGCTGTATATTATATTCCTCGATCAGTTTTAATATCGATGGTTTTATGTTCGCTGAAATTTCCCTGATCAAATCGATATTTTGAGAAGTTTTTGCAACATAAATCAATTGGCCAAGTTTTGTTTTACCAAAATGATCAAATGTATAAAAATCGCTGAAAAATACCTCGTTTAAAAACACTTTTTCGGTACCAGATAGGATGCGTTTTTTTGCTGATATTAATCCGCCCATTCTTATTTTTCCAAGATCTTTTAACCTTGTGGCGTACAATGACTTTTGTTTTTCAAAGCTAGTGTTGTTTTTTATGCACCATTCATTAAACCCATTTAGTCCTCTAATAATTTCCCCTGATGGTGAAACATATATATAATTTTGCTCAATAAGTAG
>Ga0209541_10016472_pt1 | contig 10923 bp, 8 predicted proteins | sample RifCSPlowO2_01_FD_184027 | JGI IMG/M metagenome (GOLD analysis project Ga0209541, IMG submission 184027) | Groundwater microbial communities from Rifle, Colorado - Rifle CSP2_plank lowO2_0.1 (SPAdes) (version 2) | ecosystem: Environmental > Aquatic > Deep subsurface > Groundwater | place: Rifle... | reverse complement strand
TTTGCTATTGATAAGCCAGCGGAATTTGCGTTAAGAAAAGCATTGGCAGGAAAATTATCACCTGATAAGGTTGATGAGCTGATGAGCAGCTTAAATGTGCCTTTGCAGGACAATACCCATAAACAAGAAGAATATGAATTGATAAACACCAATGACCTAAAAAAACATGTTAAGAGATATGAATGGCTGAATGCAAGATATGGTGAGGAAAAAACTTATTCAGTTGAAGAAGCAAAAAAGAAATTAAATAATATTAGCAAAAAAGATTATATGAAAAGATATGAACAGGATAAGACACAATTATCAAAATCGATTGATTATGCGAAAAAATTGCTGGGAGAGAAAGCCAATTTGGTGGACATATTCCAATATATATTATTTTATAGGACTCATAGGACTGACACTATGAATAAGGCTGCATATTTTGCTATTCCTGCATTTAAGAAGACAGCAAAGATGCATAAGATTAGCTATGAACAATTGATGAGATGCGCATCTTTTGAAGTATTGCAGGATAAGATGCCTTCAAAAGATATCTTAGATCAGCGAATCAAAGATTGCTCAACTCTCCTAGACAATGGAAAAGTCAGTTGTTTAACAGGGGAAGAATCAAAAAAATTGATTGATTTCTTTAATGAAGATGTTGATAAGTTAAACGAATTTAAAGGGCAGGCAGCATGTAAAGGATTAGTCAAAGGAATAGCAAAGATCATTCATAACAAGGCTGATTTTGACAAGATCAAATTAGGAGATATTTTAGTGGCAAGCATGACTACTCCAGAGATGATGCCTATACTAAAAAAGGCTTCGGCATTTGTGACAGATGAAGGTGGTGTAACTTGCCATGCGGCAATTATTTCTAGAGAGCTTAACAAACCTTGCGTTATTGGAACAAAGGTTGCAACGAAAGTATTGAAGGATGGTGATTTTGTTGAAGTTGACGCAAACAAGGGAACAATCAAAATATTGCACGACAAACAAAAACCATTGTTATCGCAATCTGATATTAATCTAAAAGAATGGGAATTTGAATTTCAGCAGCGTGATATGCATCCTGTATTGATGGCTGACATTTGGAGCAGAGGCTTGTCTCAATATTTCAAAGATGAGATAAGATTGCCTGTTCAGCAATTTGATTCAATGCTAACCTCAAAAAACAAAGGCTATTGCAAAGTAAAATGGAAAAAACAGGTCATTGATCAGTTAAAAAAGAATATCTCAACTGAAGATTATCTAAAATATGTTGCAGACCAAACAATGAAAAGGGTTTCTGAGCTAAAAACATTTGCCGATAAGACAAAACCTGATCTGAATAAAGATTTAACAAATGAAAAGATTATAGATATTTGGAATAAGTTTGAAGATATTCTTCTTAAGGTAATTCCATGGTACTATATCCCTTGGTATATATCAGAGTTTAACTTATTGTCGGATAAAGTTAAAGAACACCTTCAAAAGCATAAAAATAAAGTTGAAAAAGTCACAGACATTAACAATGCGCTCACTTTACTGATTTTTCCGTCGAAAGATGCATTATTTCAAGAAGAAAAAAGAGATTTCTATAAGCTTGTCTTAAAAGCTAACGATAAGAATAAGTTCGAAAACGACAAAAATTTCCAAAATGATGCCAAGGATTATTTGCAAAGATATGCATGGATGAAGACTTATGCACTTTTGCCAATGGAGCTTCTCTCAAATAAGGAATTGATTGCCAAAGTAAATGATGCCATTCAAAATAAGTATTGGAAAGAATATGAACTCCAGGAGTCAAATAAAAAAAAGAATAAAGAACTGTCTGAAAAAATAGTCAAGATTATTTCTAATGATAAGGAAATTATGTATTATGTTCAATGGGCTAGGGAATTTGCGTGGTTATTGACATTAAGCGTTGAGCAATCTTTTAAAGCAATGGCAGACCTAATCCCTTTGTATAAGATTATTGCAAAAAGAGCAAATATTTCGTATGAGGACTGGATTTATTTGACATCATCAGATATTCAGGAGATTTTAATGGGAAAAATAAAAATATCCCAGCATGAGATTGATAAGAGAAAGATTGGCTATGTTTCATTGATGGAAAATGGCAATTTTAAAATGGTTTTTGGCGATGAAGGAAAACAGCTTGCTCATTGGATTGACAGCAATGTTGGAAAGGTGGATGAAACCATTAAAGAATTTCGTGGCCAATCTGCTTCACCAGGTATTGCTAAAGGCAAAGTAAGGAAAGTTTTGCGGGCTCAGGATTCTTATCTGCTTAATGAAGGGGAAATTTTAGTTTGTTCTATGACTTCTCCAAATTATGTTTCTGCAATGAAAAAATCTTCAGCTATCGTCACAGATGAAGGTGGCTTATTGTCTCATGCAGCCATAACAAGCAGGGAATTAAATAAACCATGCATCGTTGGCACAAAAATAGCGACTCAAATCTTGCATGATGGAGACCTAATTGAGGTCAACGCCAACAAAGGCTTAGTAAAAATAATCAAGAAAAAATAGCTACTTTTAAGTGATTAAGGAAGAAAGGTTTAAATACTGATTCTTAGCTCCAAATGTTAAGGTAAATAAATTTGAGGGGTTAAAATGGCTAATAAGCTGATTGAATTTGTTTGTGACGGAAACAAAGGCAGGTCGCCTGTTGCTGAAGTTATAGCTAATGATTATTTAAGGGCTAAACTTGTTTATCCAAGATATCAAGCTATTTCAAGCGGCACCTCAGTGACACAGATTAAAGATGATACTGTTCCAATTTCTGTAAGGCTTAAGATAATTGAAGTTGCAAAACAAAGAGAGCTTTATGCTGCTGTTGAACTTGAAGTGCTTGGCCAAGCAATTGAAAAAAATGATACAAAGCTTATAAAACATTTCTATGATCTTGCTGTAAAAGAGTTTAGCATTGAAGAAGATCGATTCAGAAGACATATTCCTCCTGCTTTAGGTATAGATGGCTTTATAGATGGATTAATCAAAGACTCTCAAGAACAGACAATGGCAAGGCCTCACACTATAGGAATTTTTTCAATGACAGAGCAGAGCAGCAGGAAAGTACATAAGATTTACAATGCATCCTATTATCAACCTCCAGTTATTGATGTTTTAAGCAGGTATGCAACAGCAAATCCTGAAGCTGAGATACCAAACACTTTTGGTATGCCAATAGAAACATATATTGCTTTCGTGAGGCAATTGGACAAGGAAGTTCCTATGGCTATTGATAAGCTTTTAATGGAACACAAGCATTAAATTAAGCACTATTTTTTATTAATTTAATTTTTTTTGCAAATATAAAGTGTATTGATGTCACAGTTTCCGGTAAGATTTGTAATCCAAATGATGAGTTATTGATATTAAGATAACTACCACTAATTAGTAGTTAAAAACAAAGGATTTATATAGTTAGTCTTTCACATACGAAGTATATAAGATATATCAAGAAAATACCAAAACCGGCTATAAAGTCGGTAAAATTGGTTTAAAGCATCTTTAAAAAATAATAAGGGGGTAAAAAATGTCAAAAAAATTGATTGAAGTTGCATGTTTCGGTAACCAGGGAAGGTCACCAATAGCTGAATTAGCATTAAAAAACCTAGTGGCTAATGGGATAAATGGCCAATATCAAGACCTAGCAGATGAATATGAAGTCATTTCTAGTGGTGTAGGTGTTGATGACATAAAGAAAGGAAATATTCCAACAAATGCCCAAGTTAGATATGTTAAGCAAGCTTTGGACAGAGGGGATGTTTATACTGCTAAAGGAGAAGCTGAACATGTGAAGGACGCCATAGAAAAAGGGGATGTAAAGGTAATTGATAGTTTCTACAACAAAGCAGTTGAAAGGTTTGGTGCTGAGGAGAAAAAGTTCAGAAAAGAAGTTCTGCCTCATCTAGGGCTTGAAGGAAAGCTAAAAGAGATTCAAGAACAGACAACTCCTAACAAAAAGGTTGTTGTATTCTTCGCCATGGACCAGAGAGGATTAGACGCTGCAAGAAAAAAGTATGCAGATGCAGGAATTCCAGAGCCACAGATAATGGCTGTTCTTGGGCCATATGTAGGAAGCCCGGAAGTCACTAACACTTTTGGGAATTCAAAAGCGGTTTACAAGCAAGGCGCATCGCAAATAATGAAGGATGCAGAATATGCCCTTGACCGTGTTGTCAACGAGACATACAAAAAAGCAGTTTAATTTTTTCTTTAAAATTATTTATTTATTTGCAGTTATATCATTCATTTCTAATTTCTTATTGTATACTTCACCCATTCAAAAAATTGATTTGACATTTACTTCAATTGTTGATGATCAATTTCCAAAACATTTATAGATGTATATAATTATTTCTAGCTAAAAATGAATAAAAACCTCCTAAAAAAGATAGAAAGCAAGAACTGGTACAAGCAAGGAGGCGCAATTCTTCCCTATTACACATCTGCTCCCTATAAATTTATTCTTCAGGAATATGATGGCTTTGATTTCTTTAAAAAAGGCATTAACAATGGCTATTTTGACAAAGATCTCGAAAAAAAGAACTGTGACAGGATAATTAAGCAGCAGATCAAGAATAAAGATTACCTATTTAATAGTATGATAAAACCTTGGAACGAGCTAAAGCAACAGCAGGACAGATTTATAACCAAAATTACTCTAGAAATTCTAAAAAAATCTGACGAAAAGCAATTACTGAAGTTTTACAGGGAATTCCATAGTCTCAGGGAAAAACTCTGGAAGATAGGCATAAACATTGAAACATTTGATCCTTGGGGAGAATCTATTATAAAAGATTTTTTGTCAAAATATAAATTGAATGTCTCAGATGAAGATTTTAATACTCAAATAAGCCCAGATAAGATTAATTTTATGCAAAATGAACTTCTTGATAGGCTCAATATAACAAAAAAGCTCCAAAAAGGAAAAGACATTGAAAAAGATGTCAGCGATCACACAAATAAATATTTCTGGATTCACAATTCCTGGGCAGCAATCCATTCCTTGGATACAACTTATTTTTTAGATGAAGTCAAAAAAAATTTGAGTAAAGATGTCGATAAGGAGATTGGTGAAATTTTGTCATATGAAAAAAGAATAGCCAAAAATAAATCTGATCTGATCAAAAAATATAAGATTCCAGTCCAGATAATAAACATTTTACACTTTTTCTCCTCAATGACTGACTGGAGAGATGAAAGAAAAGCGCAAGCCATGAAATTGAATTATTATGCAGACTTATTTCTGGTCGAGATCAGCAAAAGGACAAATATCCCATACAAATATCTTCCTTATATCGACGCATCAGAACTAAAATCATTCAATTATCTAAAAAGCATTAAAAGCCACATAATGAAAAGGCCAGATGGCTGTGTCTGTTATAGGAAAAACAATAAGCTGAATTGGATCTTAGGAAAAGAATCTGATGGTCTTTTTGAAGCGATTGAAAAAAAGTTGTCTAATTATGGAGTATTGAAAGGCAAGATCGCAAATAAAGGGATAGTTAAAGGCAATGTCAAGATCATTGTCACAAAACAAGAATTCTCAAAGATGAACCAAGGCGATATTTTGGTAACTCATATGACAAGACCTGAATATATGCCAATATTGAAAAAAGCAGCAGCTATTGTCACAGATGAAGGCGGCATAACATGCCATGCAGCAATTGTGGCAAGAGAGCTTAATATCCCTTGCATAATCGGGACTCAGAATGCTACAAGCTCATTAAAAGACGATGATTATGTCGAAGTTGACGCAAACAATGGCATTGTTAAAGTCCTGGAGAAGAAAAAATGAAAAAGCTTTCTTTGCAAGAATGGAGAGCTAGGTCAAGAAGCGCTATCGCCTTGTTTCCAACAGTTTACACAATGGAATATTTGGCTACCGACCTTGCAAAAAAAGAATACGGAGCAAGAGTTAATTCAATCATCACTGCAATGATGGAAAAAGAATTTGTAATTGTAATTGATTCAAAGCTGGATTTTAAAAAGATTGGAAAGATTCTCACAAAAAAGTTTAAAGGCAATCCAGGATATTTGGATAAATTGATTGCCTGGTCTGAATCTCAAAAAAATGTGTTAGTTGACTTTCTCTCAAAAAACTTGAATACAGATAGTATAAGCAAACTTACCAACTCTCAGATTGCGAGGCGATATGCAGAATATGTCAATAAGTATATTTATTACCATCTCAAAAACACACCTCCATGGTGGATTGGAGCACTGATAGCAGAAAGGGAGCTTAAGGAGTTCTTAGAAGCTGCAAAGGTAAAAGATGTCGAAAATTGCATTGCAGAGATTACAGAACCCTTTGAATATCAAACTGCTAATTTTCAGGAGGAGATCTCTCTTTTGGATATTGCAGGTAAGATCCAAGGTAAAAATAAGCGAATTAGATCAGCGATTGATTTGCCGCATAATGTATCAAAAGAGTTTAAGCATCATGTAGAAATGTTTTCATCTGCTCCTTTCGGATATAACACAGGTATTGTCTGGGATGATAGCCATTTTATTGAGGAATTGGATAAGTTTCTAGTTATAGGCAACCCTCAGGAGAAAAAGAGATCAAAACATGATTCTATCAGGAAAAAGATCAAAAAGAGAGACCTGACTTTATCAAGGCTAAATTTACCAAAAGATATGCTAAATCTTGCATTTGCTCTACGTAAACTTTCATATTTGCAGGAGCTTAAAAAAATAACTCAGGTAAGAAGCCATCCGATCTTGCAGTTGGTTGTGAAAAAAGAGATTGCAAAAAGGATAAAAGTTGAAAAAGAGCTTCTTGACTATCTTTCTAAAGATGAAATGATAAGTTCATTGAAAAAAGGAAAAATTAATCCTAAATTATTAGCTGAAGCCAAAGAAAGAAGGAAATATTGTGTTCAGATTGCAAAAGATGGAAAATATGAATGGTTGTATGGGGACGAAGCTAAGGAATTTGTGAAAGTGAATAAGCTAGTTCATGAGATTGATGACCTCACAGAGATCAGAGGTTCAATTGCTTGTAACGGAAATGTAAAGGGGATAGCAAAAGTTTGTCATTCTTCGACTGAGATCAATAAAGTTCTTAAAGGAGATGTGCTTATTACTGCAATGACAACTCCAGATTTTGTTCCTGCAATTAAAAGGGCATCTGCAATTATAACAGACGAAGGTGGCATTACTTGTCATGCAGCTATAGTAAGTAGGGAACTCAAGAAGCCCTGTATTATTGGCACAAAGATAGCAACTAAGGTATTGAAAGACGGCGATCTTATCGAAGTTGACGCCAACAACGGCATAGTAAAAATAATTAAAAAGGCAAAATGACAAAACGATTTGATTATATTAACGAAATAATAAAAAAGTATGGATTAAAGCCTGCAACCCATAGGCAGATGCCATTATTCACAATCAGCTGCCTTGCTGTAGCATACACAAACCTATTGAATAAATTACTAGGATTCTCGTACAGATGTCTCGCTATTCTTGGAAAAGATGAAAACATTGACTCCATGCTAAATGAACAGCATATCATAGAGGAAATAAAGAAATTGGTTGGAACAAGTGCTGCTTCAATTGATGATTCCTTAAAAAAGGCAAAAGATATAGTTAGTATGGTTGAAAATAAACTTGTTTCTGCAGATGAGATGATCAAAATATCTCCAACTAATTATTTGAAAACTATTGTTAAGATCTATCCCAAATATATGCTGAGTATCGGAATTTACAATTGTTTCATGAGATTTCTTGGTGATAAAGAAAATACGATCTTAACCCAAATGGAAATAGCGCGCATCGGTAAAGATAGGGATAAGATTGCCAAAATATATCCAAAAGTTGAAGTGCTGATCAAAAAGTGTGTTGTGTTGATAGGAGAAAAATCTGGTTTTGATGGTGACCTGATCAGGTATTTCACATTAGAAGAGATGGAAAAATATCTGAAAAGCGGTCAAATAAACAAACAGATGAAAATAGAGCTTTCGAGAAGAAGGGAAGGTTATGTTTACTTATACATTGAAGAGTCATCCTCGCATAAGGTTTTCACAGACAAAAGCATTGTTGATGAGATGACAAATAAGTATTACACCATTGATAAGGAGATTAATGAGTTCAAAGGTTTTTCTGCATATAAAGGAATTGTTAGAGGCACAGTTTATAACATGAAAAAAGACATTTCAAAATTAGGGGATTTGAAAGATTATGTGCTCGTGACCTACATGACTAAACCTGATGATTTGTCAATTGTCAGGAATGCCAAGGCCATAATTACAGACGAAGGCAGACTTCTTTCCCATGCTGTAATAGTTGCAAGAGAATTAAAAAAGCCTTGTATTGTCAGCACCAAAGTAGCTACACATGTATTGAATACAGGAGATTTTATCGAAGTTGACGCCTACAAAGGTATTGTTAAGATCATCAAAAAAGCAAAGTAACCAGAATGTCAAGATCATACATCAACATGTAGATATTTTCTGACTATTAGGCCAATCACAAAGTTGATTGCAGCAACTCCTATACTTATCATCGCCATCCTTAAAAACTTTTTCTTGAAGTCAAGGTTCTTTGCGACTGATATGTAGAATGTGAAGAAAAATATTATCAGCAAGGCACATACGAATGTTGTTCCTAAGGCAAAGAATGGATTTTTGAACAAGAAATAGGGTGCCACAAGGATCATTACAGCCATAATGTAGGCCATTCCAGTGTAAGTGCTTGATTTAAGCGCTTTGCTTGAATCCTCCTCACTTTTTGACAGATATTCAGAAGCTGCCATTGATAAAGCAGCTGCAATTCCAACAATTAGGCCCGTGATGCTGACAAGTTTGGTGTTCTGCAATGCAAGTGTAAGGCCGGCAAGCGATCCTGTAAGTTCAACTAATGCATCATTCAAGCCGAGAACAATTGAGCCAGTGTATTCCAGCTTTTCCTCATTTATCATCCCTAAAAGCTGTTGTTCATGCACGTGCTCATCTTTTATGATATCAGCAACTTTAGGGAATTGCTTCAATAATTTTTTATATGTTTTTTGGGCAAGTTCTTCTCCATGCTCCATGAATCTTAATCCAAATGTCAATCCAAATAAGTATGCTATTGTGACATAGACGAATATCTTTAGTTTTGATGGCTTAACATCGGCATGAGTTACACTTTTCCAGTAATCATTATGCCCATGCTCCTTCTGGGATATTTTTTCTAACACTCTTCGATTTGCAGCATTCTTTGTTTTGGCTGCTAGTATCCTGTAGATATGATGCTCTGTAATCTCTGTCCTCTGGATCTTGATCAATTGTGCGAGCACTTTATCATCTAATGCTTTGCCTTTTGCATTTATAGACTTTTTTGGGAATGCCATCTTTATTTAAGTTGCCTAAATGTGTGATAATCAATAATTATTGCAGAAGGAGTTTTTATACTTTGCGGTAACTTAAGATTGATCCTTGTAGAAGCTCAGCTCATCAGTCTTTTCATCAACTTTTATTTCATTGCTCTGTTTTTCTGATTTTGCCATTTTCTCCTGCATTGCCTTTTTTGCGGCTTTTTTCTCCTGCCATTCTTTCCACCTGTCCAAAGTCCCTTTACCAGAAAGGCCGGGTGCTGGAGTTATTTTCAAATAATCCATTGTTCCAAATTCTTTTCCTGATAATGCAAGCTCAGCAAATTTTGGGAAATCGATCCATGTGTGCCATTTACCATCAATCTTGAATTTCTTCTTAGCGCACATTACAACTCTTGACGGCACATGGTCTGTCACAATTTCATAATCTGGCAGATTCAACATCAGCATTTTTGTAAATTCAACTATTTCTTCATGCAGAGGCATGTTTTCTTTTTTTAGTCTTTGTCTTGAAGCTCCGATAAACATGTATGATTTGATCTCGAGAAAATCAGGATCTCCTTTCATTATCATCTTTGCGTATTCAGGGATATCACCATCATTCAGTCCTTTGACAATTGTCAGCCTGATCGTTGTCCTCTGTTTTTTCTGAGCCATAAAATCTAGGCTTTGGTTTAATCTTTCCCAATAATCTGAAAATAAGGGTATGTCAATTTTTTTTAGCAGATCTTTTGTGGGCGCATCCAAGCTGATGTAAAGCTGAGTTACAGGTGCAAGGTCTCTTATCTGGTCTGGATACTGTGCATTTGTAACCATGAATGTTGATATCCCATTTTCATGGAATTTCATGATAATCTCATTAATCTTTGGATAGATTATTGGCTCGCCAGTTAATGATAATGCAACATGTTTTACTGTTTTTGAAAGCTCATAAATTTTCTTGTTTGCCTTATCTGATCCGTTAAATCCAACAAGTAGGCCATGATGTGCTTTTATGCTGTTTTCCAGAATAAAGCCGGGATCATCAACTTCCCATTTCCATTCTTTTGATGTTGGAGCCTTATAATCTCTCCAGCAGAATGTGCATCTGTTTGCGCAGCTTATTGACGTTGTCATCTGCATGCATTGATTGCTCATTATCCCATAGAATTTCAGCTTGTAGCATCCCCCTTGCCCATTTATCATGTTCTTTGTCCAGCCGCACGTCTTCACAGCGCTGTGGCTGCCAACAATTTTGTAATGCTGCTTCTCTAAAGATGCCCTCGCTTGGTCTGATAGCATAGCGAATATTGATTTAACCTTAATTAAAAAGGTTTCGTTCCGAAAGATTTATTAAATCAGCCCTTTAAAAGAGTACTAGAGTAAAAAAGAGGTGGAATTGATGATAAATAACTGCAATTATGCAAAAGTGAGGCTGCTTCATGACCTTGACAGGATTCTTTGGTATATCAAGAAGCATGCAAAAGAAGACGCCCAGTTAGAAGGCCATCAGCTTTGCAAGATTGTATTTGAAGATATTGAGAAGGATCTTGAAAAACATGCTGAAAAGTTAAGGTTGGCGATTGAAGGCCTGTCTCGAGAAGGGAAATTTAGCTAGACTATAAGTTTTAATTAAGCGTCAATGTTCGATT